>MTKZ01012912.1_pt3 | contig 10428 bp, 8 predicted proteins | sample 1042781 | NCBI WGS metagenome assembly MTKZ01 (sample SAMN06212207, study PRJNA360539) | anaerobic digester metagenome | biome: Wastewater treatment plant; material: sludge; isolation source: anaerobic digester fed with sludge from wastewater treatment plant | place: Denmark: WWTP Viborg ...
AATACCGATTCACGCCACATCTGTGACCTTGCTGTATTATGCGAAGCCACATGGCTGCCCGATAAGCCGGCAAAAGTCCTCTATCAGAATCAGCGCGATTTTAACTATCTTGAGATCCGACACCTGTGGGAGGATGCAACCATAAGCTCAAAAGGAGTCCATATTGGTGGTATGATATACAAAGCAGTTATTATTGACAGCCTTTCATATATTCATCCCAGGGCTATTCCGGTCCTGAAAAAACTTGCACGTCATAAACATCTTATTCTGAGAGATGACTCAAAGTTAACTTCCATGTGTCGCGGAGCTATTGTATACAGAACATCAGATGAACTGAAAGCGGCAATAAATAAAATAACCGAATCTGATATTCTTCTGACACCGGCATCAGAAAATATAAGGTACCGTCATGTTGAAAAATACGGCGATCATTACTATATGCTCTTTAATGAGGAAAATTCAGAAGTATCAACAAAAATAAGTCTTCCGCTGAAAGGTACGCGGCAATGGATAAATCCGTTTAATGCTGAAACAAAAGTTGCGGGAGATAATGAATCAGTAAATTTCAAGCCTTATGAAATGAGAATATTAAGAATAAGCAAATAAAGAAATGAAAAGATACCTGAATTATTTATCCGGATTTATTTTTTTGCTGCTTTCATGCAGTAATATTCAAACACCCAATGGATTAATGGTTGAATTTATCCGTGATCCCGAAAGTGTAAAGATCATGGACATGAAACCTGAATTCACATGGTTAGTACCTTATTATGCCGGGAGTCAGACCGCATATGAAATACTTGTTTCAGCTGACAGAAAAAATATTGAAAAAGATATTGCGGATGTATGGAGCAGCAATAAGGTGGCCGGTTCTGTTTCATCAGAAATTGAATATGGCGGAAATGCTCTTTCTCCGGATAAAAGATATTTCTGGAAAGTCAGAATATGGGATAAGAATGACAAACCAGGCGGATTTTCGGAAATTCAATCATTTACAACAGGAAATCCGGAGGGTTATGCCACCACTGCAAACAAGTTCCTGACATCTCTCATAAAACCTTCAAAGATAGTCAGGCTGAAAGAAGATCATTATTTCATTGATTTCGGGAAAGATGCATTCGGAAAACTTTTACTCAATATCAATCCTGATAAAGCTGACACTCTGGTAATCCACCTGGGAGAAAAGCTTTCCGGAGAAAACCAGATCGACAGAAATCCCGGAGGCACAATCCGCTATTATAATATTAAACTGCCTGTAACGCCAGGAGTTAAAAGTTATACTACAGAACTTCCGCCTGATAAGAGAAATACTGGTTCCGCTGCAGTACACCTCCCCGATTCATTCGGTGTTGTGATCCCTTTCAGATATGCTGAAATTGAAAATTTCACAAATAAACTGAAGGATGAAAATATAATTCAAAAGACATGGAATTATTATTTCGAAGATGAAACCGGCAGTTTTACCTGTTCGGACACTATCCTGAACCAGGTCTGGGATATGTGCAAATACACAATGAAAGCCACATCATTTACCGGCATTTATATTGATGGCGACAGGGAAAGGATCCCCTATGAGGCGGATGCATATATAAATCAGCTTGGCCATTATTATACCGACAGGGAATACTCGATGGGAAGGGTCTCAGATGAGTATTTCATAAAACATCCTACCTGGCCCACCGAATGGATACTCCATACAGTACTGATGTTCTGGAACGACTATATGTTTACAGGAAATTCTGAATCGCTCGGAAATTATTATGAGGAGTTAAAACATAAAACCCTGATTTCTCTTGCCAGAGAAGACGGACTTATCTCTTCAAAAAATGTGACGGATGAAATCATGGCGAATATTGGCTTTTCAAATGTAAAGGAAAGAATCAGAGACATTGTTGACTGGCCTCCGGCCCAGAAAGATACCGGCTGGAAACTGGCCGGACCCGAGGGTGAAAGAGACGGCTATGACATGGTTGAAATAAATACAATGGTAAATGCATTTTATTACCGTAATCTGGTTCTGATGTCAAAAATTGCAGGTGTTCTGGGTAAAACAGACGATTCAGTTCTGTTTTACAATGAATCCGAAAGGGTCAGGGAAGTAATCAACACAAAACTCCTCGATAAGTCAAAGGGAATTTATATTGACGGGGAATCTTCAGCACATTCATCCCTTCATGCCAATATGATGCCACTGGCATTCGGACTTGTTCCGGAAGAGAACAAAAGGAGTGTGACCGATTTCATTAAATCGAGGGGAATGGCATGCAGTGTATACGGATCCCAATATCTTCTTGAAGGATTATACCAGGCAGGAGAAGCTGACTATGCTTTCAGCCTTCTTACGGCAACTCACGACAGGGGCTGGTATAATATGATTAAGAGCGGCTCGACAATTGCCATGGAAGCCTGGGATATGAAGTATAAGCCCAACTCCGACTGGAACCATGCCTGGGGGGCTGCCCCGGCAAATATTATTCCAGGATATATGTGGGGTATATCCCCCGCAGAACCTGGCTTTGCCAAAACCACAATACGCCCTCAGCTTGGCAATTTGTCAAACAGCAGAATTGAAGTCCCGACGATAAGAGGACAAATTGTTGCCGAATACAGTGATAAGGGAAGTTCACATGAATTTATAATAACCCTGCCGGCAAATATGACAGGTGATTTTATTCTATCCGGAGAAACAAATAAATTGAACTCAGGTTTAAATAAATTTGTATTTGAAAAATAATATTTATTCCCCTGATATGTAAACTAAAAATATAAATGCTTCAATTATATTTTAAGTGCTCTTTCTTCACTCTTTGTGCTCTTCGTGTGAACTTTGTGCTCTTTGTGTTTAAAAAAAAATACTCTATGAAAAAATATTTATCGCTTCTGACTATAATCGGAATTATGTATTCCGGATACGGATGCAATCAGGAATCCTCATCAGAAACACTTAAAGCTGATGTAATTATCTATGGCGGTACCTCCGCGGCAGTAACAACTGCCGTTCAGGTTGTGAGAATGGGAAGATCTGTCATTATTGTTTCTCCCGATAAACACCTGGGGGGTATGTCCTCCTCAGGCCTGGGATTTACCGATACCGGAAACAAAGAGGTTATCGGAGGATTAGCCAGGGAATTTTANNAGATCCGAATACGGCAATCGTGGTCAGGGTAGCCCTGCCATCGACGGGGAAAAACGTACAATGTGGATATTTGAACCCCACGTCGCAGAAGCAGCATTTGAAAAAATGATCGCAGACAATAAAATTACAGTTTACCGTGATGAATGGCTCGACAGGGAATCAGGTGTCATTAAAAAGAACGGAAAGATAATTTCAATACGTACCCTGAGCGGCAAAACCTATAAAGGAAAGGTCTTTATCGATGCAACTTATGAAGGCGACCTGATGGCAGCTTCCGGTGTCAGCTACCATATAGGAAGGGAAGCCAACAGTGTTTATGGAGAAACATGGAACGGCGTTCAGAAAGGTGTTTTTCATCACGGACATTATTTTAGATCAAACATAAGTCCGTATAAAATACCTGATGACCCTTCAAGCGGTCTCCTTCCCCGGATCTCTTCCGAAACACCGGGAGAAAACGGAAGCGGTGATAATAAGATCCAGGCATATTGCTACAGGCTATGCCTTACTCAGCATCCTGAAAATAAGGTTCCAATTACGAGACCTGAAGGTTATGACAGTACCCAGTATGAATTGTTTGCAAGAATTATGGCAACAGGGTGGAACGAATTCTTTGAAAAGTATGATGCGATACCAAACGTGAAGACTGATGTTAACAATCATGGCCCGTTCAGTACAGATAATATCGGAATGAACTATGATTATCCGGAAGCTTCTTATGAAAGAAGGAAGGAGATCCTGAAGGAACATATTACGTATCAGAAAGGATTCCTTTATTTTGCCTCAACAGATCCACGGTTGCCTGAATGGCTCAGAACCGAAATGAGTTCATGGGGATATTCAAAAGACGAATTTACCGATAACGGTTACTGGCCCTATAATATTTATGTAAGGGAAGCCCGCAGGATGCTGGGAGAATATGTGATGACCGAAAATGACGTACTTATTAAAAGGCCGGTCCCTGATCCTGTAGGAATGGGATCATATACATTGGATTCCCATAATATTCAGAGATATGTAACTCCCGAAGGATTTGTTCAGAATGAAGGCGATATCGGAGTGGGTGCACCCAAACCATATCAGATAAGCATGGGATCCCTCATTCCAAAAAAAGAGGAGTGTTCTAATCTTCTGGTACCGGTTTGTGTTTCCTGTTCCCATATTGCATACGGATCGATCAGGATGGAACCTGTATTTATGATCCTCGGGCAGAGCGCGGGAACAATAGCAGCACTGGCAATTGATAAAAACAAAAATATTCACGACCTGACATATCCCGAAATAAGTGAAAAGCTCCTGACCGACGGGCAAATACTTAATTATTGAATTAATGAACTTTAATATAAATATTATGAAAAAATCGACATTTATCATTGCGATACTGGTCACAAATTTGCTTGGCATTACCTTAAATGCACAGCCTAAAACAATTAAATTATGGCCTGAAGGCATTCCGGGTTCAATTACCGGTGGTGATTATAAGGAAGTCTCAACTGTTGAGAATGGAATAATAACACGATGGATAAAAGTTACCGATCCATCTCTGACTGTATTTCTGCCTCCGAAGGAAAAAGCCACGGGAACTGCCGTATTAATTTGTCCCGGAGGCGGTTACGGAGCCCTTGCATTTAACCACGAAGGCAATGATATTGCAAAATGGCTGAATGATAACGGCATAGCAGGGATCATTTTAAAATACAGGCTCCCATCCGACCTTATAATGAAGGATAAATCAATCGGCCCCTTACAGGATGCACAGGAAGCAATGCGGACAATAAGGAGAAATGCGGCTTCATGGAATATCAATCCTTCAAAAATAGGTGTTATCGGCTTCTCGGCAGGAGGACATCTGGCTTCCACACTGTCAACTCATTTCGATGATATGGTTTATGAAGTAAAAGACAACACAAGCGCACGGCCGGACTTCTCAATTCTGATGTATCCGGTAATCACCATGGATGCATCGTTTACACATATGGGTTCCAGAAAAAACCTCATTGGCGATAATCCCTCTGAAGAAGCTGTCAGACATTTTTCAAATGAACTCCAGATAAACGAAAAGACCCCTCCTGCATTCCTGGTACACTCCGCTGATGACAAAGCAGTACCGATCAAAAACAGCATTACCTATTATGAGGCTTTGTCGAAATTATCTATTCCTTCTGAACTTCATATTTTCCAGAAAGGCGGGCATGGTTACGGGCTGGCCATTGGTAAAGATACACAGTCGTCATGGCCAGGATTATGCATGAAATGGCTCAAAGCCTCCGGATTTTAAAAGCTTATTAATGAAAATCACAGTCCTTTTAAAAACCTGCCTTATATGTACTGTAATTTTAATTATTACATCCTGTGATCAAACAAAAACTAAGCCTTCCGATTATGTTAATCCTTTTATCGGAACTCAATATTTCGGACATACATTCCCGGGGGCCTCACTGCCATATGCAATGGTGCATGTAAGTCCGGATTGCAACACCACAGGCTGGACATATGCAGCAGGCTATGCATGGCAGGATAACACTATTATGGGTTTCAGCCATACACATTTCAGCGGTGTGGGAATGACAAGCGGCGGGGATATTCTTTTTCAGCCGACTGTCGGCCAGAGGCTTCAGACACTTGCCGGATCGCGGGACAATCCCGATGAAGGTTACAGGTCACGATTTGATCATTCGGATGAGATTGCTTCACCCGGCTATTATTCTGTAAGGTTAAAAGATTACAATGTTAAAGTCGAACTGACAACAACAAAAAGAACTGCTTTCCACCGCTATACCTTCCCGGAAACGAAAAATGCAAATATAATCATAGACCTTGGACATCAGATAGGCTCTGCCCGGGCTACTGAGATGTCTCAAATATCAATAATTAACGATACCAGGGTTGAAGGCTTTAAAAGCACACCTGCAGGAAAGGTTTACTTCTGTGCTGAATTCAATAAGCCATTTCTATATTATGGCACCTTTGATGCTGAACGAAGGACACCGGAATCTGATGGCGGTATATTTCCATATAAAAGCGGCGAAAAAGGAGAAAAGATCGGAGCTTTTATAAATTATAAAACATCTGACAATGAAGAGATACTCGTAAAAGTCGCGCTGTCATATACGGGAATTGAAGGGGCGAGGAAGAACCTTGAGGCTGAAATAACCGACTGGGATTTTGACAGGGTCAGGACTGAAGCTGAAAACACATGGAACAATGAATTATCCCGGATAGAAATAAAGGGCGCCACTGAGGAACAACAGGAAATTTTTTATACCTCTCTCTACCACTCTCTTGTCGCACAATACATCGGCCAGGATGTTGACGGGAAATATTTCGGGATGGATGGTAATGTGCATGTAGCTGAAGGATATGATTTTTATCCCTCCTTTTCATGCTGGGATACTTACAGAACTCAGCATCCGCTTCTGACAATAATCGGATCCCGACATGTAAACGATTTCCTTAAATCAATTGAAGCTAAAATAAGGGATTTCGGCTGGCTTCCGGCACANNGCTTACATGAAAGGCTACAGGGATTTTGATGCGGAATTTGTATATGAAGCAATGAAGAAGAAAGCCCTTGAAAAGCCTCAGCCTCCGGTCCCGGAAAATGCCGGCAGATCTGGTCTTGAATATTATATAAATCTCTGTTATGCACCAATTGATAAAGTAACCGAAGCGGTTCCCAATACAATGGAACTGGCATATGATGACTGGTGCATTGCATGTATGGCTGAAGCCCTTGGGAAGAATGAGGACAGGGACCTTTTCATGAAAAGAGCATTGAATTATAAAAATGTATGGGACAGCACGACTGAATTTTTCAGGCCACGTAAATCGGACGGATCTTTTCTCGAAGAAATAAACGGAAAGGAACAGGAAATTGTTGAAGCAGGAACTCACCGGTATTATAAATATTTCGATCCTCTTCTTGTTGGAGTAAGACCCAACCGGCATTATACCGAATCAAATGCATGGCAGTACATCTGGTCGGTCCAGCATGATATCAAAGGATTGATTAATCTCTTCGGGAGCAATGATAGATTTAACAGAAAGCTTGATACATTTTTCGACATGGATCCTTCGATAACAGGACCCAAGTATATCGGAGTTGTCGGGACCATTGGTCAGTATGTACATGGAAATCAGCCATCGCATCATGTTGCTTACCTGTATGATTATTCCGGAGAACCATGGAAAACCCAAAAGAGAACAAGGGAGATCTGCAATAAATTATATAAGCCCGGGCCCGGCGGATTATGCGGGAATGAGGATATGGGATCTCTGTCATCATGGTATGTTTTCAGTTCAATGGGATTTTATCCGGTAACTCCGGGAAGTACAACTTATGCAATCGGTAGTCCGATGTTCGGAGAGGTAATCATCAATACCGGTAATGGCAATAAATTCAGGATAAAGGCAGTAAATAATTCTGATGCCAATATTTATATTCAGTCGGCCACTTTGAACGGAAATCCTCTAAATAAACTCTTTATTGATCATAAAGATATTATGGCCGGAGGTGAATTGGTATTCGAAATGGGTCCTGAACCTCTCATAAAATGGGGAACTACTTCTCCTCCCCCATCACTCTCCGATTGATATTTTAATATCTGAAAAAGAAATCAGGACTATAAATCTAAATATCTTAATAGCTCATTAAACCGGGGTTATTGTTAATAACTTCGATCTGATGTTAACTAAATAATTTAGATGCGGAGGCATTTCTGATTTATTTTTGTGTCTGTTTGATCTGCAACTGTACTGATTAATTGTTCCTGCTAATGAAACAAAAACTAACGTTATGCGTTAAACGACGTTAACTATAAATACTGCAAAACGATGTCTATTGTCTAATTAATTTAAAAAAAGTATGAAAAAACTATTTGCGTTAGGAATTATGATCTGTATGTTTACTGCCGTCGGATTTTCTCAATCTGCGGCAACAGCTTCTGCTGCTGCAACAATTCTCACTCCGATAGCAATATCGAACACCGTTGATATGGATTTCGGTAATCTTGCTGCAAGTGGAACTCTTGGCACCTGTGTTCTTGCTACTAACAATAGCAGGTCCATAACGGGTGGAGTAACCACTATGGCCGGAGGATCTCCTGCAGCAGCCAGCTTTACTGTTACTGGTGTTGCAGCTGCTACTTACACAATTAATCTCCCCTCAGGTGCAACAACAGTCTCGGACGGAACCAATACCATGACAGTTGATGGCTGGACCTCAAATCCCAGTGGAACGGGGACTTTGACCGGAGGTACTTCAACACTATTGGTTGGTGCTACACTACATGTTGGCGCAAATCAGGCAGGTGGGGTGTATAATACTTCAAATGCGTTGGGTAGTGGCGAATTCACAGTTACTGTGAACTATCAATAATTCGAAACCGGCAACATTAACATTTTCATTTAGAAAATGAAGAGGCTTAATAGCATATTTTTTAGCCTGCTTGTTTTGTCTGCTCTTAATGCTTATGAGGTACATTCGCAGGTCTCAGCAACCGGCCATGTCATTGCAGAGATAGTCCCAGTTTTCACTGCAACCGAAACCTCACAGCTTAATTTCGGGCGCTTCGCCCCGGGCCCGGAGGGAGGTAAGATAATTCTCTCTCCTCAGGGTTCTGTTTCTGTTCTGGGAAGTGTTTATAAAGGAACGGGGATGCATAATGCAGCTTGTTTCTATGTAACAGGAGACCAGGATGCGTCCTTTTCAATCACACTTCCCGAAAAGCCTGTAATTCTAAAGCATTTAAACTCCCCGAAAACCATGATAGTTGACGAATGGGTTTCAATACCGGCGCCTGGAGCCGGTACAGGCAGCCTTCAGAACGGATCTCAGACAGTATATGTTGGGGCAACACTAAATGTGGGAACCCTTAATGATAACCCTGCAGGAATATATACCGGAACATATGAAATCTCATTTGATTTCAACTAGCAGGGATAATAAACCTAAATCCAATGTCAAAAAAAAGATTAAACTTTTTCAGAAAATCCAGAGACTCTGCGGGTCATTTTAGATTTCTGATATTTTTTGCGGGAATAAGTGCTTTTACGGCACTTTTTCCTGTTATTGGGATTGCCCAGGGCGATCTTCTCATAACACCCAGAAGAGTAGTATTTGAGGGATCGAAAAGGTCCGTAGACCTTAATCTTGCAAATACAGGAAATGATACTGCGACCTACGCCATATCCCTCGTCCAGATAAGGATGAAAGAAGACGGTGGATTTGAAACTATCACTGAACCTGATCCGGGGCAGAGATTTGCAGATAAATTCATTCGCTATTTCCCGAGAACAGTAACACTGGGCCCGAATGAAGCACAGGTTGTAAAAGTCCAGCTGACAAAAACAAGTGAATTGCAGGATGGAGAATATCGTTCTCACTTTTATTTCAGGGCTACCCTGAATAATGCTCCGCTTGGTGAGGAAGACAAATCAAGAGATACAACTTCGATTTCGGTGAGGATAACACCTGTTTTTGGTATAACAATTCCTGTAATTGTAAGAAAGGGAGTATCAACTGCAGAAGTAACGTTGTCAGACCTTAAATTCAATCTTATAAATGATTCTGAACCGGCAATAAGTTTTGTATTTAAAAGAACCGGGAATATGTCTGTTTTCGGTGATATTGCTGTTGATCATATCTCATCACAGGGAAAGATAACCCGGGTTGGCATTGCAAATGGAGTTGCAATATATACTCCCAATGCAGTGAGGAGATTCCAGTTGAATCTCAATAAAGTCGGGGACCTTGATTTTACTTCCGGAAAGCTGCGCGTGACTTATTCTGCACCTACGGATGTAAAACCTGAAAAATATGCGGAAGCTGAGCTTCCACTGGCAAAATAATTTACCCTGTTATATAAAACCTTCCCTTATCCCTGAGAAAATGAAATCAACAAAACTTCTCCGGCAATTTTTAGTAATGGTTCTGGCGCTTCTTTTTTCCGTTTATGTAAGTATGGGACAAAACCAGACATTTACTTCAAGCGGTACTTTTACAGTGCCTCCGGGAATTACAACTATTATTGTCGAATGCTGGGGTGGAGGGGGAGCCGGAGGAGGAAGCTCAGCAAGTTCAGTCAGAGGCGGTGGTGGTGGCGCCGGAGGAGCTTACGCAAAGAAATCTATTACTGTCACACCAGGGACAAGCTATACTGTTACTGTCGGTGGAACCACAATAGGAACTACTGCAGCAGGAGCAACCGGAAGTCCTTCATGGTTTGGTACAGCTGGTACTGTTTATGCGGAAGGTGGAGCCGGAGGCGCTGCACCTAATGGTGGTATTGTAT
>MTKZ01111918.1_pt1 | contig 10426 bp, 10 predicted proteins | sample 1042781 | NCBI WGS metagenome assembly MTKZ01 (sample SAMN06212207, study PRJNA360539) | anaerobic digester metagenome | biome: Wastewater treatment plant; material: sludge; isolation source: anaerobic digester fed with sludge from wastewater treatment plant | place: Denmark: WWTP Viborg ...
AGGCTCCGCAACCGATGTCCAGCACCCGATGGTTGGGCCGCAGGCCCGCGCGGTTCTGCAGGAACGAGAACTGCAACCGGCCGATGCGCTCCCACTTGCCGCCGACGTACATGCGGTGGCCGGCCTTGAAGACGCCGGTAGTCCCATGTTCGATCGTCTGGCGAATCTCAGCATCCTTTGGCACGTTCGTGTTGACCTCCCTGTCGCCGGCGACAATGGCCGGCGTCTTGCCCTTCAGTCCATGCGGTCCTGGTCTCGGTGCCGGCCGAGGCCAGCCCACACGAGCCCACCCACGAAACCGACCAGCACCGCCGCCCAGCAGCCCACCACCAACGTCCAGAACATCACGTCACCTCCGTCTCAGCCGCGTCCCTTGGCCACGGGGCGCGAAACCGGCGCCCGTTTGGCCCAGGGCTACGCCCAGGCGCACCCGGTCGCCCAGGGTGGCCCCCAACGCGTTTGGGGGCCGCCCGGGGGGCGTTCTGCCGAAAACCGGACAGGCAAAACAAACTCTGTTTCGATTCCGAGCTGTTCCCGCGGGCCAAGACTGCCGCAACGGCGTGGAAGTACCTATGGCCGTCAGATGCCGCTTGAAGGATTCGCCATGCTGGCGTGAAGGATTCGACGCGCGCAAGTGGGGCTCGGAGGGGGGGATAGAGATATGAATAGAGAGATTATTCATTCTTTCAATCCACTTCCTCTCCTCCCTCCGCGCGCGCACTTCTCTCTTACAGAGACCCCCTGTAGGAAAGATTTGAAAGATCTCCCGGCCGGGCACGAACGTACTGCGGCCACAGGACTTGGATGCGGTGGATCGTTCATGAAGCATTTCAGGCAATTGCATACTCCACCCTCGATCGCGTCGCCGTGGGGATGACCTCGGCGGTGATCTGACCCGTTTCGACCATGTTCAGGATCACTTCCTGTCGTTCACGCTGCGTCAGCCACTGCGTCCTGCGGCACAGCTCACTGCGTCCAATGCGACCGCCGTTGCGACGGATAATCCGCAGCACACGCTTCTGCCGAGCATCGAACAGACCCTCGGCGACCCACTCGGCGGCCAGGTAGAGCATCCGGCGCGTCAGATACTCGGAGAGGCGGCACGCCCACTGCGCGGCGTCGGCGTCGATCAGGGGTTGCTCGCGGTTGACCGAGCAAGCGTGAACGAGAGCAAGCCGGCAGGCTTTTTCCTCGGCACGGGCCCACAGCGACCGACCGTCGCTGTCCGGCTTGGACAGTTCGACATCCACGGCCGAAGCGAACTGATCGAAGATGCTGCCAGCCTCGGCCGAGTAAGGGACGACCAGAGGCTCGGGGTGCTCGGTCCGCAGGTTGCCGCCGGGGTGAAAGTCACCCCACCAGCGGGCGGCCTCAATGATCGGCACTGGGATGTCGGTCTGCGCCGACCGTTGCCGGGGTGGTGTGGCGGCGGCCTCGAAGATGAGCAGCCGAGCAATAAACCCGTCACTCAGACTGTCGGCGGTCAAGGATTCGAGGAAGTGCTCGGGCACCGTCGTGCCGTAAACGCTCACGCATGGCTGGTCGATCACCTTGTTCCGCTTGTGATCGGCATAGGCCTTGCCCCGAAAGACCGTGTCGGCCGAGGAGTACAGCTTCATGAATGCCCCGAGCACGTTGAACAGGTGCGGGGCCTTCTTCGGGTCACCGATAGTCCGCAGGAAACGGCCAAACTCGTCCAGCTGGAACAGGATCGCAGGTTCTCGCTCGACGGCCGTCACCAGCCCGGCGTCGCTGGCCAGGTCCTCGCTGCCCTCCAGGTGGTTCAGCCCCGCCTCGAACAGGATGTTCTTGTTGACCTTGCGGGCGTGGTCCTTGCCGGCGCCCGAGGGCGCAATGCCGACGCAGTAGAGATTCGTGCGGTTGCCACGCTCGTCGCGGACCTTGCGGGCGGCCAGCACGGCCTGCAGGGCAATCGCCGCCGCCAACGCCAGGACAGGCTGAGGGCGGGTTGCAGTCGCGAGGTTGTATGCGACGACGGCGTCGACGAGGCCGGGCACGTGCAGTAAGGATTCAGGGAACGGCCCAGGATCGGGCGGTCGCTCAACCCTTCGACCCTCCGAACCCTCATCCTCCCCGGCCTTGGCCATGAAGCCGGATAAATCGACATCGGTGCCCTCCTGGGGCAACGGTTCGTAGTCGGGGTCCAATGCCCGCCGCAGGTCGTGACAGGTGTAGCCCTGGCCCCGGTTGTGCTTGTTGCAGTACGAGAGCAGACCGTCATCGCCGACCATGACCGCGATGTCGGAGTTGCCGGTCGAAATGATCTCCGGGTTGATCGGGCATCGCTCCAGCAACAGCAGCGTCTTCGTACCGTTGCGGCGTTCACCCTTGACCGGCACGCCACGGGCTTCGAGCCAGGCCCGTACAGCGGCGGGCGTGCATTCGAACCGATCGGTCAGTGGCTCACATGGTGTCGTGTTGGATCGTACCGGCTCGCGCGGCGTCGCTGCCTCGACGACAGCCTCCAGACGCTCAGCAGGAACGACCACGAGCGTCTCAGGCACTTCGACGAGGCATGACCGCCGATGCGGGCGGGCTTCGACACCCGCGACGTCCTGCACGTCGTCACCCTTGCGCGAGACCGTCCCGAACACTTTCGTGATCCGGGCGGCATTATGAACCGAGCGGTCGACGGTCACCGCTTCGGTGCTGAACCGATCCGCCAGGGCCGCCAGGACGCGTTGCACGAGGCCGCCGTCAGCAGCGGGCAGATCGATGCGGCAGAGCAGGTGGTAGCCGTTGCCCGACATCGCGATGATCGGCGCCGGCCAGCCGAGGGTTGTCAGATACTCGATCATCGCCCTGGCAACTTCGTGAGCACAGGCCAGTTCGGCCTCGGTGGCGCTGACGCCCGCGGGGCGAACAGGATCGACGTCGATCAGGAGCATGCGACGTCGGGCGATGTCCTTGTCTTGCGTCGTGACGCGGGCCCGGACCTTGATCCGATTGGCCGAGCGGGCCAGCAGCGAGGGTTCGACAGGGTTGAGGGTAACGTACACCCCCGGCGCCATGCCCGAGCGGTCCAGCTCAGCGATCTCGCGGGCGGCCTGGTCGAGGGAGTCGAACGTGAAGTAACCCGAGCAAGTAAACGCGAACGTGGCGTCCGGCCGATCCCGGNNCGGCCGATCCCGGCACTCCGGTGCTCGGACCTCGAACACGTCGCCCGGTTGGAACAGCGTCGCAAGGAATCGCTGCACCGCTTGCTGGACAGAGGCCACGTCGCTCAAAACGGAACCTCCTCGTTTTCGAGCCAGGCGGGCTCGGGCAGGCCTTCCTCCGATTCCAACCGAGGCGGCTTGTCTCCCAACCGATAACCGACGATGCGGTCATACTTGTCGCCGGCCTTGTGCTCGACGGTGACGGCCAGCGTCTTGGCCAGAGCGCCGGCGTTGGCCATCTCGACCGCCTCGGCCGCGTCACTGGGTACCGACTCGACGGAGCGGGCCCGCCACCAGGATTCCGCCTTCTGACGGGCGTAACCCGTGTGCTCGAGGCAGATCCATTCGGAGACGTACTGGTTGAAGCCAATGCGGTAGTCGACGCGCATCGTGCGCGGCGCATCCGGCGGCGCATCACGCTTGGTGTGGACGGCGTAGAAGACGCTCGCGACCTCATGCTCGATCCGGGTCGCGGGGTCGGACAGGATGCTCTCGTCGCTGGCCACGGCGTCGTGCTTGGTCCGATCCGGCGGCGGGAACTCGTACCCGCACTGCGGGCACGTGCCGTACCCGGCCGCGATGACCTCGTGGCACTGCGGGCACTCCTTGGCCGGCGCCGCGCCGCTGCCCTCCCTGGGGGCTTCAATCCGAATCTGATCAACCGGCCCGTGGCGCAGGACATTGCCGCCGAAGTCCAGGACGAGGCAGTCGGCCTTGCCGAGGTTCTGCCTGAACCCTCGGCCCACCATCTGGTAATAGAGTCCCGGGGAGAGCGTCGGGCGGACCAGGGCGATGCAGTCGATGTTCGGGGCGTCGAAGCCGGTGGTCAGGACGTTGACATTGCACAGGTACTTCAGATCGCCCCGGCGAAAACGCTGCAGCGTCTCCGCCCGCTCAAACGGCAGCGTCTCACCGCAGACGAACCCGCATTCGGCGTTGTGGCGCTCCCGTAGGACGCGGACGATATGCTCGCCGTGCCGGACGCCCGAAGCGAAGATCAAGACGGATCGCCGGTCGGCCGCGTGCTCCACGATCTCGCGACAGGCGGAGCGAACCAGGGCGTCGTCGTCCATGAGATCCTCGACCTCGTTGGCGATGAACTCTCCGCCACGAACATGGAGCTGGTCGTAATCGGGTCGCTGCGAGCCCGATTTGGTCCTCAGGGCGCACAGATAGCCCTGCACGATCAGCTCGCGAACGCCGATCTCGTAGCAGACCTGGTTGAGGATGTTCTCGGCTGAGCAAATCATGCCGGATTTCATGCGGAAGGGCGTGGCGGTCAGGCCAATCACCCGCATCTGCGGATTGATGACCTTCGCGTCGGCCAGGAACTGCCGATACATGCCCTCGCCGTCCGGCGGGATGAGATGGGCCTCGTCGACTATCGCCAGGTCTACCGGCCCAATGTCGCAGGCCCGTTGGTAAACCGATTGGATGCCCGCAATGGTGACGGCGTAACCGAGGTCCCGGCGTTTCAGGCCGGCAGAGTAGATTCCGAACGGCAGGTCCGGCGCCATCGTGCGAAGCTTTTCGGCGATCTGCTCGAGCAGCTCCTTGACGTGAGCCAGGATCAGCACCCGACCATCCCACAGTTGGACAGCGTCGCGGCAGATCGTAGCCATCACCGGCGTCTTGCCCCCGCCCGTGGGGATCACCACGCACGGATTATCTTCGCGACCGCGAAGGTGGGCATAGACGGCCTCCACAGCTTCACGTTGGTACGCTCGCAGTTCCATTCGCACTCGTCTCCATGATCTGGACGATTGTCTTGCCATTCGGAACGACCGCGCCGCGTCTGATCACCAGTTCATCGATCTGGCTGTCGTCGTAGAAGGCTCCACCCTGCTGGAGAGCGTCAAATAAGGCCTTCTGGACGTTGTCGAGATCGCGGCGCCGCACGTCCGGCGGATGAACCGTTACCCGCACCACCAGCCGCCCGTTCAGGGGCCGCGCCCGCTGGGCCGCGAGGAGCGCTACCACCTCCTTGCGGTAACGCCGGCCCTCGCGGCTGATCAGCGTGCGCCATCCGACATGCCGCCAGTAGTGATTAACCGACGGCGGATACGGCAGCTCATAGGTACAGGTCACTTCAGCCACGGCGCCTTTCCGTTGCTGGCCGTAGGCGCCGCCGGGCGGGACCCGTTCCCGTCCTTCTTCGCGTAGCCCTTGATCACATTGGTAATCTCGTCGGTGTCCTTGCGCTTCTGATGGGCGACGGTGATCACCAGCGGCAGGTTGTGGAGTTCGACGCTGTCGCGGGGCGCCATCACGCCCACCGCCCGGCAAATAGCCGACAGTTCCGCCCGCGCGAACTTGACCGTCTCGGCCTTGGGGTTATCGAGGTTCAGGCGGGCCCACAGCAGCCGACCCTTGAACTCGCCTTCGAGGATCTGGAACGTCAGCTCGAGGTAGTTGCCGGCGCCCGACTTCGTCGGCTTCATCTGCGATCCGCTGATGATCGCCAGGTACTTACCCGCGGGGATCGGATCGAATCCGACCGACGGGTCCACTTCATGTGCGTTGAATCCGTTCAGGTTCGCCATTGCTTACGCTCCTTGTTCTGCAGGCTGTTCCGACACGTTCAGAGGGTTCTCGCCACGAACGAACGCGGCGTAGACGCGATAGTCCAGGGGAATCTCGTCCGGCATGTTCAGCCGGTTCTTGGCGACGTGGGCGGGGCGCTCAGATGTGCGGATGATCCGCTCGCCGGTGCCGATACCCTTGTGTTTATCCTGGCCGAACTGCTCGCCGACCTTACGGGTGTGGACGCGGTATGAGGCGAACAGCACCTCGTCGCACCACTCCTGCACCAGGGCCGAGGCCAGCTTGTGCAGACGCGGCACATAGCGGTCGTAGGCGTCGGTCTCGGGGTTCTCGAATCGCTCGATCCGGGCGTGGGCGATCAGGATGACCTGCATGCCCCGTTCCAGCCGCAGGGCGTTGAGGCCTTCGAGTACTTCACGCCATTGCGTTAGCGCGAACGTGTAGCCCTTCTGGTAGCCGATGTCCTCGATCGACTCGACGCCGCGCGCCCGGCAGACCTCGGCCCAAATCAGACGTTCAAGCCAGTCGAGGCTGTCGAGGACCACGGTGCCGAACTCGTGGGGCTCGGAGTAGAGTTCGGCCAGGGCGTTGAGCACGTCGCCGTACTTCGTCGCCAGCGGAAACCGCTCGCAGTCGATACCGCCGAGCCCGTCCTCCGTCTGGACGAAGACCGGTCGATCGGCCATCGAACCGAAGGTGGATTTGCCGATGCCCTGCGTGCCGTACACCAGCACGCGCCGCGGCATGTCGGCCCTCCCTCTTTGGATCTGATTCATGAGACTCATGGTTTCTCCTTGTCTGTTGGTGGTTGTGAACTCGGACTCGGGGCCGGCACAGGCAGTCCCGACCACAGCGGACGCCCGGCGAAGGTTGCTGCGGTCACGCCAGCCGGCCCCGGGCCCGACCTCACAGGCGGTCGATCGTTCGCAACGCCTCGTATCGTGTTGGCCAGATGCCGGTTGCCCGGCACTGGGACAGTTGCTGAAGGTCGCTATCGTTCTGCTTCTGGGCGGCATCGAGCACGGCGGCGCTGATGCGCCACACGCCGCAGCGGTAGGGTTCGCGTTTTTCGACGGCGATCATGTGGACGGGCAGGACGCGGCCACTGACCCGCGCGACAAGTGCCCGGTAGAACGCCAACTGGTGCATGTAGCCGAACGCCGATGCCGAGAACTCGAAGCTGTCGATTGTGTCGGCAGTCTTGAGGTCCACGATCCCCTGCTCTGGGTCGATGCTGAGCCAGTCGATCCTCGCCTGACAGGCGTGGCCTTCGTACTCGCAGCGGACCACGCCTTCGGCGGTGCCGTCGACCAGCAACTCACGGGCAAGTTCATGCCCCTTGATCGCTGCCGCCATCTGTTCCACGAGAGCGGCCTGGTCGTCGCTGAGTACCGCCTTGCTCTGCTGTGCGGCCCACTCGGCGAACGCCTTCGTGGCGGAGCCGAACGGCTGGCCGGTCTTCGGATTGATCGGGCCGCCGACGGCGAACTCGCGGCCGTACCGCTCACGGCCTTCCAGGATCAGCGTGTGGGCCGCACGGCCGATCAGATAGAACGTGCTGTCGTAATCGGGGATGAGGCCGAGCTGCTTCTTGCGGTACAGCAGCGGACAGCGCCGAAAGTCGGCCAGGGCGTGGGCGCTCAGGTAGTCCTTGGCCTTCGCGTGGTACACATCCGCGGGCTCGCGGATAAGGAAACGCAGGTCGAAGCTGTTCTTCTGGGTCATGATGTCCTCGGGATAGAGGTCCTTCTGGCTTGTTCCTTGACCGATCCGCACGAGCGGCATGTGATCGTTATTTCTCACAGACCGGCCTCCTCGAGTTCGCGCTCTGCTTCGGCGATCTCCCTGCGACGGTGCTCTACGAATTGAGATGGCATTTGCCGACGACGTCGGCGGGGAACGGAGGCTGCGGCCGCTTGAGCTGCGGCCTCACACAGGTCGAAGTATCGGGCATCGGCCTCGGCCAGTGTCCGACCGAACTCCTCCAACCAGCGGGCGGTGGTGAAGATCTTGCCACCGATGCGCAGGTGCTGGAGCCGGACGCGCTCGCTGCCTCGCGATAGCACGCCGCGCCGGCACCAACGCCAGACGCAGTTGGTAGAGGGCCTGCCCGGGGCTATCTTGGCCGCCTCCGTCAGGCTGATGTGTTCATCTGTGAGCGTTTGTCCGTGCATCGAAACCTCCCTGGTCTTGCCAACCTTGGTTTCACTGCACGGGTTTCTACAACGTGTTTCTGGGTGGTAACTTGGTAACTGCAGTTACCACCTCGTCGGCGCCGGCGGAGAGGTGCAAGTCCTTCTGTTCGTGCCAGTTACGATTTTGAAGAAAAACGCGCAGCAAGACCGGGTTGCCGCGTTTGGTAACTCGGCAACCCGGAAGCGTGACCGGCGCGATGGGGCTTCAGCCGATCTTCTTCATGATTTCCACGACCTTGGCTCGATCACGTTCGGCGTAGACCGCGTCGGTGATCTGGGCGCTGGCGTGGCCCAGCGTGAGTTGGGCCGCTTCCAGGCCGAACTCCCGCCGCAGGAGCGTGGCGGCGTTGTGGCGGAGTTGGTATGGAAACCACCGATGAGCCCGACGCCAGGCGGTGACCTCGTCCCACCTTGGCTTCATTNNCCTTGGCTTCATTCGTTTCTGCCAGACCTTGATCGTTTCTTTCGGTTGAGGAGCGAGCGGGGCGGGCAGCGGAAAAGCCTTCTGGCAGGCGTACTGAATGGCGCGGCAGTAACTCGCGGGCGTGTATCGATCCCCGGGGCTTCGCTGCGGTTCAGCCTGCCGGTTCGTCCCCGGTCGGTTTCCACACGACATGGGTGATGTTCGCACCTTGTGCAGTGCCGCTCGGCGGTCAGTCTCCGCGTCGGCCGGACTGAAGAGAAAGCTGGTCGTGGGCCGGCCAGTCAAGAATGGTCGGATGATCGCTTGGGCCTTGGGTCCGAAGTAGATGATCCGCTCCTTCTCTCGGTAGGCGTTCTTGTGCTTCTCCGGACGATACAGCCAGATGCCGGTTTCGTTATCCATCTCCAGATCACAAGCACGCAGCCCAAGCAATTCATTGGGTCGTGCCCCGGTTAGAATCTGCAGATCAACGATGGCTTTGACCGGCCGGCTGAGATGGGGCAGCGTGACATCGAGCAAGTGTTGTCCAACGGGGCCAACCTTCGCGTGCTCTCTCGCCTCCGATCTACCGCGTCGCAACGGCTCGATGGTACACAGTGATTGGTAGACCGGAACGGGCACGAGTTCTTGCGACGCTGCCCATTTGAACATGCGACGGATTCGTTGAACCTGGGAGTTGATGTACTTGCGAGACCAAGGCTGGCGAGGAGGCTTGGCCTTGTCATCACCACGGATCATCTGGTCCCGAAGAAATCGCAGCTTCTTGGGGCCGAAGTCGGCAGCGGACGTGTGGCCGTAGAACTGACGGACGAGGCGAATCAGCACGCCATAGGAACGTTGTTCGCCTTGGTCGTGGAACTGCTCGGCCCACTTGTAGAACCGATTGAGCATCTCGACCAGTTGCAGCGCGCCGGGGGCGCCGGGGGTCATCTCTGCTGGATGCAGGTCTGGCCAGCGGCGGCCCTTGGCCTCCCACTCGGCGATCACGCGGTGGTACAGCTCACGGCTCTCCGGCGAGCCATGTTCGCCGAGCCAGTAGTCGCGGCGCATCTTGGTGACCGAATCGGTCAGGGTGACGAGCGCCTGAGAATGGCCCTCTCGGGNNGACGGGACTTTGGGTACGGTACGTTTCGTCGGCATGTGCGGACCTCCTTAACGCGAGCGCGGTCAGTGACCGCGCTAAAACGCGCTTCAGGCCGCACTGCCGACCGTCGGCAGGGCCTCGTAACCTACGAGGGCGGCAAGACTTATTATAACAGCCACCGGCCGGATTCGAACCGGCGACCTGCGGTTTACAAAACCGCTGCTCTACCAGCTGAGCTACAGTGGCAAATCGTTATAAGTCTCTATTTATAAGAGACTTGCATGATCTGCTGTCCGGAGAGCAAATCTTCGCCGTTGACAAGAGAGAAAATAGACGCGGGCATGCCGGCCGGGCAAACCGAATGGCCGGTGATCGGAGAACGATAGTCGTGCCTGCGTCCAAACATGGCGAAGTCCAGACCAACAAATCCGACGGACGTAAGTTTATCACGATGAAGGTCGGAAGCAACGGGGAGGTCCTTTACCAGCGGATCTACCTGCGTACGAAGGACGCCAGACTCGCCCGACAGCGAGCCGAGGTTCTGGACGATATCGCCGACCCGGATGAGGCCCGTCGGCTCATTGCCTATCTGGAGTCCAGCCGGACCCCACAGCAGGAACAGCAGCGGATCGCCGAACTGACCAAGAACACCCCCCTCATTCCCGCCATGACCCAGGAAGAGGCCCGCCGGGAGCTTGAGGGCATCGTCTGCGACTCTGGCGACTACGCCCCGGGCAAGATTGAAGAAGACGTCACCGATGCGTGGCGGAGGGCCGGCACCCCGAGTGAGTGGCGAAAGATCCTGCTGGGCCTCGGCATCCCCGAGGATTACCTGAACGAGAACCCCAGGGCTGGGGTCACCAGGGCTGGGGTCAGAGCACATTTAGACATGAACAGGGCTGGGGTCAGAGCGCAGCAGGGCTGGGGTCAGAGCAGGGCTGGGGTCAGAGCGCAGTTAGACATTAGTGTTGACGATGGCGTGCAGGTGGTGTAACCTTCG
>MTKZ01018089.1_pt1 | contig 10425 bp, 4 predicted proteins | sample 1042781 | NCBI WGS metagenome assembly MTKZ01 (sample SAMN06212207, study PRJNA360539) | anaerobic digester metagenome | biome: Wastewater treatment plant; material: sludge; isolation source: anaerobic digester fed with sludge from wastewater treatment plant | place: Denmark: WWTP Viborg ...
TAAACCTAAGGTTGAATTAATCTCTCTTACAGCTTTGATGACTCCGATTTTATTAGCACCTGCGTCGGCTAAGATAACATCAAATTCGGTTTTTTCCTCTTCAGGCTCTGCAGCTGCTGCTCCGTTACCGTTTCCGGCAACCCCTGCGACCATTATTGGTGCGGAAGCGCTAACTCCAAATTTTTCTTCTAAGGCTTTGACCAAATCATTAAGCTCTAAAACGTTCATTTTTTCGACCATTTCCATAATCTTTTTTCCGTTTTCACTTAATTTTACTTCAGTTGTTTTTTCTTCTGGCATAATTAGTTAGCACCCCCTTCCGATTGACNNAAATACAAATTTAGAAACAGGTGATCCCAAACTTCCAACGAATCTCCCAAGTAATTCTTCTTTTGATGGAATATCTTTTAATTCTTCAACTTCAATAGCATTTTTATAAGAACCCTCTATCAAAGCTGATTTTGTTTTTGGTAATTCATATTTTTTTGCAAATTCATATATGGCTTTAATAGGGGAGATAGGGTCTGAAAATGAAAATACTGCCATAGTCGGTCCTTCCAAATCTTTTTCAAGTTCTTTTATACCTTTTTCATCTTCTGCGGCCTTTTTAATAAGAGTGTTTTTTGCGACTACAACAGAAGCATCACATTCCTTCATTTTTTGTCTGAACTCGTTAACATTGTCAGCACTTAAACCTAAATAATCCACAAATATTATGGATTTGGCTTTTTCAAAGTTTTCTTTTATTTCCTTTACTATGTTTGTATTTTTTTCGTTTGGCATTTTATTCCTTTATTAAAACAAAAAACTCACCAAAGATGTGAGTTTTAACTTAAGTAGTTTAAGTTTTCACCTCGGCAAGATTTTTAATCTGCTTTTTGTGTGCAGACCTTGCTGTCTTTGGTACGAAGAATAGTTTACAGATTTTTATGAAAGTGTCAACAGGTGGTGTGTATAATTTTCTTATGGATAAAATATTTATAGTCGGTTTAGCCGGTTCTGGAAAAACTTTCCTAGCAAATAGATTAAGGGAGAAATACGGATATCCGACGTATACAACTGATTGGATTTTGTATTACGAATGTGAGAATCATAGGAAAATAAAACTGGCTGAAGAAGAGTACTTGAAGAAAATTAGGGAAATATTAAATCAGGATAAGTGGATTGTGGAAGGTGTACATTACTTCGAAAAAGTTGCTAGTGAGGCGGATTTGATTCTTTTTATTGATACCCCTATCCATAAAAATATCTTCGGAATAATGAAGAGATATTTAACAGATGGAAATTACAGGAGAATATATAGATTCAAAAGTTCATTATCTCTTATAAGAAAGACTATAATTGCTTATTACACGAAGCCCAGAGAGGATCTTTATATTTACCCTAAGTATAAGAACCGAGAAAAGTATAAAAGATTACTAGAAAAATATAAGGATAAAGTTACGATTGTAAGAAGTGTTAATAGATACCTAAAAAATTCCTACAATTATTTTAAAGTTTGATTCGTAATCAGATCTCTTAATTGCTATTTACATTAACCCCTTCTAAGTTAACTCTTTCAAAATGGGTCATGACATCACCTTCCGGGGAGAATATCCAGTTTATGTTGCCCCCTCCGTTTACGTTTGTTCCATCCGTGGCGAATATTCTTTTATAACCTCCTGCATTACTGTTTGAGACATCAGCATAACTGATATAAGTGGCTGCACTTTCAGCTGCCCGTAAATACCATGCTATACCGGTGTCAGATTGAAGTGTTAATCTGTTTCCTGAACGACCCTTAAGAGTTAAAGTTCCGCCGTCATTAATATAGACCATAGCGTCGTGAGTGAATGTGACTGTCTTTGTTGTAGTCGTGTCTACCGTAAAGTTGTAAAAAGTGGTGCTCCCGGTGACTGTTTGGTTTCCCGTTCCATTTAGGTAGACAGTGCTTGTTCCTGCATCTAATGTACCGTAGCAGGTCCAATTTTGATGAACATTTATATAAGAGGCGTTGGCTTTTATTGTTCCTAAAGCTCCAATAACTATGTAATCAGATGTTATTGAGTAGTCACTTCCCGATATGGTGTCTAAAACAGAATCAGCCGAGCCCGTCCCTGTTACAGTAATGGTTTTACCGCTTGCCATGGTTATATCTGATGTCATGTTTACGGTTAGTGTATACGCAGAACCAGATTCAGGATCAATGTAAAGATTACCGTCAACATCAATTCCTGTGGGTATCTCGTAAGTTATATCCCCGACAAGTACGGGCTCAAAGTGTAGGTTACCGTATGTTGGAACGATTGATACAGTTTGGGCAACCCCCGCCCGATAAATAACTGTACTATCAACATCCAGATCAATAGTCGGATTTGTAAAAAGGGTAGGGAAAGAAGTTGCAGTGGTTGTACCCCCTAAACTTAGAAAAGCTCCCGAGGTTACAGTTAGTGTTCCCGTGGAGTTACCCGTTATTTGATTACCTCCATCATAAAGTGTTCCTTCTACAACATCTAAATCATTTTGCACAGTGATTGTGTTTCCCAAGGTTCCGGTGCGTCCCGCCATGTCTACTTCTAAGTTGTAAAAAGTAATCGTTCCCGAAGTTAAGGCGGTGTTTCCTCCGGTTTGAGAATATATCACAGTGCTTGTGCCTTGGTTAAAAGTACCTGACCTAGTAAAAATAGTACCTGAAGTGCCTTCCAAAGTTATCGTGGAAGCCCTTGCACTTAAAGTACCCGCTGTTCCAATATTTAAATAACCTGAATTTATTGAGTAATTACTCCCACTTACTGTGTCCAGGGTGGATGTTCCTGATGTAGTTCCAGACAATGTAATAGTTCCTGTTGGGGCCACGTCTAACGTTCCTGCTAAATTGACTGTTAAAGCGTTTGAAGAAGCGGAAGTAGGGTTTACGGTAAAATCACCGTTTACGTAGACCGCACCTGAATCAAATGTATAGGCGACACCCGTTGTTATGGTAGGTGTGAATGACAGGTTATGATAGGTTGCATTTTCAATAGTTGAGCCTGAACTTCCTGAAAAAACCGTGGTGTTTGTGTTGGTTGTAAAAGTTGCCCCGGAATCAACACATAGAGGTCTTGTTAAAGCAGCTGAAGAATCACACGCTCCCGTTCCCGATCCTAATATTGATAAAGTTTCCGATGCTCCTGTGTAAGTTCCTTTAATATGAAGCTTATCCGTAGTGACATTACCACCGGGTACATAATCTTCTCCCGAAGGTATGTAAAGTTCAAAACCGCTTGCCACTGTAAGTGCGCCGGAAGATATTGTCACCCCGTCCTCATTACCTGCATCCGCAGAATCCACGCTATCTATATCCGAATTTGTTACATTTCCGGATGCTTCTCTGTTTATCAAAGACACCCTGTCGGTTATGATGTCAGCTGTTGTGTCATATCTGGGAGTTCCGTCTGCAACCAAGATAGTACTGCCATTTTCGGTTTCATCATCCAAGTAAACAGCAACCACATCACCGTCTCCGATATCTAACATGTTGTAACTTGCAAATGTATAAACCCCATTTGAGTCAGTCTCATCCGTTCCTATGTAAGATCCGCTTATGTATAGAGCAACCGTTTTTCCTGAACCTATGTTGCTTGTTTTTGCCTCATTTGTATAAACAGTACCGGTTATATCTTCGTAATAAGAGACTTCTGCTTCAACGTAATCTATGTCCTGATAAACACTACTTCTATTTGAGTAAACACCCCAGGTAAGAATATCATCGTTACCTATATAAGTGGAAAAGTCTGAGGTTATCGATTCTGTTTTTGTATATTCAATACTCCACCACATGCTGGTAGCCCCTCCAAGTTGATCCCACGAAGCATTGTTCGCCCAATTTGAACCTGACCTTAAAGCCCACATGGTAGAGTCTGTAGTACTGAAGAATCCTTGTGATAAGGATGCTTCCCAAGTTAAATCTATGTTATATATTCGTGAAGGTGCTTCAACAATGGGCATTTCAAACCATGCAAATACTTCATCTCCGCTTCCGGGGTTAGAGGTAGCATAATCAGTGTCATCTGATGTTGAGAGATTGCTATATTGAGTGTCATTTGCTTCCGTATGGGTATTTCTGTTAGCACTAGTTCCTCCAAAGGGGAATTGGTCAACGTCATCCCCTGACGCCCACCAATCTGAATCTGTGTCACATGTAGAACCGCATGTACCATAATTGTAGATAGTGACCCCATCTGAAGCTATTTGCCATTCTCTTATTTCTTTATATACCCCTTGTTCGTTTTTAGTAATTTCTATAGGTCCAAGAGTAAAGAAGTCAGGACTTATCTTGGGTGCTTGATATTCATATGTAAACTCTTGTGTTTCACCTGCTTGTAGGTCAACCTCCCAAGTCACTGTTGTCGTATTGTCTCTTTCTTGCACAACACTCTTACCTTGCCAGATAACATTGACTGAAGAGGGTATAGTTTCGGTTACTTTTCCTTTAAAATCTTCTTCTGATTCAACTATTATAGACATATGGTATCTATCTGATGCAAATGGATTAATTCTTGTAGCTCCGGATCTTTCTATACTTAACTTTGAATCATTTTTTACCTCAAACTGTGTATCTATGCTGTTATCATTAGACTTATTTATTAATGAAACTTTATATATACCGGTATCGGCGGGGTAGTAGTAAGCTATATAATCGGGATTATTGGTTACGTTGTTGTTTATGTTACACGTTTGAGAGACCGAGATATCTCCTTCTGAGGTTGATAGGGACTTTGTATCTCCGTTCGGTTTTTCTATTATAATTTCTAAATTACTATCGCACAATGTATCTCCGTTTTCATCCAAAGAGGCCATTCCAAACTCAACTTTTTCATTTGGTTTATAAGTAGATTTATTTGTATTAATCGCCAGGACACCTTTTGAAAACATACTTTCATCTTTCACACTATCGGACCTGCTTTTAACTGTTACTAAAAATAAAGAAGATAGGAAAAATGTCACTCCAAGAATGGTGAGTACAGTTTTTATTTTATGCTTTTTTGATGTAGTTTTTTCTTTTTGCATGTTTAATATAAATTATGGATTAAGTGCCATGGCCTGTTCTTCTTCAGGTGTAAATTGAATACCGATGATATCTTCGGGTGTTGTACTTTCAGTCCCGACCTCCGGGGTGGTTTCCAAACTTATGTCCCCATCCTCCGGATTTTCACTTTCCGATGTATTTTCAATCGAAAGTTCTGGGGTTTCTTCTTCTTCATTTGAAGAGATATTTTCACTACCAAGAATAAACCAGGAAACTTGAAGATCAGAATCTTCCTCGTCTCCGAGAGTGATTTCAAACTCCCCGTCTTCAAGATATTTGCTTCCCAGAAGAACCGGTCTTTCAGGTGTAACCATGATTAGAGAGTTTTCATTTACAGCTGATGTTTTTACAATTATTGATTTCTCACCTGAAGGAATGGTTACTTTTCCTGCCGATGCCGATTCTGTCTGTGTAGAATCTATGACAATCTGTGTAGTTTCTACATCTTGAGCTTTGACTGTGCCTTCAACCTCAAGAGATCCTGCCAATTTCATTGTACCGTCTGGCTCTAAAACAAGTTTCCCATCGAATACATCTAAGTTGCCCGTACTTTCTTTTTGCAGATACAATGCTTGGTCTTCGCACATTTCCTGATCAATTTCTCCTGTTTCAGGATTATAGCAAGGTACTCCGATTACCCCTATCGAGTTTTCTATTGTATCTATTTCTATCATTCCTGCCATCAGATCTCCGGTTACTGTGAGGTCGGTTAGAGTAGTTTCTCCCATTACGTTCATGGATGACTCAACAATCAAACTACCTTCCTCGGATCTAAGTCCCAATGTTGAAAATACATCAATTATGTTTTCATAGACGGTTTGAATTGAGTTGTATATCTCTAAGTTTTCAGAATACATATTGTCTATTGCTGAAGATTCCGTTGATTCAATCACACCGTCCGATAATCCTAAAACCGATTTTATTGTTTCTACATCACTTTTAACATCCGATATGTCAGACAGTTGAGAGTCTTGGATGTCTTCCAGTGCTTCTAACCTAACCTGATTTTCCTGTATGATTATTTGTTGTTCTTGTATTGCTTTGGTCAATATGGATGGGATTCTGGAATAGTTTACACCCATCTTTCCGTCGGTCGGGTTAATGAATGTGACTTCGGGGAATATTTCATTTATTTCCTGTGCTATAAAACCTACATCAGTATCACCATCCGGGTCATTGATCCAGTTGAATGATATAGGATTTAGTTCCATAACTTTTGAAAGCGTACTTCCCATATTTTCTATGTTTGTTTTTAAGGCTTCATCTGATGTACTTGTAGTTAAAGTTCCGTCCGCCGTAACCCCGATATCATATGCCGACGATAGAGATCCTATGGCTGTAAACCTCGCACTACCTACAACATGTAATGCTTCACTCGGGTTAGTTGTGCCTATTCCCACTGCGCCTTGAGATATTATCAAGTTGGCAAAAGGTGTTATTGTTAGGTCTCCTGAATCATTACTAATCCTTGAGGTTGTTCCGGCAACGCTTAGAGGTGCTGTAGGTGCTGTCGTTCCAATTCCTAACCTTGAGTTCGTATCATCCCAGAACATTCCCGATGTAGCTGTCCAATCACCTGCATTGTTGTAAAGCATCTGACCCTCAGTCCCCGGAGGTAGTATTTCTATGGTTCCTGATGTGTAAAGTCCGTTTTTAAATACCATACCTGCTACGTTTGATGTACCGCCTATTGTTCCGTCCGCAGAGTAATAATTTGTCGCTCTTAAACCACCGTTTATGTCAAGTTTGTACCCAGGATCTGTTGTTCCAATTCCGATGTTTCCGTCATCCTTTATGAAAAATGCCGAATTAGTTCCGTCAGTAACATTAAAGTCACCGGTTGCATTTAGATTGAATGTGATGTTTCCCGCACCGTTATTTATAAAAGTAATGGATTCCGAACCATCTTGGGTTATTGATGTATCTTGTGTAAGGTCACCACCCCATGTTACCGAGTTGCTTGAGTTAACAAGTCCATTGGTGAATGTTAGAGGAGCTTGATAGTCGACGTTAGGTGTTGCGACTGAAAGCAGGCCCGATCCATTTGCTGCTTTTACTAAGCCACCTGCACCAAGTGAGGAGAAACTAATATTTCCGGACGATGTTAAACTTGTAAAACCTGATGCCCCACCACCTATTGATATATCCCAGGTATCTGAATTTACTGAAACCGGGGACGAACCTCCCCCTATAGTTACAACACCGCTAGATGTTCCGGTGTTTATGTTTGTGGCATAGTTTGCGTTGCTGTTAAGATTTACTACCCCTCCCAAAACTGAAAACGCATCACCGGAAGCAAGGCTTAGGGTATTAGCTGCTGATCTGTAAAGTTCTACATCGGAACCTAAAGCTATTCCTCCGGCAGCTGTGGTATGGTCAGCAAGTTGTAATCTGTGTGTCGGGATACTCATTCCAATTCCAAGATAGTTGCTTGTATCATTCCAGAACATACCGCTAAATGGTTTCCACTCACCGTCGTCGTTGTAAATCATCTGACCCTCTGTTCCAGGTAAAAGAAGCGATAACGATATGTCAATATTTGAGACGTTGGTTACTCTGCCTTTTGTATCAACTGTAATCTGAGGAATTATTGTTCCCGTTCCATACGATCCTGCAACGACTCCGGTGTTAGCCAGTGTTACGGTGGCTGAAGTACCTGATATAGCAAGAGATGCAATATCTCCCCCCAAAGTTCCGAATATCGGATCACTACCGTCTCTTCCTATTAAAACCTGTCCTTCGGTTCCTGGTGTAAGGGCAGTTACTGTTCCTACTCCCGATCCTATAAGAACACCGTGGTCAGTAAGGGATGTAGCTCCTGTACCGCCATAAGGTACTGTAACCGCGGTTCCGTTCCATTCTCCTGTTGTTATAGTTCCGGTATTTATTACCAATCCGTTTATGGTATTTAATGAAGATGGGGCGATGATTGCGCCTGTTGTGGTTAATGCGCCGTTTATAGTTACCGCATTATTTTCAAGTTCTATTAGGTCTGTATCACTGGTAAGACCAAGACTGCTAGAGCTTAGCAAAATATCTCCTATCCTACCCGGGCCTCCTACATCTAAGGTATACTGAGGATTGGTATTTGAAATTCCTAATCTTAGATAATTATCATCCCAATATAATCCGCTGAAAGAAGTCCAGGCACCGCCGTCATTGTATATCATCTGTCCCTGTGTCCCGGCATTTGCTAAATAAGAGCTTAGATCTAGAGTTGTTACATCAGATCCGCTAAGAACTAATGCGTTAAAGCTTGTGCTTGAAGGTAGAGAAGTGAGTCTCAGGTTTTGTATTTGAGCTGTTCCCGATACATCAAGTGTATATGCCGGTGTACTTGTTCCAATTCCTAATCTTGCGTCAAGTACGTTTATATAGTCTGTTCCGGAATCTATAAATTGAATCCTTCCATTTCCAAGTCCCATGCCTAACCACTGTCCACTGGCTGATGTACTGTTAAATACATCGCCTGTTGTCATGGAACCCACAGCTGATATGTCTCCGGTTTCAGTCAGTAAAAACGGAGGAAGTGTTCCTGATGTATACAAACCATCTTTAAAATTAAGACCCGAAACAACTGATGTTGCTCCGATTGTTCCATCTCCTGCGTAGTAATCTGTTGCTATTAAACTTCCCGCTACATTAAGTTTGTAAGTGCCTGGGTTAGTTGTTCCGATACCAACGTTGCTTCCAAAATAGGCGGGGCTGTTAGTTGAATTTACATAAATACTGTATCTTGTGTTTGCATCTGTATCGTCAAGGTCAACATATACTCCATAAAGATTTCCTGCTGTTGTCCAGCTTCTGTCTGTAACTCTTACTCCATAAGCTGTAGCGGTAGCATTCGTTGTATAAATATTTGCATCAAAACCTACGACATTCGCACTGGCTAAAGTTGCTCCGGCTTGAGCGGCAAAAGCGCCCCCTAAACCTTGATTACCGTTGCCGGGTAATGTTGAGTTTCCGGTTGTTAGGGTGGAGTAGATTCCACCTAACATCGGACCTGTCCCGCTTACTATTGTTTCTATCGCGTGTGCCATTGCCGAAGATGTGCCATCACCGTTTACTTCTATTTTTAATCCCGATGATGCTGTTGTTAAAGCAGGTGTGATGTTACTTACACTAATCCCTTGGGTAGAATTTGTAGAGTTACCTCTAATACTTAGTTGGTTTGTCGGTGCTGTGGTTCCGATTCCTAATCTTGAGCTGGTATCATTCCAATACATTCCATCAAAGGCTGTCCAGTCGCCATTGTTGTTGTATAACATTTGTCCTTCAGTTCCTGTCGGCAAAACATAATCCGATATGTCAATTTCTGACACATTGGTTAACCTTCCTTTTGAATCAACTGTAATTTGGGGAATTACTGTTGACGACCCATATGAACCCGCCACTACTGTTGTATTTGCAAGTGTTACTGACCCGCTTGGAAGTATCGAGGCGATGTCTCCTCCTAAGGATCTAAATATTGGGTCGTTGCCTGTTTGTCCTATCATAACTTGCCCGTCTGTCCCTACACTTAGTGCTGTAATAGGTCCGGTGCCCGAACCTACCAGAACACCGTGGTCTGTTAATGAGGAGGTTCCGGTTCCTCCATAAGGTACTGTTACTATGGATCCGTTCCAGGAACCTGTTGTAATGCTACCGTTATTTATCACTAAACCATTAATTGTGTTAGTGGTGGTTGGTGCAGTTATTGCACCTGTTGTTTCCAAAGTTCCGTTTATAGTAACCGCATTATTTTCAAGTTCAATTAAATTAATGTCACCTGATAGACCAATGTTACTTGCACTTAAAAGGACACCGCCTATTAAACCTGCACCATTAACTTCTATTTTTTGGGTTGGGCTGGTTGTTCCTATTCCGATTCTTGATAAACTATCGTCCCAGAAAATTCCGTTAAATGATGTCCAGGTACCTGAGTTGTTGTAGAGCATCTGACCCTCCGTACCCACGGGGAGTAGAGAAGAGCTTAAATCCCTGGTAGCTACTTCGGAACCGCTCATTACTAAAATAGTAGAACTTGGGCTGGAAGATAGGCTGGTTAATCTTAAGTTATCAGCTTGAACTGTTCCTACTACATCAAGTTCATAATCAGGTGATGTCGTTCCCGCACCTATGAAATTATTTTGATCATCCCAGAAAATTCCTTCAAAAGATGTCCATACTCCGTTGTCATTATATATTAGTTGTCCTTCACTCCCTGAAGGCAATCAGAAGGAACTCAGATCTCTTGTTTTTACATTAGAATCCTCAAGTATTAAAAAGTCTGCACACGTTCCTGATGCTATATTTGTAAGTCTGAGATTTTCTGCTTGTGCAGTTCCTGCTACCTCCAGTTTATACAAAGGATTAGTAGTTCCGATTCCTAAGTTTCC
>MTKZ01038922.1_pt1 | contig 10425 bp, 8 predicted proteins | sample 1042781 | NCBI WGS metagenome assembly MTKZ01 (sample SAMN06212207, study PRJNA360539) | anaerobic digester metagenome | biome: Wastewater treatment plant; material: sludge; isolation source: anaerobic digester fed with sludge from wastewater treatment plant | place: Denmark: WWTP Viborg ...
GGACGGCGTGCGCTATACGCTGACAGCGGGCGGCGGCGCGCCGCTGAGCGGCAGAATCGCGGCGGAGAACCGGCATTTTCACCTTATTGAGATGGAAGTGGGCGCCCATGGCTTGAAACGCCGCCTGATGATTCTGGACAGGGGCCAGTGGATAGAAAGGACGGTGGACGAAAAGAAGCGCCAGATTTAAGTCCTCGTATGACGAAGCAAATACGCCTGATAAGACCAGGATAACTACGATTCAATCAACTTTCCTGGATTCATGATGCCCTTCGGGTCCAAGGTGTTTTTCAGGGCTTTCAACATGCCATATCCAATGGGACCCTTTTCCTGCGCCATCCAGGGCAGATGATCTGTGCCCGTGCCATGATGATGGGAAATAGTGCCGCCATTCGCAACGATGGCATCCGATACTTCCCGTTTTATGGCCAGCCACTGTTCAATTTCCGCCCCCGGTGTTCTCGGGAAAACGAAGGTAAAGTACAAGCTCGCCCCGTTGCGGTAACTGTGGCTCACATGGGCCATGGCCAACCCTTTCGCTCCAGGATTGGGATTGTGGCGGCGGAGCGCCTCTTCCAGGACGGTGTTCACGTTTGTGTGCAGATCCGGCAGTCGGTTCCANNCACCGTATCCACCCCGAGCCCGTGGTCCAGCATCGGATCGCGCAGGTACGGGGTATCGAAACGGGTGGTCAACCAGAGTTGCCCCATACTGCCGCCCATATCGGCGCCGCCGCATTGGGACAGGATGGCCTCGGCACGGGAACGCTGGTGCGCGACTTCAACCTCGGTGCCTTCAAAACCGACCAGCATCAGGCAGAACCCCATGGGCCCGTTTTCCGCCACTTCGGCGCCGCCGTGCATCACGCTGTAAAAAAAGGTTTCATTGGCGTCGGACAGGCGCACCATGGCGGTCTGCACCTCATGCTGCAGCAACAGGCGCGTGGCCTTTACGCCCGAATCGAAGTCCTGAAAAAAACAGGCACGATATTCCTTCTTTTCTGGAACCTCGTGAATATGTACGCAGGCATCCGCGATAATGCCGAAAACGCCCTCGGACCCCGGCGTCATATCACGGAGCAGCGGTCCCGCCGCGGACTTGGGGAACTCTTCCGTGTTCCAGATACCCTGCGGCGTGACANNGGAGCGGTCATGGTATGCTTGTCAATCTCGAGTATCCGGTTCATCAGGGCCATGTCCACCGTCACCACAGCATGTTGGCCTTCGCGCAGCAGGGGAGTGACACCACCGACGACACTGGATCCGCCGCCATAGGGAACAAGCGCCACCGCGTTCCGGTCCGCATACCGGACCACGGCCCCGACTTCTTCAACGGTTTGCGGGTATACAACGGCGTCCGGTGCATGTTCGAGACGGCCGCAGCGCAGATGCAGCATGTCATGGTAACTGCGGCCCCGGGCGTGATAGGCGCGTTCAAACCGGTCCGTTTTAACACGGCTGCCGGGCAGTATCTCTTCCAGCGCCCGGAGTTGTTCCGGCACGAGACGCACAGGCGGCATTACGATGTCTTCCAAGGCGCAGGCCGGCGTATGGGGCAGTACCCCCGACCCGGTGTAGGCACCCAGCCATTGCCAAATGCCTTCCGCCTTGTCGCCCAATGTATCCGGGGCATCACAAAGCCCCCATCCGTTCCAACGTAACATTTGCTTGTCCATAATGCCTTTCACAATGGCGGTTTGTAGATGGTCCGGCAAGACCCGGCCTGTCGAACGAAGTCGGACCGGTCCACCGTGACGAACGGTTCCAGTACCCGGGAAAAGCTAATATTTCAGCAGCAGCGCCCTGGGCACAATTTCAAAAGTGGCCGGCAGCCTGCCCGGCGCTTCACCGTCCACATCGAGAAGGATCTCATCGGAAGCGTGCACAGGTTCGGCCGTTATCTTGCGGCCTCGCAGCATAAAGACGTATTTGGTGTTTTCAAGATGACGGCCCGCATACAGGCCTGGCAGTCCTTTCAAAATCTGGAACACGGATGCATGACGCACCACGATAATATCGAGGAGGCCGTCATCGGGTTTCGCTTCCGGGGCGATTTTCATGCCGCCTCCGAAATAACAGCCATTACACACGGCAACGGTGTTGATATCCAGGATTTCATCAAAAGTATCGTCCACCCGGAGGCGCACCCGCTGCCCCTTGTAACTCAACAGCGCCTTCAGCGTTCCCCACTGAAAGGCGAACTTACCGCCGAACTTTTTGGCGAAAGTAAGCTGGTTTACCACCTTGTCGGCCATGCCGCTCATGCCGAAACTCGCCACGTTGTCAAAATAACGTTTCCGGGTGCCGGCCGTGGCGTCATCCCGATACGTGAGCAATCCCAGGTCAATGGCATGGGTTTCCCCGTCTACCACCCGGTGCAATTGCCGATCAAGCTCATCCGGTGTGCCAAAAGTGCGCCGGAAATCCGCGCCCGTACCGCTGGTAATAATGCTGAGTGACGCGTGCGGATTGATGGGGTGTTCCTTCTCAAAGAAACCGTTGACGACTTCGTTGACCGTACCATCGCCGCCTACGGCAATAATGTGCTCCACGCCGTCTTTAAGAGCGGTCATGGTCAACCGTTTCGCGGCCATGGGACCGTCGGTATACACCGTGTCAAAAGGACCGATGCCCTGTGCCAGCCTGCCGGAAAGCGCGGGCCAGCGCTCCCGGGTTTTCCCGCCGGAGGAGCGGGGATTCACCACGGCCCGGGCCCGTGAGGAAGGTTGATAACGCAGTTGCACGCGGTCCCGCTGTGCCTTGATCTCATCGGGCGACCATTCCAGTTCCTCTCCGGCCAAGGCGCCGATACGGTCGAGCACGGAAATATCCGGAACGCCATAAGCGCCGATGCCGGTACGGCGGAACAGGATGTCTTCCATGGAGAACGCCATTTCATGCCGCACCGCGTGCGGAATTTCCGCCGCGATATTCGGCAGACCCTCGCAAATTCGCTCGCGAAGGTCGGGACGTTCTTCGGCGATACGAAGCACTTCGACCATGCCGGCACCATAGTTATAGGACAGATGGTCCACAACATCCGGCGGGAAGGCCGGGAATTTTTCCCGTGCCTGGGCAAGAAACTCGGCGAAAATACCCGTATCGCCGCCATACACGGGGGTTTCGGCGCTGCGGCAGGGCACGGCCTCAGCGCCCAGTTTGACAACCGCCAAATCGACTACCTGTTCCGCAAGGGCGCGCGCTGTAGTCCATTTCCCTCCGATAGCCGTGATGATGCCCGGCAGCCCGTGTTCGATCTCATGATCCACGATCTCGGCCGCCCGGCTGGCGTGGTAGGAATCCTTTTCCTCTGTTTCATCCCCGGGTACATTGGAAGTCTGATCGACAATGGGACGCAGGCCTCCGTAGAAATACAGAACATCCCCGCGCCGCAAACGCGCCCCGGGATACGCTTCATTAATGGAGTCGATAAAATCACTGATGTCTTTTTCCGTCACCCTGAACGCGTCCGGGTCGCCCCGATACACGGTGTCCGTTGTACCGATCAGGGAATACCCATGCCACGGCAAAATGAAAAAATGCCCTTTGTCAGTCAGTGCCGCCACAGCATGGCCCTGAGTAATGGACTTCGTCAGGATGTGAATGCCTTTGGAACGAATCAGCCGTTTATGTTCACGGCTGCCCATCAGGGTATCCATAAGGATATCCGACCATGGGCCTGTGGCATTCACGGTGAGACGCGCCCGCAGGCTACACTCAGGCTGATGTGACAGGTTATCGCGTACCCGAGCACCCACCACCACCCCGTCTTCCTGGATAAACTCCCGCGCCTCCAGATAATTGACCGCCTGCGCACCGATTTCCACGGCATTACGAAGACACGCCAAGGCAAGCCGCTCCGGGAAATGCATTTGATAATCATAAAAGATAATACCCCCGCTGAGTGCAGGGCTTTCAATGCCCGGTTCCAGCGCGAGCGCTTCGGCCCGGTTCAGGGAACGGTGCGATGGTATGTACTTTTCCGGGTCATCCAATCGGTTGCGGTCGTAGGCAAGCAGGTCGTAAGCGGTCAGCCCAAGAGTCAATGTCAACCGTTTACGAATGCCTTTCCCGTATAACGGCATTAGGAACGTGAGGGGATGCACCATGTGTGGAGCGATGTGCGACCATACCCGGCGTTCCCGGAGGGATTCCCGCACCAGGCCCAGTTCAAGGCTCTGCAAATACCGCAGGCCGCCATGGATTAGCTTGGAAGAAGCGGCGGTGGTTGCCCCGGCAAAATCGGACTTCTCCACCAGCGCCACCGACAAGCCCCGAAGCGCCGCATCCCGGGCAATGCAGATCCCGGCAATACCGCCTCCGATTATTAACAAGTCGTGCTCCTTTGCCGCCATTGCCGCCAGGTCACGCTGCATTTTGAGCTAACTCCTTGCTTGTTTTACCTGTCCCATTACGATAACCTCGCTGAACGTTAAAGTATAGTAATTTGTTCCCACGAATCAAGACAGCAGTTCAGGTAAAGCAGTAACGCAGGGGCGAACAATCACGATTTGCCCCCCCCCACCTCAACATATAGTGTCGCCCGGCAGCGAGGTTATCCACCGTCTGTCCACAATACTTGGCGCGTATCCAAAGAGAAAGGATAGATTCAATAAAATATCCTATTCTTTTAAAAAATTCTATATAACTCTCGTGTTTTCAATGATCTAAGACCCTTTGTTGCGATTTTATCCGCAGAATACTGTTCCCAAACACAGCGAAATAACGTGCGTACAACCTCTTTTCAAGAAAGTTATCCACAGGCTGTTCCACGGCGTGGAAACACAAGATTTCAGGGTGTTCTGAAAAACAGTACAACCTTCTTGCATAAAACGAGGCAAGAGTGCTTCCGGTCGAACGGCCAAACAAATATTTCGGGAGCCTGACAATCCAACCGTCGGGGTTACCCGCAACCCGGCATTTTGAATGTTTTGGAGTGCGTAAGCCATACTTACGCTTTCTTGCTGATTTGGAACAAAACACGGGTTACCACGACTAAATTTCAAAGCCCATGCGAAAGTTACAGCACAAGCACAAGCATAACTTGGGCAGTCTACAGCAGCGTCCATGCGACGATTCAATACGCTGCTTGTATGGCGGTCCGCAACCGAAAAGATCCTACGCTTCTATTCCATCACTTTAATTTTTATGTTGCGGAACCAGATGGGCGCGCCCGCATGCTTGCCCTGGAATCCCACTTTGCCCTTGGTGGGCAGGATGCTTTTGGGTTTGCTGAGCCATGCGGGGATTTCGCTGCCATCGGGGTTGGTTTTCGCAGAGGTATACTCATCCATGTTCATGGAGACAATGTGCTCGCCGTTGAGAGCGACATCGATATGTTTCCCCATGCACCGGATGGTGAACCGGTTCCATTCTCCAGGTTTTTTGACCACACTCTTCTTTGCGGGAAGATGGCCGAATATGGCACCGCACTGCCAGGACTTAGGCGATTCCGCCCATTTCCTGGCAAAGTCGTCAGCGATCTGTATTTCTACCGCGTTTGGAATCCAATTCTTGACATCACTGCAGTAGACAATCACGCCGCTGTTGGTTTCTTCGGCGTTTTTGAACTCCAGGTCCAAAATGAAATTCTCATAGTCTTTTTCAGACCAGATGGCCTCATCCTTGCTCGCGGTAAGTTCGCCATTTTCAACGGTCCACACGCCTTCGGGCTTGATGGTATTGGACAAGTCCGGCGCAAACAAATCCTGCCAACCGGAACTGTCGGGATGAGTAAGCGGTCCGGTCGCAACACAATCCCCGGCATACGCCAAGAGGGTAAACATGGAAAGGCCGCAAATCAACGCGATGGTTTTCATACTACGCTTCTCCTTGGATAGGGGTTAAAAGGAAACATGAACGTTCTAAATCACGAGAGTACACTATAGCGATCAAGATTCACAAACCGCGTATAAGGACCCGCAAAGATCCGGATAATCGAATCCAAGCCGGTAGAGACCGTCAATTTGCGGGAGGCCCAAAATACCCTGCTCAATAAGTGTATTCAATTGGAAGTCGGACAATATTTTGAGCATGATGCCGCCTTCTTCGACGGTGCGCAACCTCGCGGTCGCAATGTCCCGGGCAAGCGAGGACCGGTCAAAGACGCGCCGGTGACCATGGTTTAAATCATTTTCCGTCAAGGCGTACAGGCTGGAAAGCAGACCCATGCGCAGGGCCAGTTGGCGCGACAACGCGCGGGCATTGGGCACTACAATGAACAGACGTCCTGACGGGGACAATACCCTGCGGGCTAGTTGCAGCAATCCCGGGGGATCCTGAACATGTTCAAGAACGTAGATGACGAATACGGCATCGTAAGCGCCGTCCGGCAACGCGGGAAGAAAGGTTTCGAACAGGGCATGATGAAATACCGTATTGACAAGACCGCTTCTCAGGCCCGCCTCATAGAAGGCACGGCTGCCTTCCACCACATCCAACCGGGCGACTTTCGGGGCGAGCAGTCGCGTGTCCACCCCTTCTGCAAATCCCAGCTGGAGGCCGCGCATGGCCGTGGTTAAATGCGGCTCAAAGGTGCGCGCTATCAATTCGCGGATAACACGGTCCTGGGGCGCGTTTTTTGCATAGGTCGCCCCGACCGCATCAAGGGTATCCCGGTCATCCGGTAGGTCTGTGTATTTATACATGTCCATTTTATCTTTTCTTGTGAGAGCGGAAACGCTTTCCGGACCCGCATTTACTTCACTTAACGGGCGGCAGAGCGTTCCCATGAGGCCAAAAGGGCCGTTCCGAAAGAATCCGCCACATGAAAATCCGGCTCACGCCCATGGTCCACCCACGTAATCCATACGGGGGTACCGTCCAGAACATCATAATCGGCCCGGAAAAGTCCCAGCCGGAACCGAATGCCCGGCGCAAGCGTCACGCCCATCGCCTCCATGGCGGCCCTTGACATCGCCATTTCAACGGTGTATCCGGACGGATCCATTTTTGCCTGGTGCGCCCAGCCTCCCACGGGAGACCATCCGTCATCGAACTTACGGTAAAAGCGTGCCTCATAGTCATGCACCGCGCCACCCGGCGCGGCTTCAATACAAGCGTAGACGGGTGCCGCTTCGTCCCGCCAGATGAAAAGTTCCACCCGGTCCTGTGGATCCACTTCCCGTTCATTTAACGAAGGCGGCATCCAGGCGGGAGAGGTGTCTTCACACACAAAGGCACACACCAGTGTTTCTTCATTCCAGAAAAGCCAGGCACGGGTTGAAGGCACCTCCCGGGTGGAATCCCCGGCAACAACAAAGTTCTTAAAGGGTGGATGGCTGCGATAACAGGATTCATCCAGAATGCCGTCCACCCGAATCTCTTCTTCGATTCGCGGAATTTCCAGCAGGGGCGCTATTTCCGGTTGACGGAGAGCACACCCCGTCGCGAACGTAACAGCCACTGCAAACACCGCACAATATCTCATGACCAGGCCTTCCTTTTCTGTTCTCATCCTTCGAGCGCCTTGACGTACTCCGCCAGGGGCGGGTCTCCGAAACGCATTACATAATCCGCGTCTATCCAGGTGGCAAAGGTGCTTACATGACGAATGCCCCGCTCGGCATAGGCTCGGGCGTCCGCACGGACAATCCCGGCGTCCCAGGGTATTTTGCCTGCAGGCCGGGTCCAGGAAGAAAACCGCGACACATCAAGCCAATACTCCAGGATTTGCGCCGTATCTCGTCCAAATACCTCCAGGTTCGCATCCAGAAGTTCCAGGTATGCGGCATGGGAAGGGGGCTCGCCGCCAAGTCTCGCTTCCGGATCGCCGATGGACCGATCGTAGATGCGCGAAATGGGGGCGAACTCTACGAACAGGGCTTCATGGGGTTTTATCGTTGCCGGCGGCGCCAATGTTTCCCCATAAGAGATATGGCTTAGCCGGGCGTCAGGATCCAGTTCTTTCCTCAAGGCTTCAACCATGGCGTTCTCAACAAGAACCGCCTGATCGCTGGGATTCAAACCGGCACATTTGGGACAGCCGCACCATTGACCGCCGTCATCGGGCCAATAAAAATAACGCCCGGATGAAGGTTTGAGAAGCCTGCCGTACGCCACCGCTTTCTCGCATATTCTTGTCAAGGCCTCCCGGGACGAAGGACAGCAATTGCCATCCGGATTTCGCTTCCCCGTTTCATCCATGCGGAACATGTCCATCCCCGGGGAATAGAAAAATTCGCGTGAGAGCAAGGCGCCCATGGCATGCAGCTCGTATTCAACCTGTATGTCCAGTCTCCGGCATTCGTCCAGAAACCGCTTCCCAGGTTCGGACTGAATATATTCTATCAGGACATCCAACCGGCGTGCGGCATGCAACGCGATGGTTGCTATTCCCGCTCCCGCGGCCCGTTCCGGCCAATCGGTTAAGGTCAGGTCCCATGGATATAAAACCACACCGCGGGTAGTAAATCGCGGTCCGGACGGTTGCGCATGCAACCCGGGAATGACCATGCCCGCCAGGAGAAACCCGAGGCATTCCCGGCGGGATACTTCATTTGCCTTCATGGGACGGATACTCCGACAGCCGAGGACTGCGTTGCCCCCCTGCCTTCAGGCCGGCACCCCACACAACGGGCATCCGGCAAAACCGGCACACGCTCACTTTTGCGCCTAGTGTAGCATGCGGGTTCTTTGTGTGCAACCCGCCTGCCCGAATGCCGGAGTTCCCACCCTGCCCCCGCCAAAGCGCCATTGGCCCTTTTGAAGTTGAAGGTCGTTTTTTGTATCATAGCAGGATTGGAAGCATCAGGGTTTCAGGGCAATCAAGAAAGCAGGCTCCTTTGTTCACAACGCCGACTATATATGAAATCATAGAATTGCTTTGTGACGGCGCGCATTTGACGCGAAACCAATCCGCAGGGGCTATGGAATTACTGATGTCGGGAGAAGCCACCGCCGCACAAATGGCCGCATTGCTGATTGCGCTGCGCATGAAAGGCGAGACCTCTGAGGAAATAACCGGTTTCGCGGAAATAATGCGGTCGTACGCCACAAAGGTAACCACGTCGCGCACTCCTCTGCTGGACACCTGCGGCACGGGCGGCGACGGTATCGGAACCTTCAATATTTCAACGACCGCCGCTTTTGTCGCGGCGGGCGCGGGCCTGGCGGTTGCCAAACACGGCAATCGTGCGGCTTCCAGCCGCTGCGGCAGCGCGGACATGCTCGAAGCCTTGGGCGTAAACATCAACCTTGATGCGAAACAGACCGGACAATGTATCGATACAGTCGGCATGGGCTTTTTGTTCTCCCGCACCCTGCACAGTGCCATGAAGTACATTGCGCCCATTCGGGCGGAACTGAAGGTACGTAACATTTTTAATATACTCGGGCCGCTGACGAATCCCGCCGGAGCGGATTGCCAGGTCGTCGGGGTATTCAACACCCAGCTCGCACCCACCATGGCGCAGGCGCTTTTGTCGCTCGGGACGCGCCATGCCTTTGTCGTGGCCGGGCGCGACGGGTTGGATGAAATATCCCTGGGCGGTCCTTCGCTGGTCTGTGAGGCGCGCAATGGCCACGTAACGGAATATGAATTGCATCCCCAGGATTTCGGCCTGACACTGGCCGCACTGGAAAGTTTGATTGGCGGTGATGCCGAAACAAACGCCGCCATTGCGCGCGGCGTTTTAGAAGGAAACTCCGGAAGCTGCCGGGATATTGTACTGATAAACACTGCACCCGCCCTGGTCGCGGGTGGAATTGCCGCCAACCTTCAGGAAGGTGTTCAGCGCGCTGCGGAAAGCATAGATTCCGGAGCCGCCCTGGAGAAATTGAATGAACTCATCGCCTTCACGCGCGGTATGTGCGACACCCTCCCGCAAGGCACCTGAACGAAAATAAATCGTATAATTTATCTGCAAGAATACTGGTACGATTCTGGTCGAACCAAACCAACACAACACATCGGGATTTGTTGACAACACTAACAAGGAGATCGAATGGATACGACGATGCAGCAAGGTTTACAGGAGTCCCCGCTTTGCGCTGCGGTATTCATGGGAGACTTTAACACGGGCAAGTCTCTCCTGATCAACGCACTTGTGCGACATGACATCTTATTCATCAGCCGCGATGAAAGCCGGACCCCGCCCGTATTTATCGCCAGAAGCGATAGTGGCGAACCCCTCTATGGCGTGCGTCAGAAAGGAGAATCGGCGGTCGAAATCAATTCGCATGAACAGTTTTTGAGCACACGCCATATAAAAGGTGCGCCCTGCGACAGCGACGCCCTGGGAGCGCTGGTGCCGGACATGCCGTTCAGACGCCTGGCGTTTGTGGACACGCCGGGCGCCTCGACGGATGATAACAAGCCGGCAATCTTGAAGCCCGCGCCCGCCCTGGACAACACACTTTTCGTGCTGACCACCACCCTGGAGTACTGGCCCGCCCGACATACCATGGCCCTTATCAAAGAATACTA
>MTKZ01119026.1_pt1 | contig 10424 bp, 5 predicted proteins | sample 1042781 | NCBI WGS metagenome assembly MTKZ01 (sample SAMN06212207, study PRJNA360539) | anaerobic digester metagenome | biome: Wastewater treatment plant; material: sludge; isolation source: anaerobic digester fed with sludge from wastewater treatment plant | place: Denmark: WWTP Viborg ...
AGACAGACGCCCTCCGCCAACTCGATCCGCACGCCGGTGAAGTAGTGCGGCATCACGCGACCGTCCTTGGAGACAAAGTCCGCCTCGATTGCGGTTTCGCCGGTCTCGAAAACCCGCCGCACCGCATCGCGGATGCGATCACGATCGCCGCCGCGGAAGAAGTCCCACGGCGACATTCTGCTCAGCTCGGCGGGTGCGTATCCGGTCACGCGCTCGAAATTCCTGTTCCATCGCAGGAATCGGCCGTCGCTGTCGAACAAGTAGAAGATGCCCGGCAGCGTGTCGATCACCGAATTGGCGAAGGTCTTCTCACGCCGCAACTCCCGTTCGGCTCGCTTGCCCTCGGTGATGTCACGGCTGAAGCACGCAACGTGGGTCACGTGTCCCTCGGCGTCCGAGACGGGATAGAAGGTGTGGCGGAACATGATGCCGGCTCGCTCGTCTTCAACCTCAACGGGCTGTCCGGACTCGACCGCCTGCCTCAGGCTGGCCAGTCGCGCCCGGGCCAGTTCCGCCGGCAGGACCTCGTGGAAACGCCTGCCGACGACCTCTTCGGCCGGCTTTCCGAATCGCAGGAGGGCCATCTCGTTGCCCATGAGAATGACGCCGACGGGGCTGAACAGCCAGATGGATTCCTTGGCCGCGTTCAGGATTCCCCGTAAGGTGGCTTCATTCGCCCGCAGCGATTCCTCCACCTGCCGGCGCTCGGCGATCTCCGCCTGGAGCCGCACATTGGCGGCCATCATTTGGTCCGTCTGCTCCTTCACCAGTTGCTCCAGGTGATTGCGATACCCGGCCAGTTCAGCTTCGGCCTTCCTGCGTTCGGTGATGTCGAGGCCCACTTCCATGATCAGGGGCGAGCCGTCGGCATCCGTGAAGGGGAAGTCGTAGATGTCATAGAGGCGGCCGTCGGGGCCGGTCCACTCCCAGCGATGAGGGGCGTTGGTCCTGAGGGCCGTATAGGTCTGGCAATCCTCGCAAGGTTCCGTGCGATTGAACAGGTATTCGTAGCATCGCCGACCATCGGACTTGCCGAAGCGTTCCTCGAAGAAGCGGTTGGCATACGCGACGTGATAGTCCGGCGACAACAGTGCAAGGTAGGCCGGTAGCTGGTCGAGGGCCTTCTTGAATCGGCGGCAGTCGATGTCTGTCTGGTCCCCGGGTCGGCGTGGTTTGTCCGTGTGATGCCGGACCCGGGTTTCCGGTTGGTCTTGCTGAGTCTCGCTCGTGAGTTGCCCCGCTCGCCTGCATCCGGCGACGCCGTCGACAATAGCATTTCGGCGACTCTCACTCTCTGCCAGACGCGCCTCCAGTTCCTGAATCCGTTTCAGGAGCTGCTCGCGGGTCTGTCGGCGAGAGGGTCTGCTGCTCATAAACGGTTGTCTCCGGGTTCTGCGGGCGCCGGCCTGATCCGCTCAGTACCCGTTGGCTGTCCCTGGATCACACCGGCCAAGCCGGTGGCGACGGTCACCTCGATGCCGCGACCCGACTGAGTACGGAGCGCGTATTCTCTATTGACCAAGCCGCCGGAGGACCGACCGACCTGGCCGTGACCGCCCGGGTGTGCCTGACGCCGTCCTCCTTCTCATGCTGCGGTCGGGCCCTGTCCGAACACGAAACAGCATGGGACGTCGCGGCCGCATTTCCGGCCGCCTGCAAGCGCACGGTCGGCAGAAACCTGTTCCTGTCGTCCGCCGGGCCACCGCTTATGATGCCATGGTCCCATGCGGTTACGCAAGGTCTTTTCTGAAATCCCAGGAATTTACCCAGGTATGCTCTGCGTGTCAGTTGATGATAATGACACAGCGTTGCAGGAAGGGTTTGTCCTATACCGGGTCACCGCCGGGAACTGGAGGCTCCCATGAGCCAACGCGGACATCGTTTTCAGTACACGCCGGTCCCCGGCCTGGTCTGCACCCTGCAAGCTCGTCGGATGAAATCGGCCGACGAGGGTTCGAAGATCCTGTTCTCCGGACTTCTGGCTCCGGTTGGTTTGCCGGCTCCCGAGACGAGCCTGCGTGATTACCGGCGATTGCGCTCCTGTGAACGCCGCCTGACCTCACTCCTGTGGACTTACGGAAGCGGGACGCTATTCCGTGGCGACGACTCGCGTTTGTCGCGTCTTCATCAGCGGATCTGGGACAAGCTGGCGATGGAGCATATCGAGATCGTGTATTCGCTGTACAGGCTGGTTGCCCGGGATGAGGATGGGCACAACGGTCTGCTGAACGAGGGGCTGAAAGCCTTGAGCAAGGCGATCGACACGTTCGATCCGGCGCGTGGCATCTGTTTCATCACTTACGCTTCCTCGCTGATCAGTCGGGCATTCTACCGCCACCTGCGCAGCGACTCCCGGCCGTGCTATGGGGCCGATTCGGAGATCGAAGGCTGCATCTGCCCAAGCAGAGCTGAACGCGGCGCCGAAGTGGAAACGCAGAAACAATCATAGTGTGGGACCGGCATCTTGCCGAAGGGCTGCAAATCCGTCCCGGGCGAGATTCGCCCTGGCCCGCCGTGGCGACCGTGGCGAACCCGTCTGATACTGAGAGACTCTGGGTTCCCACTCAGGTTCGTCTAAGCTTACCAACAGCGACAACGCCCCAGGGTGGTCAAGACCGCTTCGGGCATGTGGCTCCGTAGTTTGTTGAACGGGTGAGACTGGCCGTGAGTGCGGGCGCGGCTAGAATGGTGACCGATCCGGCTGAAGACGGAACCACGTTGAGGAATGCCCTGTGGTCGAATCGAGCCTGCGGCGACCGCTGGGAACGGCTGGTGAGAAGGCGGAGAGCCTGCTGAGCGTGCCGCGGAGGTCCGTGCGGCTGAAGGATACGGCTTTGGCCATGTCGCTCAATTCCTGCATGCAGGGAGTGCCTGATGCCCCGATGCCTGCTGTATGGCATCAAGCTGCCGAGTACCGGGACTCGTGCAGCCTGCCACGACCGACCACTTAGCCGGTCTCGGGCGGGGCATTGGGGAAGGAGATATCATGAACCGATCCACGCGAACGTCTTTTTTGAACACCACTCTGCCAGGGGCAACGGCGGGCGCCCTTCTGATGCTGGTTTCAGCGGTGTGCGCCGCGGCCGAGGACATCGGCACGTATCAGGTTGGCGCGGCCTCGGTCGTCATCACACCGAAAGTGGCAGATGATGCCCCACCGGTCTGGCTGGCCGGATATGGCCAGGGGCGACAGGCGGAAGTCCTTCACGACGATATCTACGCCCGGGCCGTGTTTGTCCATGACGGCCGATTCGGCCTGGCCTTGGTCTCGTGCGACCTGATCGGCCTTTTCCGCGATGAAGTGGTGAAGATCCGAGAGGAACTCGGGCGGCTGCAACTGAGCCCGTCCGTCGATGACGTCCTGGTCAGCAGCACGCACACGCACGCCGGACCGGATACGCTGGGGCTCTGGGGGCCGGTTGGCCGAACGGGCGTCATGCCGGGCTACCTCGAGCAGGTGCGAACGGCGTGCGTCGATGCCGTCCGCCAGGCGCATCGCGACGCACGGCGCGGGACGCTGCGGATCGGCACCGCCGATGTGAATCGTCAGGCGGAGTTGATTGGAGACTCGCGCCTGCCCAAGGTGATCGACTCGCAACTGACCGTCATCCAGGCAAGAAGTGATTCCGGGCAGACCATCGTCACGCTGGTCAACATGCCGTGCCATCCTGAGGTGCTCGGCTCGAAGAACAAGCAGTTGAGCAGCGATTTCCCCTCGACGTTGCGGCAGTATCTGGAGACGCGGTTCGGCGGGCTGGCCGTCTGCAACAGCGGCTCGGTGGGCGGTCTGCTCTCGCCTCGCGAACCGAAGTCCAATCCATTTACGAATGAGCCACTGCCTGAAGATGACATCGGCCAGATGATGGCTTATGGCCGGATCATCGGACGCATCGCTGAGGGCGCGCTCGACAAGGCCGAACCCTTGAATGGATCGATCCGGGCTGCTTCTCGGGCAGTGCTCATTCCGTTGTGGAACCCGTTTTACAGGCTGGGCGGGGCCATCGGGGTTCTTCAGCGACCGATGCTCGATGCGAGCGGGCAGCCCGTCAAGATGCCGCAGGCTGCCACGGCAACCGCCACGGCCAGCACACCCGCCGTGGGAGATCTGTATCTCAAGACCGAAATCAGCCTCATCCAGATCGGTACGCTTCAGATCGCAGCGGTTCCGGGCGAACTCTACCCGGAACTGGCCCTGGGCCGATTCCAGGAACCCCAGGAACCCGCGGCCGACCTCCCAAACGCGCCGCTGGAACCGGCCATTTACCCGCTCATGACCGGGCGGTTCAAAATGGTCATCGGCCTGGCCAACGACGAGATCGGCTACATCATCCCCAAGTCGCAATGGGATTGGTCAGCGCCATACGCCTACGGCCGCAAGGAGCGGCAGTACGGCGAGTTCAATTCCTGCGGGCCGGAGGCCGCGCCGCGGCTGATGGCGGCATGGCGGTCGCTGATCACGCAGCGATAGGCGCGAAACCTCGTGCGGCGCCGCGAGGTGGCCGATCGGCCCGACGGCGGTGGAAGGGTGGACCGCTGATTCTGCGGTTTCAAGGTTGAGAGGACGTGAGTACTTCCGCAATGTTTGTCGCCGTCGGAAGAAGGCGCTTGGCGATCTTGCCTGTGGGCCCCCGCGGCAGATCACGATGGATGATGATCTGGCGAGGGACCTTGAAGCTGGCCAGACGACGACGGCAGTACTCGCGAAGCTCGATCGCGCTGATTGGGGCACCGTCCTTGGGAACGACGAAACCGACGACGATCTCACCGCGCCTGCGGTCGGGTACACCGATCACGGCGGACTGGGACACGGCCGGGTGCTCGTCGAGGACGTTCTCGATCTCGCGGGGGAGCACGTTCTCGCCGGCCACGATGATGAGTTCCTTCTTGCGGCCGGTGATCATGGTGTAGCCGTCGGCATCCTGCCGTCCCAGGTCGCCGGTGCGAAGCCAGCCGTCCGGCATCAGGACGGCCGCAGTGTCTTGTGGCCTGTTGAGGTACCCCTGCATGACATTGGGGCCTCGAACGCAGACCTCGCCTTGCTCGTCTGGCGGCAGAGCCTGCCCTTGCTCGTTCCTGATGCTCACCTCCACGTCAGGAATCGGCAGGCCGATGGTTCCCGGCCGGTGAGCCCATGGCTGGTTGACGGAGACGACCGGCGAGGTCTCGGTCAGGCCGTAGCCTTGAAGGATGGCCAAGTCGAGCCGCGTCCGGCAGTCCTTGAAAACGGCGTCGGGCAGGGCTTCGCCGCCGCTGACCGCAATCCTCAGCCCTCGAAGCATGTCGGATGAGATGTTCTTTACCCGGGCAATCGCCGCGAACATGCTGGCCGCTGCCATGAACACGGAGATACCCCCGCCTGCAAGGGCGCGAAGGACTTCGACGGGTTGAAAGCGAGTCTGGTACTCGACGGTCGCGCCGAACAAGGTGGGCAGGATGAGCGTCGCGAGGAGGCCAAAACTGTGGGAAAGAGGCAATACGCCCAGAAACCGGTCATCGTCGCGAAGCAGCACATGCCGGACGGTGGCGGATGCGTTGGAGTGGAGGTTGTTGTGCGAAAGGCAGACCCCTCGGGGCGTCGCGGTTGTCCCTGAGGTGTACAGGATCACCGCGAGATCGTCAGGCTTGCTCTCCGGCACCGCCGGGAATCGCGGGGGGCCGGATGGCGCCGGCGGGGGCCCCTGCGGCAGGCGATCCAGAAATACCGCCTGTGCGGGCAGCAACTCGACGACTTTCTCGAGCGCAGAGCAGCTCAGGATCAGATCAACACCCGCATCCTGCACGATGGTGCTGATCTCCGAGGGATTGAGCAGAACGTTGAGCGGCACGACCACGCGACCGGTCCAAAGGATCGCGTAGAAGGCGGCGACGGCATCCGTCGACGATGGCAGAAGGACTCCAACGTTGGGCCGGCTGCTTTCAGACGCGACGATCCGGGCCAGCGCCGCCGCCCGGGAAACGAGTTGGTTGTAGGTCAGTTCGCGCGACTCATCGCGAACAGCCGGCTTGCAGGCGCATCGATCCGCCGTGTCGAGAAAGGTGGTTAGAAGCATCGTGTCACATGTGCCTGCAGGACCGGTCGCTCGGGTCTGGCCGCATCGACCGGACACGGTCCGGTCCCATCTCAAGGCACGACAGGCTCAGAACGACTTGGCTGGCCCGTCCGTGCAGGCTTTTTGTTAATGGACAGACGGCACCGTGTCAAGTCGGTCCGCCTGAAGCCGGTATCTCCCAGGGGGATTACCCTACGGTCGGCAGGCCAGGATACGCGGAGCCCGGCGCGGGCGAGGGTGTTCTGGGCGTTTTTGAGCGAAGCGATCCTGGCTCCCTTCACATCCCGAAGGTTGCATCGTCGGCAGCGTTGAACTGTTCAAAAGCCGTACCGAAGCTGTTATCATTCATACCGCAGGTCGGGGGCCCTGGACGCCCGGGCATCGGCGGGCCCGGCATCACGTCACCCGCAGTCGCGGAGGCAACGTCCCGCGAACGGAGGCATGCGTATGAGAGTTCGGGCTCGTCTTGGCGACAGGTCCGCTGGTCTTCTGTTCTGTGCCGCGGTGATGATGGTGGTCCTGTTCGGTGCCGCCTCGTCGCTGGCCGCCGAGAGATCCGAACCTTCTCCGCCTGTGCCCAAAGGATTCGGCTCCACCCAGGAAGTCAAGGAGGCGATCGGGCAGGGCAAAGTCAGGCTGGTCAATCTGTTCATCCCGCTGCCGGGCAGCATTGAGGTCAGAACCAATATCGAGTACGGGAGGGTGGGCGAGCGGCTGCTCCAACTCGACCTTTATCAGCCCAAAGGCCTCGGTAAGCCGGTCCCGGCGGTGATCCTGATCCACGGCGGAGGATGGAAAAGCGGGGACCGCAAGATCTATCGCTACTACTGCATCAAGCTGGCCGAGAAGGGTTACGTCACGGCCACGATGTCGTATCGGCTCTCGAAGGAGGCGCCGTACCCGGCGGCCGTTCAGGACGCCAAGTGCGCGGTCCGCTGGCTGCGGGCCAATGCCCGGAAACACCACGTCGACCCGGATAAGATCGCCGTGCTTGGAGGCTCGGCGGGCGGTCACCTGGCGATGATGGTCGGGTACTCATGGGGGGTGAAAGCCCTGGAGGGTAACGGCGGTAACGCAGGCGCGAGCAGCGCCGTGCAGGCGGTGATCAATTTCTACGGGCCCGTGGATCTGACGGCCGATGAGGCCAAGCGTGCAGGCGCGGTGATCGATTTCATGGGTGGCAGGAAATACGACGAGGCCGAGGCACAATACCGCGAGGCGTCGCCGATCATCCACCTGACGAAGAAGGCCCCGCCGACGCTCATCCTGCACGGTACCATCGATGACACGGTTCCCATCGCACAGGCGGACCTGCTGGCCAAGCGTCTCAAGGAACTCGGCGTCCCATACGAATACGAGAGGCTGGAAGGTTGGCCCCACACCATGGATTTGGCTGAGGATGTCAACCGGCGCTGCCTGTGGCGGGAGGAGCAGTTTCTGGCCAGGCATCTGCCGGTTCCGCCCGGGGCCTTGCCGCCCACGACAAGGCCGGTGGCGGAATAGCGATGGTCAACGACGGTAAAGGAGCAGATCCGGTGAAACGGCGAGATTTTCTCAAAGCAACCACGCTGTCGGCGGCGGGTGCCGCTGGTGGGACCCTGTGGTTGGGGCAGGCAGGTGCAGCTATGAGCCAGACCACTCCGTCTTCGAACCCCGCGGTGCTCCCGCAACGTGAGTACGGGCGCACGGGGATTCAACTGTCAGTCATCGGGCTGGGGGGCATCGTGCTGGCGGGATTGGAGCAGCAGCGAGCCGACCTCATCGTGGCCGAGGCGGTGGAGCGCGGATTGAACTACTTTGACGTGGCGCCCACCTACGGCGATGCGGAATTGAAGCTCGGGCCGGCGCTGGCGCCGTACCGCAACCGGGTGTTCCTGGCCTGCAAGACCACCGAGCGGCGGCGTGAAGGCGCGGCAAGCGAGCTGAAACGTTCACTGGAACGCCTTCGGACCGATCACCTCGACCTGTATCAGCTCCACGCTCTGACAAACGTGCGGAAAGACGTGGACGCCGCGTTCTCCAAGGGCGGGGCGATGGAGGTGTTCATTGAGGCGAAGAAGAGCGGCAGGGTTCGGCATCTCGGTTTCTCGGCTCACTCGGTCGAGGCCGCTCTGGCGGCGATGGAGCGCTACGAATTCGACTCGATTCTGTACCCGGTCAATTTCGCCACGGATTACGCGAACGACTTCTCGCGGCAGGTCATCGAGACGGCCCGGAAAAAGGGCTTGGCCGTGCTGGCGCTGAAGGCCATGGCCCGCCAGGTGTCTCGCGAGCATGATTCGCGGCGAGCCGCCTACAAAAAGTGCTGGTATGAACCGTTGACGGATCCGCGCGAGGCCGAGCTAGGCGTGCGATACACGCTCAGCCAACCCGTCACCGCTGCCATTCCACCGGGCGAGGAGACACTCTTCCGCCTTGCCGTGGACGCTGCGATGCGTTTTCAACCGATCCGGCCGAGTGACGCCAAGGAGCTCAAGAATCTGACTGCCACCCTGAAGCCGATCTTTCCCAATGCCTGAGCGCAAGAAGGTGCCATCATGGTTGCATTCTCCAGGGTTGCGTGCTTCGTGGTCCTGGCGACGTTGCTGCCGGCCAGTCTGCCGGCCGGGCAGGTGCATGAGGACATCCCGTTTCGACAGGTGCGGGCGGTCCATTTCAGGAACCCGGTGGACCTGTCGGGCCATGAGCTTCGCACCGTCCGTGCGGACCGGGACGGCAAGGTGCTGATCAACACCAACAAGGGCCTGCTCAAGGGCTGCGACGGGCGTCTGGTCCGCTATCGGGAACTGGCCGGCATATCCGAGCTCGACCACTACGATCTGGAGCTGCTCAATGGCAAGTTCGTGTTCCTCACGAGCAAGATGCTCCTGCCGCTTCACGGCGCCGGCGTGGACTTTCGACACAACGTGCAATCACGCTACAAACGGGTGTCCGCCGCGGGCCCCGGTCATTACCTTCTCCTCTCCGACGCAAAGATCACGGAGGTTGCAGCGGGCAAAACCACTGAGGTCGACAATCCCGGCTTCACCGAGGTGGCCCTGTGCCCGTTCGACAATACGTTCATCGTGCACGCGGCTGACAAGTTGGCACGGTATCAGGACGGCCAATTGAGCTTTCTGCCCGCACCGGCTGCGAAGATCAGGGGTGCCGTGGCCCTCTCGAAGGAGGAAATCAAGGCGGCTACTGACCAGGGGCTGTTCACGATCACGGAGAAATCGGCAGTCGCGGATCCCCGGCCGTTGCCCTGGCGTGATCTGACTTGCATCACTCGGGATGAAGGCGGCCGTCTCTGGGTCGGCTCGAAACGGGGAGCCTTCAGCATCGATCCGGACGGCGAGCTCAGGTATTACGCCGGCCGTCGATGGCTTCAAAACGACCAGGTGATCGACGTTCATGTGGACGCGCGACACGACGTATACATCCTCAACCGGGGCGGGTTGAGCCGGCTTCGATTCGACATGATGACCCTGGCTGACAAGGCGGCCGTCGAGTTGCGCAATCTTCGCCTCAACCACATCCGATATGGGCTGGTCTCGGATGCCGAGCTTGTCGATGCCGATTATGCGCATCTGCGGCTGCACGATACAGACAACGACGGGCTGTGGTCGAGCCTGTACCTGGCCGCGGAGTCCTTCCGATTCGCGGTCACCGGGGATGCCGATGCTCGTGAGAACGCCCTCGACGGCTTCGACGCAATCGAACGGCTGGTGACCATCACCCCTATTCCCGGTTTCCAGGCCAGGACGTTCGAGCTGGAGGGTTTCAAGCGGTCGGATCCGGAGCGATGGCGGACCCGGCCCCAACATGATTTCGAGTGGAAGGGGCACACCTCGAGCGACGAGATCGTGGGCACGTTTTTCTTCCATTCGGTGTTCCACGACACGGTGGCCCGGGATGATCCGGCACTTCAGGGCCGCGTGGCCTCGACGGTGGGGGCCATCATGAACCACATCCTCGACCACAACCTGTACCTGGTTGACGTCGACGGCAAACCCACAACGTGGGGACGCTGGAACCCCGAATATGTCAACACGGCGGCCGTCGGCGGCGACCGGCGTCTGAACTCCATCGAGATCCTCTCCTTCCTCCAGCTCGCCCACCACGTCACCGGCTCGCAGCGGTTCAAGGACGCTTTCTATGATCTGGTCCGCCGCCACGGGTATGCAGAGAACACGATCCGTTACCTGCCCGACCCCATGGGCGAATGGAACCACTCGGACGACGAGCTCTATTGGCTGAGCTACTACAACCTCATCAAGCACTGCTTTGAGGAGGAGCTGAGGGCAACCTTCATGAAGAGCATTCGCGCCCATGTGGAGGCCACCCGGCGCAAGAGAAACCCGGTGTGGAACTTCATCTTCGGCGGGGTGACGG
>MTKZ01004129.1_pt1 | contig 10421 bp, 7 predicted proteins | sample 1042781 | NCBI WGS metagenome assembly MTKZ01 (sample SAMN06212207, study PRJNA360539) | anaerobic digester metagenome | biome: Wastewater treatment plant; material: sludge; isolation source: anaerobic digester fed with sludge from wastewater treatment plant | place: Denmark: WWTP Viborg ...
CGCCATCACACCAAAACAGGCTTCAGACCGCCACCAACGAAGAAACGTGCCGGATCGCGGCTAAGTGCTACGCAGGTCTAAGCGCACCGAGGTCGATGAGGTTGACGTGTCGAACCAGCAGCGGCGCGCCCAGACCGAGGACTCGACGACCGAGGGCGGCGGCGACCAGCCGACCGCTTCGGCCTCAGAAGTAGGGGCCTCGACCCATCCGAGCGAGATGAACGCCGAAGGCGTCCACGCCTGGATCGATCTTCACCGGCCGTCCCTCTCCGAGACGCTGGCGGACGCCGGGGTCGACGACATCGAGACCGCCACCACGATTGCCGCCGACGCCCACGCTGCGGGCAAGGACATCGGCGAGGCGTTGGTTGGCGCCGGCGTGATCGCCGAGGGCCCTTGGGTCGCTGCACTCGCTACCCGCTTCGACCTGCCGGTGGCGCAGGTCGACGCCAAGGCGGCCGAGCCTGAGGCGATCGCCCGGGTGCCCGAGGAACTGGCCCGTCGCCATGGCGTTCTCCCCTTCAAGGTGGAGCAGGGCCGTGTGTATGTGGCCACGGCCAACCCGGTCGATGCCGTCGCACTCGCCGAACTGACCGAGAGCTGCGGCGCCATCGGCTTGATGGTGGCCGCCCGCCCATCGATTGAGCGCTCGCTCGACCGCACCTACAACGCCCTCGATCACGCCGATGCGGCGATCGCCGCATTTGGGCTCATGGACGACTCGGCCGACTTCGAGGCCGCCTCCACCCGAGCGGCGGTCGACGAGAGCTCGCCGATCGTGAAGGTGGTCAATCAGATCATCGTCCAGGGCGTCCGCAAGCGGGCCTCCGACATTCACATCGAGTCGCTTGAGCACGCCGTGCGGGTGCGCTACCGCGTCGACGGTGCGCTCACCGAGGCCATCCAGCTGCCGTCCAAGATGAGCTCGCCGATCGCCTCGCGCATCAAGGTGTTGGCCGACCTCAACATCGTCGAGCGTCGCCGCCCGCAGGATGGGCAGTTCTCAACCGAGGTCGACGGCCGCCCGATCGATATCCGCACCTCGGTCGTCAACACGATCCACGGCGAGAAGGTGGTGCTGCGGCTGCTGGACAAAACCCGAAGCCTGATTGGTCTGGACAGCTTGGGTATGCCCCCCGACCTGGTGAAGCGTTACCTCAGCGTGGTCAACGTGCCGGTCGGCATGTTCCTGTGCACGGGACCCACCGGCTCGGGCAAGACGACCAGCCTGTACGCCACCCTTACCGAGATTCAGGACGACACCCGCAACGTCGTCACGATTGAGGATCCGGTCGAGTACGAGTTTGCCGGCATCAACCAGATGCAGGTGCACGAGGCCGGCGGGTTCACCTTTGCCGATGGTCTGCGGGGCACGCTGCGTCAGGATCCCGACGTCATCCTCGTCGGCGAGATCCGCGATGCCGAGACCGCCCGTATCGCCATGCAGTCGGCGCTCACCGGTCACCTGGTGTTGTCGTCGCTGCACGCGGTCGATGCGGTGTCGGCCTTGCACCGCTTCATCGACATGGGCATGGAACCATTCCTGGTGGCCTCCGCCGTCAACGGCATCATGGGCCAGCGCCTGCTGCGTCGTGTCTGCGACGCCTGCAAGGAGCCGGTGATCCCCGACCCCGCTCAGGCAGCGATGGTCGAGCGGGTGCTGGGCACCAAGGCCGACCAGTGGATGCAGGGCGTCGGTTGCACACAGTGCAACCACACCGGCTACTTGGGCCGCATCGGCGTGTACGAGTTGCTGCGGGTAAACGACGAGATCCGTACCTTGATCTCCGAGCGGGGGTCGCACCACGCGCTGCACGAGGCGGCGGCCCGCGACGGCATGCGGACCATGCAGTCCGAGGGCTTCGCGCTGGTCAACGCCGGCGTCACCACGTTTGAAGAGGTGCAGCGCACCGTCTATGCGCCGCTCGACGAGATGGTGTTCGACGAGACGGTGTCATCGAACAAGCACAAGTCGACTGAGGCCACGACAAACGGTACCGCCCATGCTGGCGAGACCAACCCCGCCGATGCGGATGAGCAGGACAAGGTAGGGGCAGCGAGATGACCGACACGATGGTCAGGTTCCGCTACGAGGGCGAAACCGTCGAGGGCGAAACGGTCAAGGGCGAAATCAAGGCGCCCTCGTCGCTGGCTGCCCGTAACGAGCTGGCTCTCAACGGCACCCGCGTTTCCAAGCTGACGGAACGCAAGGGCCTCAACATGGAGATCACCAAAAAGGGTGTTCCCCTCATCGAGATCATGCACTTTTGTCGGCAGATGGCCAGCTTCATGCGCGCAGGCGTCCCGGTGACGGAGGCGATGGGCAGCCTGCGCGACGACTGCGACAACAAGCAGCTGAAGATCGTGCTCGACGAGATGATCGATCAGATCGGCACCGGCTCCACCGTCGGCGACGCCGCCGCCCGTCACGCCGACGTGTTTCCGCCCTACTTCGTGGCCATCATCCGCTCGGCCGACCTCACCGGTCGCATGGATCGGGCCTTCGACGAGCTGCACCGCTACATCAAGCGCGATGTGTCGTTGCGCAAGCAGGTACGCAAGGCGCTGATCTACCCGATGATCCTGATGGTCGTCTCGATCGCAGTCGTCGCCATCATCGTTGTGTTCGTCATTCCTCGGTTCGCCGAGTTTTTCGAGGGGTTCGGCGCCGAACTGCCCCTGCCCACCCGCATGCTCATGGCGATCGCTGACTTTGTGCAGTCGACCGCCGGCCTGATCACGCTGGGCCTGATCGTCGTCGCCATCCTGGCGTTCTTCGGTGCGATCAGTACCCGCAAGGGCCGCTACTGGTGGCACGGTGTGTTGCTGAAGATGCCGCTGATCAACAAGGTGATCGTCTACTCGTCAACGGAGCGATTCGCCCGGGTGTTGGGCGTGTTGTTGTCCTCGGGCGTTCCCTTGTCCGACGCCCTGCCCAGCGCAGCGGACTGCTCCAACAACCTGGTCTTCAAGCATCGCTTGGACGAGGCCACCCAGCTGGTGATGCAGGGCGATGGGTTCGCCGAGCCGATGGCCGAGGCCAACATCTTCCCCAACACCATGCTGCAGATGATCAAGGTGGGCGAGCAGACCGGCGAGCTGGCTGCGCAGCTGGACAACGTGGCCGGCTTCTTCAACGACGAGCTGGACTACGCGGTCGACAAGATGACCGAGTGGTTCGAGCCGATCATGATCATTTTCATCGGCGCCGTCGTTGGCTTCGTGGCGCTGGCCATGGTCAGCGCGATGTACGGAATCTACGGCCAAGTGGAGCTCTGATGAGTTCCTTGGTCCAGCGCTTTCGAGCGCACAATTCGTTGGTCACAACGGCGGCACCAACACCGGTGTCAATTCACAAACAGGGAGAAACCCCATGCACAACACATTGAAGCGGCTCCAGGCACGCAGCGGATCGGGCTTCACGCTCATCGAACTCCTCGTCGTCATCGCCATCCTCGCCATCCTGGCCGGGGTTGTCGTGTTCGCAGTCGGCAACTCGACCAAGAACGCCGGCAAGGCGGCCTGCGATACTGAGCGTGGGGCGATTATTACCGCGTGGAACGCTGCGGCAACGTCGAACAAGGTCTCCGGCAACGACGAGTCATGGGACGACTACTTGGAGAACTCCAACACCAAGTACTTCACGATGCCCGCCGCTGGTACCAAGGTTCCGGTGAAGATTTCTCGCGATGGTACTACCACCACCGCCGTGCCAGCAGGCGACTGCGCAGACATCGAGACGACCTCGTTGAACGCCTGATGCTAGGCGCTACAAGGGAGCATTCGATGCTCATTCGTCGCTAGGTGACTTGCGTGAGGAGGCGTGGGCGGGAGATTCCGCCCACGCCGGCTCACCCTCGAGTCTCGCTACATTCCCATTCGCTCAACTAACTCGCCGGCAAGTTATAGAGGTCGCACGTGTACACCGCAGACGTTTCCCACATCGAGGGCTACCTCAACGAGCTGATGGAACGGCGCGCCACCGACTTGCACATCGCAGCCGGCTCGCACCCCATGATCCGCATCGACGGTTCGCTTCTGCCTATCGACGGCTCGGAAGTGCTCACGCCTGAGGAGTCGAAGGTGATCGTCGACCGGCTGATCGGCCCGGACGACCTCGACCGGTTCAACGAGGATCGTCAGCTCGATTTCTCGTTCCCCTGGGGAGACCAGGCTCGCTTCAGGGCCAACGCTTACTACCAGCGCAACTCGCCGGCTGTAGCGTTGCGGTTGATCCCCACCGACATCCCCACGCCCCAGCAGCTGGGTCTGCCCGACGTGTGGCAGAAGATCGTTAAGAAGCCCCACGGCTTGGTGCTGGCCACCGGCCCCACCGGCTCAGGTAAGTCCACCTCGCAAGCGGCGATGATCGCCGAGATCGCCGCCACCCGGGCCTGCCACATCCTCACGATCGAGGATCCGATCGAGTACATGCAGCACTCCAAGATGGCACTGGTCAACCAGCGCGAGGTGGGCACTGATGTGCCCGACTTCGCCCAGGGCCTTCGCGCTGCGCTTCGGGAGGATCCCGATGTCGTCCTGGTCGGCGAGCTTCGCGACCTAGAGACCATCTCCCTCACGCTCACCTTGGCCGAGACGGGCCACTTGGTGTTCGGCACACTGCACACCAACGACGCCGCCCAGACCGTCGACCGCTTAATCGACGTCTTCCCTCACGATCAGCAGGCCCAGGTCCGTACCCAGCTGTCGATGTCGCTGGTGGCGGTAATTGCCCAGCGATTGATTCCTCGGATCGGTGGTGGCCGCGTGGCCGCCTTCGAGGTGATGACCGGTTCGCCGGCCATCTCCAACCTCATCCGCGAGGGTCAGGTCCGTCAGATCCGCAACGTCATGACCACATCGAGTCGGGATGGCATGCGGCTTTTGGAAAGCTCTCTCAGCGGGCTGGTGTCCGAAGGTGCAATCACCTTGGATGATGCCCAGGCGATCTCGATGTATCCGGACGAGGTTGTCTATAAGCAGCAAGTGGTTGGCCGGACGTGACGACACATTTAGTGGTTTCAGCCCTACGTTCAACTACGTCGGATTCGACTCGGGGAAGGTGTTGGGCATGACCAACTCGACGCAACTCGACCGGAAAAGCGCTAGAGCACATCGAGGCCAGGGCGGCTTTGGCATGCTCGAGGCGATCATCGGCATGGTCATGGTGGCGCTGTTGATCGGCGCTGGCGCCACAGGCTTGCGGACTCTTCAAAGTGCATCGCGTGAAGCGAATCTAACTGCACGGATGGATGCCGTTGTGGTAGGCGCCAGCGAAGCCCTGCGAGAGACCCCGTACCAAGAGTGCGCAAACGAGGCGACCTACCAGGACGCGATCCTTGTCGCAGACGATGCTCGTTTAGACGATCAAAATCTCTCCCGACAGACCGCTTCGGGGAAGCCCACCATCGAAGTCACGTCAGTCGAGAGCGAAACTTGCGGAACTCCGGCGGGAGACAACGGTCGGCAAAAGGTGAATTTGAAGGTCACGAACAACGGCAAGTCCCGCACTGCGAAGGTGACGAAATTCGACGAAACTCGTCGGCTGCGCCTCCCGATAGCAAGTATCGATCCATCTGTTCCGCAGACGAAAGACGGCGATATCCGCATGGTCTTCTCGTTCACAGCAAAACAGTCGACCTCGTTCTACCCTTTGTATAAATTCGAATGGAACTGCGATGCCACCGCCCCCCCTGCCGGGGTATCGGTCCCAGGGACGGCAGTGACGGATGAAACAGAGCTTCCCGGCGATCAGATGTTCTGCGAGTACACGGCCGGGCCAAACGACAAGGAGGTCACGGTCAAGCTGCGTGTGACCGATGATAAGGAGCAATCGAGCGAAGACTCAGTCACCATCACAGTACCGAAACGAACCGAACCTCGGCTCTCGCCGGTTGCAGCAGCGGCCGTGGCGTCTGGAGGTGGCTCCACTGGCAGCCCCGGAGCCAGCTTCAGCTTTTCTTCGGCGGGCACTTTGTCGCCGTATGGAACTCCGCTGAACTACTCCTGGGACTTTGGTGACCCACAAAGCGGATCGTCCAACGGCTCGATTTCGCAGAACCCGTCCCATACCTTCTATTGGGCAGGCAACTATGTCGTGACGATGACCGTAACAGACGAATTGGGTTTGACATCAAGCGCAAACGTGCCAATCACGATCGATCCAATCGACATTCCTCTTCCTCTTGCGAGCTTTCCGGAGCCGTCACCTGCACCTGGCGAGTTCCACCCCTACACCCCCATCAGCTTTGACGGGACCTCCTCCCGGGCACATCCCGACGTTGCTGTTTCTTCATACTATTGGGACTTCGGTGATGGGACTACGGCGACTGGTGGAATTGTGACTCACGCCTACAGCACTGCCAACCCCTATGTGGTGGAACTCACGGTGAAGGACGCGAGCGGTCAAACGTCTTCAGTTACGCAGGTTGTAATGGTCAAGCCGCTGAGCCCGCCCAGCAATTTCAGGGCAACAGGTTCACGCGCCAAGATCCCTTGGATCCGTACCGGCTACATAGATTTCGCTTGGACTCCAGTGCAGTCTGCACCAGGGGAGAACTTGGTGCTAGAGATCGAGATTCAACCCGCACCTTCTAGCCTGTGCTGGGATGGATTCACCAGAAATGATAGTGATGGGATCATACAGTCTAGCGGACGTTATCGGTGGGAAGAACCGAACCTGAATTTGTTGAATCTCGGTAAAACATTTTGCGCCGGTTCAACCTATCCGTATCGTGCCCGTCTCTTCAATAAGAATGCTCCCAGAATGACTGGTGTGAATCCAGGGCCAGACTCACCGATCCAGTACCGGGGTGTATAAATGAGAAATGTGATGAAGCGCTGTTTAAGATCAGCGGTTCTTCGTCGGGTGACGCGACCACGACAAAACGGCATCACTTTGCTGGAGACCCTGATCGCTATGGTAATAACCGCCACGGTTCTCCTCCCAACGATGGGTTTCGTTACGTTGACTATGGGCGAGCAAGCCACGGCCAGGCTTCTCAACACTGAGACGTCTAACTTGGCCGCGGTCGACCTTGCGGTCGTGCGGGATGTTAGCAATGCTAAAGCGGTGGCCGCGACGGTTGATGCAAGCGGCAACCCGCAAACGATTGATGACTGCCCGGGTGGACCCGGTTGGGGCGGCTCCGTAGTCATGGCACTGGTCACATCACAGAACCATCGCGTTATTTACAGTCTTGAGTCATCCGGCACAGCCATGGGTGATAATCTATGGCGTCGAGAGTGTCTTAATCAGAGTGTCGTTTCCGGCACCCCATTGAGTGATCCTCTCCTCCAGGTTGTCCCAGCGGTCGCCAACGACACGACCGGAGCAATTATTGGTCAACGCCTTTTGAGCGCAGCCAGCTCCTGCCCGAACGGTGATGGCGGTCAGAGTGCCGAGTGCAGGCTGGTTACCTTGCGGTTACAGTCTGCGAGTACATCTGGAGCGGGCAATAAGAGGGCCGCCGTAGTGGTTCAGGCGACCCGCCGCAATGACACCTACGCTGCGCCCAACACTCCTCCGATTGCACGCTTCTCCTATGCCCCGGCGAACGTAGCTGACAAAGACACGGTCACCTTCGATGCGACCGGTTCACGCGACCCAAGAGGCGGTAACCTGACTTATCAGTGGTCGTTCGGCGCTCCCGTGAATGGGAACGTGCCGGCGGTTCCTGCGCCACCTGCGCCACCCCAAGGTTTCGTGATTCCTGAGACAACCAGCCAGGTCATTCCGGAGCGAATACTGGATCAGGCCGTTTCGCCGATGACCGCCACTCTGAAGGTTCGTAGCTCCGAGTCAGGTCTGACCAACTCAGTCACCCACAATGTGGATATTGATGCTAAGGCTCCCAAGGCGGCACTAAAGCCTGTGCCGCCAGTTGTCGTTAACCGCAACACGCTGGTTGAGTTCACCCCGACCTTAGAAACCTTTTCGAAGGCAACTATTCAGCAGACGACTATAGACTGGGGTGATGGTCAGCCAAATACGGAAGGTTTCTGTCCCGCAAGCCCCTCGCCCTGCGTTCAAACATTGAAGCATTCTTTTCCTAATATTGGCAGCTTTACTGTTAAAGTCACGGTTGTAGATTCAAATGGGAAGCGAGCTAGTGCCCAGGTTACCGTCAAGGTTGAGACTGATATCATCTACGTGAGCGAAACTCGAGGCTCTAATGATCAACCTGGCGGCTGTGGTGTGGCGATCACCCAACCCTGCAAAACCATTAACAAAGGAATAGAGCGGGCTGAGGACCTCAGTAAGCCGCGTGTCTACGTCGCAGCAGGAACGTACGACCGCTTCAACATGAAGAGCAATATTGAGGTTAAGGGAAGGTTCTCAGAGGACTTTAATGGTGTGGGCGGTAATTCTACTGTCTCCGGTGACAATACCGGTAACCCAGCGGGGATTGTGCTCTCCGGCGTTGTAAGGGCGAAGGTCAGCGGATTCGTAGTGCGGACTCCAGTCGTATCGAGTGGAAGCACGCAAGCGATCTTTATCGATGGCAGCGGCAAGGGCGCCGGAGGTAAGGTAACGCTGGAGAACGTAGTGGGTGGCGAAGATGTCAATGGGGGCCGAGGAAAGGGCAACGAGTCTGCAGCAATCCTCATCAAGGATTCGGTCGTGGACCTAAAGGAAGTGACCGCCAACTCTCCTGAGGCTAGCGAAGCGAGTTCGTCCACCTATGGTTTGAGGGTCGACAGTTCCACGGTCGCCATTGAGGGAGGCAACTACAAGGCGTCCGCTGGACTGTCTGGATTGCCGATCAGCCGACCTGCCGGGATACCAGCCCCTGCAGTCGCTTGCCCTGGCGGTGGAACGTCGGATCGCACTGCGGGTACCAGTACATGTGGCGGCGGGGTCGGCGGACTTGGTGGGCTTTCTGGAACTAACGTCTGGGGCGATGATCGTACTTCTGGCGATCCGGGGGTGAAGGGGAGTGGTCCTTCGGGAGGCTCAGGTGGATTAGGGGGCGCCAACGGGTGTTGGGGTGGGGACCCCGGCCTCCGTGGGGAAGCGGCGGGTGCCGGTGACTCGGTGGGAGGTTCCGCCGGTCCCGGAGGCGCCAATGGCGTTCTTCATACTGCCCCGCCAGCCTCCGGCGCCACCTGGGTGGGCCACGTCGGGAGCGCGGGAGGTTCAGGAGGCAAAGGCGGCGGCGGTGGTGGTGGTGGCGGCGGCGGCGGCAACTGCACCCAATCCAACGCGGGTGGCGGTGGTGCAGGCGGTGGGGGTGGCGGCGAAGGCAAGGCGGGCACGGAGGTCGGCGACCCCGGTGGTGGGTCATTTGCTGTCTACTCCTATAAGTCCAATCTGACTGTGGTGGGAGGTGAGTTCAAGGCTGGACGAGGTGGGCAGGGAGGATTCGGTCAGACCGGTGGAGCCGGCGGCAACGCTGGAGCTGGTGGCAACGGCGCTAACGACTCAACTCTTCATGAGGGCGGCGGCGGGGGCGGCGGCGGCGCGGGTGGCGGCGGTGGCGGAGGGGCAGGCGGAGCGGAAGGCGGCCCGTCTATTGGGATCTACGTACGAGAGCACACAGTCCCGCCAACCCTGAATCCATCATCTGTAACTTATGACACTCCTGGATCAGGTGGAATGGGGGGATCAGGATCTAGCGGTGGCGTGGGAGGCCTTGGCGGAACCACCGACTATCCCAACGGGCCGGCGCCAGTTCGGGCGCCTAGTGGTAGTCCAGGCGCGCCAGGTACGGCAGGAGATCCGGGCTTAGGGGCACGGACGTTGATCCAATGAGAAGTTCATCACGAAGCCTGGCGTCAGCTCTGCGGCGCCGGGCAGCATTGAGGTCCAGTGGAGCTTTCTCAACGATTGCTATTGCATTCGTGCTCCTCGCCCTCACCGTTCCTATGGTTGTCATCGCTGAGGCGACTTTGGTCTCCGCTCGTCAAGCAAGCGGCAACGCTTTGGGCCAGGAGAACCTACGCGCCGTCGACGGCGCAATGTCTGATGTCATCAGCGAGATACGCCTCGGTCCAGGTGCCGCAAGGGCGGGTGGAGGCTGCCAAGGTGATCCTCTGGCATCGACGGCCAACTTTGATCGAGAACAATCTCGACCGAGCCAGGGCGACTTTGCCATCCAAGTTCGCTGTTCCACACAGAAGATGAACGATGCGGGTCGGGTGCTGGACCTCGAAGCGTATGTCGGTTCGACCAAGCTTGGGGAGTCTCGGGTTCGGTACGTTGATATGCTTGGTGCCAACCCTGAGCCAGGATTCGAAATGCTGGTGTGTGACTGGCAATTGGGTAAAGATATAGAGCCCTTGGCCGAATGTCCCAACGTGTCGGCGGGTCCCTAGACTAATGTACCTTCGTTTCATAGCTTTTTGTGGCTTCCTAAGCTAGCCGCGATCCGGCACGTTTCTTCGTTGGTGGCGGTCTGAAGCCTGTTTTGGTGTGATGG
>MTKZ01000377.1_pt1 | contig 10420 bp, 8 predicted proteins | sample 1042781 | NCBI WGS metagenome assembly MTKZ01 (sample SAMN06212207, study PRJNA360539) | anaerobic digester metagenome | biome: Wastewater treatment plant; material: sludge; isolation source: anaerobic digester fed with sludge from wastewater treatment plant | place: Denmark: WWTP Viborg ...
CGCTGCAACCAAGCCCTTTGGCTTTATGAAGTTTACCCCCGGACCCGGCATGGGCGGGCACTGTATCCCTGTGGATCCGCTGTACCTCTCCTGGAAAATGAAGACCATCAACTACACTGCGCGCTTCATCGAGTTAGCCTCGGAAATTGACTCTAACATGCCGCGCTATGTAGTGGGTAAGATTCAGGATGCGCTCAACCGTTATAAAAAGCCACTCAACGGCAGCAAGGTGCTAATCTTGGGCGTGGCTTATAAACCCAACATTAACGATCTGCGTGAATCCCCGGCTTTCGATATTATCCACCTGCTGCAAGAGAAAGGCGCTGAGGTTTCTTACTACGATCCTTACGTGCCAGAAGTGAATCACGAATTCTTCCATCTCTTCTCGGAGAAAGACNNAAAGCTGCGTTGATTTTTGACGCCCGCAATGCCCTCAAAGACATTGCCAAAAAGAGCTCGAAGGTTGTAAAGCTCTGATGTCTGCATACTTGCTCACCGGCGCAGCTGGTTTTATTGGCGCACGCCTGGCAGAGTTCCTCTTACAGGACGGTCATGAGGTTTTCGGTGTAGATAACCTCAGCCAGGCATATGACGTGCGCATGAAGGAATACCGCCTGACGCGCCTGCAGCAGAACCCAGACTTTCACTTTTTGCGCAAGGATATTACTGATAAGGCGCTCATCGCACAACTGCAAGCAGAGCTACCGCCGGTGGAAGCGGTGATCAATTTAGCCGCGATTGCTGGCGTACGCGCCAGCACCAAGGACCCTTGGAGCTACTTGTATACCAACACCTTAGGTACCCTCAACATGCTCGAATTCTGTGCGCGCGCCGGAGTGAAGAAATTCATCTTAGCATCCACCTCCAGCCTGTATGGCAACGAAGGCAAGCCGCCGCACGCTGAAACAGCCCCCACTGATCACCCCTTGGCGCCCTATGCCGCCAGCAAAAAAGGCGCCGAAGCCTTTGGTTATGCTTACCATCACCTATATGGCATCGACGTCACCGTCTTGCGCTATTTCACCGTATATGGTCCGGCAGGCCGCCCAGATATGGTCATGTTCCGCTTTTGCCAGTGGATCGCGGAAGGACGGCCTGTGCTCGTGACCGGCGATGGCGAGCAGTCGCGCGGGTTTACCTATGTGGACGACATCGCCAGGGGAACCATCTTAGCCCTGCGCCCGGTGGGTTATGATGTTTTCAACTTAGGCGGGCACGAGGTCATCACCATCAACCAGCTCATCCACATGCTGGAGGAGCGCTTGGGCAAGAAGGCCCAGGTGGAGTACATCCCCATGCACCCGGCGGATGTTTTGGAGAATGTGGCTGATGTGAGCAAGGCGCGCCGCATTTTAGGCTGGCAGCCTCAGGTGAGCTTAGAGGAGGGCGTGGACCGCCTAGTGGCGTGGTACCTACAAGAGCGCGCCTGGGTCAAGGATGTGGAAACGCCGTAATTAATATTGTTGCTTGTTCCTAATTCCAGTTTTGGCTGATGTACTTCACAGTTTCCTCGGGATCGAGAGAAATGGAGGAGTTATTCATTCGGACATAGAATTCTTTTTTTCCATCAATCTCTAAGTAGGCTGGTATTGTTGATTTTTCAACATCTACCACACAAACTAACTCATCATCGACTGATTCGATTCGGGTCTTTATCAAACCTGCAAATTCAGGTCCTATACAATCTGTAATTAATGTATTTAATAAAATTAAGAATTTATCAGTCGAATTTTCTGTTAAAGCAAGGTCTGATTGAATTCCACAAATTGTTCCGTCGTCTTCAACGCCAATAACTAATGTTCCACCTTCAGTGTTCAGAAATGCTGCTATAGTTTTTAAAACTGACTTCCTTAAGGATTTGTTCTTTTCCTTCCTGATCATGTCCCATTGTAATGTACTCTTAAATTCAAGCAGAATGCTTTCACCAAATCCAATTATTTCTTTAATCGGTTTTTCTTTAACCTCTACTGGCTCACTGATTAGTGAGTTGAGATATTCATTCATCTTCGATGTTATAAGATTTCTCCTCGCTTCTAGGAAATCTTCATATCTCTCAAGCTTCCACAATTCAGGTTGAATCGGAACAAATTGTTTTAAAAGCGCGCCTGGATATTGTTCTTCAATCTTTGGTAGATAATCTTCTGGTCTTTGATTTGAAAGAGAATTGTTAGTGGGAGCGGTAAGAAATGCACGATTAGCTATCTCATTCACAACCTTTCGATGCAGGTGATTGTCAGGATCATATCCATTCTGATAAAGTAAAGAACGTGGAAATATGTGGTGACTCTGAACAGTGTAAGGGCCGATTCTTTTAGCTGTCAAAGGAATTCCATTAAACCAATCTAAAGCCCCTTGAGATTTTGCTAAAATATATGTCATTAGATATAGAGGGTGCCCAGCTTCTCGACCTTCGAAATCCCCTGGTTTCACTTCAATTCTGCCACGTTGGTCAATTAATGCATCCTCGAGCTTTTCCCAAGGATTATTCTCATGATAAACCAACGAAACATCAAATTCTAATTTTTGGTCGGTTTGACCACTGTAACGTCCCCAAATTGAGGCAATATATATAAAGTGAATTGCTCGTTTTAGTTGTTCAAAACTCGAAAATTTACCATTATGAGCATTGATATAAGCTATTATGGGTATCAATACGTTTGTAGTGTTCAAATCAGAAGTGGAATGGATAAATGCTCGATCTGGAAGCAAGGCAACCAAATAATCTAAGATCTTTGACAGTTTATTCCAACCATCTACGAGTTTTTCTCTTGGTTCATCGTGAATTGTTTCATAAAGTGCTCGATGCGAGACAACAGTTACCATGGCTCTTGTCATAAATGAAAGATTGAAATCAAAGTTATCTTTACCTAAATCCTGTATCTTTGATTTGATAACTTTCCTAGCTTGAGGCCATTTACCTACCACATGTGTTAAGGCAAGCTCAGCATCTGTTAATTTTGTTCCTTGGCTATTGACCAAATCGAAAATATCAATTGCATCTGTTAGATTTGCTTGAGAAGGCACAGTTTGTACCGGCAAATCTACGATTCTAATATTTCTTATTAATGTTAAATTGTCTGTATATCTTTGCGCTGCTTCCAGCTTTTCTTTATCATCAGGTATCGCTTTTGTTAGTTCAAATACGTTGATTTTCTTCATTAAATTAAAACAATCAACAACTTTGAACCATAACGGGTCGTTTGCCATTACACTTTGCTGATAGTACTGGAGTTCGCCTGTATCTAAGTTGAAACATAAATCTCTTGGATCATTATTTATATCTTCCTGGTGATAATAAGGCGGAATTTCGCCATTTATTAGTAAATATAAAGTGGTTAATCTTTGTTGACCATCTAGAATCACCTGAAGCATTCCATAATGATCCTTATCATCGGTAATGTTTTTTAATTCCGGAGGATTGTCTGTTTTCCAGAAAAGCAATGATCCAACGGGATAGCTATTGATTAGCGACGAGATAAGTTTTTTTGCCTGCTCTCTATTCCAAACATATTCCCTTTGAAACTCTGGCAAAACAATTGCCTTCTTATTGATTCCGTCTAAAAGCTCATCAATTTTCATTATCACCTCCCCTATGTTATTAAGAAGTTCGGTTTTCCTTCAAATATTGATAACCTTTGGGTGTAATTTCCCAAACCCCATTCGGAGAATTATCAGACATCAAGCCTCGTTGCACTAATTCATATCTTGTCCATTGAGCCGAATTCTTCCATCTTATAGCAGTTGGACTTGAGGGTAAGCTCTCATAATCAAATGAAGTTAATCTGTTTGCCATTTTTCTTCCGACTATATCTAAGACTTCACTCATCTTACCCCCACCATTCATTTCAGCTAAAGCTTCTAAAATAGGAATGACGTATTCAGATTGTGGAGTTCTTTTTCCTTTAACTTGTCTGGATGACAGCTGTAATTTTGGTTGTAATTCCTGCTCTTCGAATTGGTCTAAATTCAATTGAAGCCATGCTTTTTCTTGCTTACTGATTTCGTCCTTGATTTCAATGAGCTTTGTTTGAGCCAGGACAAGTTTCTTTCCATCTTCAAAATTATTCTTTGAAAAGTAATTAGCGCTTTTTTGACTAAGTTGCGTTATGGCACCCTCTAACGAATCAATCAACTGCGCAAATAGTCTGCTTATATTAACGTTACTCATGAACCCCTCCGCAATGTTTCCAGACGCCCACAATAGTAAGGAAATCACGATTATCATAATCTGGATTTCCTTATTTATTATACCCTAGGGCTTAGCCTTTAATTGATACAATTTATTTCCCCTTGACGCCATCCGATTCCCGTCTATAATTCAGGCGTTGAATATATGAGCGACCAAGAAAACACACTCTCAACAACCCGTGAGCTTGACCTGCTGACGCGCATTGAGGAAAACCCGGATATCTCCCAGGCGAACCTCGCCAGCGAGCTGGGCGTAGCTGTCGGTACCGTCAACTGGTACCTCAAGCGCCTCGTCTCCAAGGGTTACGTCAAGGTGAAGCGCGCCCAGCGCAAAAAGCTGCGCTATATCATCACCCCCGAGGGTATCGCCTTGCGTACGCGCCTGACGGTGGATTACATCCAGTCCTCCTTCGAGCTCTACCGGCATACGCGCCAGAAGACGCTCACTGCCATTCGACAGCTGCGCGAAAGCGGCTTCGCGCAGGTTAGAATTGAAGGCGATGGCGAAATCGCAGAGGTGTGCCGCTTGACCTGCTTAGAAAATAACCTGCCGGTCACGGAGGACCCCTCCGCGCCCTGTATCGTCATCGATGGTATTCATATATCTTTAGCACTCCCTGCGGAGTCGCTCCAACCAAAAGACTCCGCCACATTGGAACCTCGAGGTGAACATGGATCAACCGATTGATCTTTCTACCAAGCGCATTTGCGTCACGGGCGGCGCCGGTTTTTTGGGCCAACACTTAGTGCGCAACCTGCAAAGCAAAGGCGCCCGTGATATTTTCATTCCGCGTTACCCAGAGTACGACCTGGTAAAGGGCGAGGATATTGCCCGGATGCTCGCCGACGCGCAACCCGATATCATCATTCATTTGGCAGCTCACGTGGGGGGGATTGGCGCCAATCTCGCCCGGCCAGCCGAGTTCTTCTACGATAACTTGATGATGGGCGTGCAGCTGATGCACCAAGCCTGGCAGCGTGGCGTGGAAAAGTTTGTGGCTCTCGGCACAATCTGCGCATATCCGAAATATACCCCGATCCCTTTTAAAGAAGAGAACTTATGGGATGGCTACCCGGAAGAGACGAACGCACCTTACGGCTTAGCTAAGAAGATGCTGCTGGTGCAGTCGCAGGCTTACCGCCAACAGTATGGCTTCAACTCTATCTTCCTGCTGCCAGTCAATCTTTATGGGCCTGGCGATAACTTTGACCTCGCCAGTTCGCACGTCATTCCTGCGCTCATCCGCAAGTGTGTGGAAGCTAAGGAGCAAGGCGCTGACGAAATCGTCGCCTGGGGCGATGGCTCGCCCACGCGGGAGTTTATCTATGTGGAAGATGCTGCCGAAGGCATTGCCTTAGCTACGCAATATTACAATCGCTCTGATCCCGTCAATATCGGCTCGAGCTTCGAGATTAGCATCAAAGAGCTGACGGAGCTGATTGCCCGCCTGACCGGCTTTGAAGGCCAGGTCCGCTGGGATACGAGCAAACCCAACGGTCAGCCGCGCCGCAAGTTGGATACTACCCGCGCCAAGGAATACTTTGGTTTTAGCGCCAAGACCAACTTCGAAGATGGTCTGCGCAAGACTATCAATTGGTACTTAGCCAATAGGAGCAAGATCGCGTGAGCCAAGCCACAAGCGCTGAACAAATCGTGGTGCTCAAGCCTTCCAAAGGCTGGTTAGGCATCGACTTTGCCGAGCTGTGGAAGTACCGCGAGCTGATTTACTTCCTCACCTGGCGGGATATCAAAGTGCGCTATAAGCAAGCTGTGTTGGGCTTAACTTGGGCTGTCTTGCAGCCGCTGCTCACCACCGCCATCACTTCAGTGGTGTTTGGCGTGTTGCTGCACGTAGATTCCGACGGGCTGCCTTACCCCGTGTTTGTGCTCTCAGCACTGCTGCCCTGGCATCTTTTCCAGCTTTCGCTGCAAAAATCGAGCATCAGCCTGGTGGGCAACGCTAACCTTATCACTAAAGTCTACTTCCCGCGCGTGATCATCCCGCTTTCCTCTGTATTAGCGGTGCTGGTTGATTTCTTTATCTCGCTCATTTTGCTCTTTGTCGCCATGGGTGTCTACCACATGGCTTTCAGCTGGAAGATCTTGTGGCTCATCCCGCTCACGCTCCTGACGGTTTTGGCAGCTTTGGCGGTAGGTTTGTGGCTTTCGGCGCTCAATGTGCAATACCGCGATGTGCAGCAGATGGTGCCGTTCCTGGAGCAGATGTGGATGTACGCCACACCGATTGTCTACCCCATCAGCATCATCCCTGCCGGCACCTTGCGCAGTCTTTACAGCCTGAACCCGATGGTGGGCGTGGTGCAAGGCTTCCGCTGGGTGCTTTTTGGCGGCACGCCTCCGGATATCACTCTGCTTATTTCCAGCGCAATGGTGCTGGTGCTGTTAGCTTCTGGCTTGTTCTACTTCCGGCGCATGGAAAAAACTTTTGCGGATGTGGTCTAAGATGGATGCAGATACCTCAATTCAAGTGAGAGGCATTTCCAAGCGCTACAAAATCGGAGCAGCTCAGGAGCGCGCCGATACCTTGCGCGATGTCATCACGAGCCGCGTTCAGCGCATCGGCAAGAGGAGCGGGCGGCACACCACTGATGATATCATCTGGGCGCTCAAGGATGTGTCTTTCGACGTCAAGAAAGGGCAAGCCTTAGGCATCATCGGGCGCAACGGCGCCGGTAAAAGCACTTTGCTCAAAATATTATCGCGCGTCACTGACCCAACCGAAGGCTATGGCGAGCTGCGCGGACGCGTGGGGTCGCTTTTGGAAGTGGGCACGGGCTTTCACCCGGAGCTCACTGGCCGCGAGAATATCTTCCTCAATGGTGCCATTTTGGGCATGACGCGTAAGGAAATTGAGGCGCGTTTCGATGAAATCGTGGATTTCTCCGAGGTTAGGCAGTTTATCGATACGCCCGTGAAGCGCTACTCGAGCGGGATGTATCTGCGCTTAGCCTTCGCCGTGGCGGCGCATCTAGAGCCAGAAATTTTAGTCGTCGATGAGGTGCTTGCCGTCGGGGATGCCGACTTCCAGCGCAAGTGCTTAGGCAAAATGGGCGACGTGGCGCAGCAGGGGCGCACGGTGCTCTTTGTGAGCCACAATATGTCTGCCATCTTGCGCCTGACGGAAGAGTCCCTTGTGCTGGATAAAGGCAAAATATTGCTGCGCGCACCTTCCGGCGAGGCTGTGGACTTCTACCTCAACCGTGGGATGGATAAAGTTGGGGAACGCTACTGGGAAGAGGACGAAGTGCCTGCATCAGCAGCACCTTTCCGCCCGTTAGCTATCCGCGTGCGTGATAAAAACGGCAATATCTCCGACAGCCTGCGCAGTGTGGAACCCATCACCATTGAAATTGAATATCAGCTTTCAGAAGAGGTTACCGGCTTGCGCGTCGGGTATTACCTTATGACTACGCGTGGCGAAGCGGTTTTCACCAGCTTCGATACAGATGACACTGACCTGTTCAATGCCTATCCCGCGCGCCCCAAGGGTACTTATACCAGCCGCTGTGTCATTCCGCCCAACTTGCTCAATGAAGGGCGCTTTGTGCTGGGCATTAACGCCAGCTCTTATCACATTCGGCGCTACTTTCAGGATGAGCAGGCGCTCACTTTCTCGGTGGATGCCAGCGGCGCGCCTGGTACGCAATGGCCAGAGCCTCGTCCGGGCAGTCTGCGGCCGGCTTTAGCCTGGTCAATCGAGCGGGAGGAATGAGAATGAGCTCAAAAGCCACGCTCAAAAAGCTGCTTGAAGAGCTGCCATTCAGCGCTGAGGTCTATTGGCAGCTGCGCGGGCAATATAAGCAGTGGTCCGCGCATTACAAGTTAGAAGGCTTGCGCGCCGTGCTGCCAGAAGCTGTGCGCGAGGTGCAAGCCTATGCTCTGCCCAACCCTGCGCCTAAAAAGATCGCCATCTTTGCTCCGCTGCATTACTGGATTGAGCAAGCCGGCTTGATTGCCCTTGCCTTAGCTGGCCAGGGGCACCAGGTCGAATTGGCATACCTGCCTTATGCGGAGTGGGATCAGCCCATCTCGCGCTTTGACCTGCGCCGGCAGGACCTCTACACCCAGAAGATTTTTGCACCCGCCACCACAATCCTCAAGCTCACTCCGCTCGTAGAGCGCCTGCAACCCGGGCACGAGCTGCCCAAGGAGCTCGAGCAGATCGTGCGCCAGGTTTCGGATTATGACACGCAATACACCCTGCAGGTGGAAGAGACTGACCCCAGTTCTCCGCTTTTCCAGCTGCGCATGGAGCGCAACCGCATCGCAGCAGTATCCCTTTACGATTGGCTGCAAACCGAGTGCCCAGATGTGTTCATCGTGCCCAATGGCACCATCCTGGAGATGGGCGTGGCGTATCAGATTGCACGCTTGCTCGGCATCCAAACCATCACATTTGAATTTGCTGACCAGCGCGAACGCATTTGGATCGCGCAGAATGGCGAGATTATGGCACATGATACCAGCGCCCTCTGGGGGGCACTGGGCAACCAGCCCTTACCCTCCACTGCCCGCCAAGCCATGCTGGACCTTTACGCAGCCCGCCGCAATGCGCGCCTGTGGGGCAACTTTGCCCGTCAGTGGCAGCAAGCCCCGCAAGAAGGTGCCCAGAAGGTACGCGCAGAGCTGCGCTTGGACGCACGGCCGGTAGCATTGCTGGCGACTAACGTTTTAGGCGATAGCCTCACCCTTGGCAGGCAGCGCATCTCTGCCAACATGGCAGAGTGGATTTTGGGCACGGTGCGCTATTTTGTGGAGCACCCCCAAGCTCAGCTTGTCATCCGCATTCATCCGGGTGAGCTGCTCACACACGGCACCTCAATGGCAGCGGTTATCCAAGCCGCGTTCCCGCAGCTGCCCGAGAATATTCACCTCATCCTGCCGGACGCCAAGACCAACACCTACGATATCGTCGAGATCGCCGACCTTGGCTTGGTTTATACCACCACGGTGGGGATGGAAATGGCGATGGCGGGTTTGCCAGTCATTGTGGCGGGCAAGACGCACTACGCGGGCAAGGGCTTTACCATTGACTCGCCCACGTGGCAAGCCTACACGCAAACTTTAGATGAGATCCTGCACAACCCCGCAGCCTTCCGCCTTAGCCCTGCTCAGGTGGAGCAGGCTTGGCTGTATGCATATCTCTTCTTCTTCGAGTTTTCGCTGCCTTTCCCTTGGCATTTGCTTTGGTTAGGTGAGGACTTCCGCCTGCGGCCGATGCACTACGTGCTCAGCCCGGAAGGCCAGGCACGCTACCGCCAGACTTTTGGCTACCTGGCTGGCGAGCCGTTGGATTGGTCTGCACACGGGCTGGCGCGCCTCCGCGAGCTGCCTGAGCCTAAGGAGCCAGCCGCATGAGCGCGAGCGACCTTAAGCAGCAAGTGGGCAAGTTTTACGACCAGGTCGGCTGGCAAATTGAAGCTGATGGCTTTTACCAGAACGCCCGCTACGAAGACCTGCGGCCTGTTTCGGCAGAATACATTCACAAGTGTCACATGCGCGTCAAGCGTCACCTGGCACCGACGGGTAAGTATTTGCTGGATGCTGGCTCTGGACCAGTGCAATATGATGAATACCTGACGTATTCAGAAGGGTATCAATATCGGGTTTGTATGGACCTGTCTTTTGTAGCCTTGCAGGAAGCACGCAAATGTCTGGGGGAAAAAGGCATCTACATAATTGCTGATGTTGCCAACCTTCCTTTTGCTACGGATACTTTTGATGGTATTGTTTCATTGCATACCATTCACCATGTCCCGATTGACGAAAAAGTAGATGTCTACAAAGGATTACACCGCTGTCTGAAACCCGGGCGCACGTTGGTGACTGTTGATGGCTGGTCAGAGGTTCCCTTGGGAAGCGTGATGGCGTTTATGATGCGCGTAGCTAATCGAATACGGCGGTGGACTGGCAAGGAAGCTCCTCCCATGCCAAACGAAGCCTCTGTAGTTCATACAGATGCAGCAGAAGAAATTTCTTCTCAGGCGCCGGTGGGCACCTTTGTGCTGAAAACCTCCGCCAAGTGGTTTCACAGCGTGATGGCAGGACAACTCCCTTACGAAATTCGCGTTTGGCGGAGCGTCTCCGTCAAATTCCTTCGTTCTGTGATCCAGCCGGAATGGGCAGGACGCTTCTGGTTAAAAGTTATATATCAGCTGGAAGAGTGGTTCCCCCACTTTTTTGGTGAGAAGGGGCAATATCCCCTCATCA
>MTKZ01053170.1_pt1 | contig 10420 bp, 4 predicted proteins | sample 1042781 | NCBI WGS metagenome assembly MTKZ01 (sample SAMN06212207, study PRJNA360539) | anaerobic digester metagenome | biome: Wastewater treatment plant; material: sludge; isolation source: anaerobic digester fed with sludge from wastewater treatment plant | place: Denmark: WWTP Viborg ...
GAAAGCATTGTAATTCGCCTGCTGGCGGAAAACCTGATGGAAGAGGAATACCTGACGCTGTTCTATGTCCTGTTTCTAATCGGGCTGGGGGGATTGCTGCTGCAGAAAAAAATCCTCCTGCCCGGCTGGATGCTGGTGATCCTGTTGGTGGGCTACCGCAGCCTGGAGCGCAGCTCGGTCATCCCGCTGGCGATGATCGTGGCAGTTACCCTGGATGACATCCTGGTGCCGGGCTTTGAATCGATCCTCTCCAAATTGCGGGCGGAGGGCAAGCCAGCCCGGCTGCGCTATTCCCTGGCGTTCCTCATCCCCTTCCTTGTCTTCACCCAGGCGTTCGGTTCCGCCATCCTCGATGCCGTGGAAAACNNTCCGATGCCTCCTTCGTCATCCCGCCCACTGCCGAAGGCTGGTACCTGGACGCCACCCAGGAATGGTTCCCGGTGCTGGCGCAGCGCTATTCCTGGTCCACCGTGCAGGGTTACGAGTGGGTCCCCGGTGAATTTGCCCGCCGCCAGGTGGCTTATCTTGACCTGTTCAAAAGCGTCTGGCAGGATGATCCGCAGAAGTTCCAGCTCTGCCTGCCGCGCGCCGGGGATTCCTACGACTACATCCTCTTCAACTTCAACTTCCCCTACCTGAAGCTGGGTCCCCGCCTGGATGCCTGGCTGAACCAGGGACACTCGATTGTCTACCGGCAGGATGGGATTGTGATTTACGCCAGGCATTCCCCTTAAGACACGGAAAGGCAGGAACCAACCATGACGATCCTGGGCGCAGGGCAGGCGGATTTCCACGTGGCGGACCTCCGCTACAACCACGACCTTCTCCGGCGGCTGCTGGACGAGGCGGATGCAAAGCAGGTGGACATCCTGGTCTTGCCGGAGCTGGCAAGTTCCGGCTATGTCTTCGCCGATGCCGCCGAGGCGCGCGCCTCTTCCGAGGAGATCCCCGGCGGGCAGGTCAGTGCACTGCTGGCGGAGTGGAGCCAACCCGGGCGGATGGCGGTTTGCGGTATCTGCGAGCGGGCAGGCGACCGTCTGTACAACTCGGCGGCGGTCTTTGCCGGGGGCGGACATGCCGCCACCTACCGCAAGGCGCACCTTTTCCTCAACGAGAAGACCATCTTCACCCCCGGCGATGCCGAACCGCCGGTGATTGNNCTTCCAGGGCTGGCGGGTGGGGGTGATGATCTGCTTCGACTGGGCATTCCCCGAGATGGCGCGCCTGCTGGCGCTGGGCGGCGCACAGGTGATCCTGCACCCGTCCAACCTGGTGCTGCCCTACGCCCAGGCGGCAATGCTGACCCGCGGGCTGGAGAACGGCGTCTTCACCGTCACCGCCAACCGCCACGGGCAGGAGCGCGGCACGCCCTTCTCCGGGCGCAGCCAGGTGACTTCACCGAAGGGTGCACTGCTGGCGCAGGCGGCGGGTGATTTCACCGGCGTGCTGACGGCGGTTGTGGACCTGGCGCAGGCGGATGACAAGCAGATTACCCCGCTGAACCACGTGCTGAACGACCGCCGCCCCGACCTCTACCGCCGACTGGTGGAGGGGTAGGGCGAGGGGGGAACTAATTGGCTTTCTGTTGATAATGCTATAATAAACAAGTCTCACCGTTCTCCTGGGCGGCTTATTGGTGATTACCCCCATTCCATTCGATCCTGCATCGGAATTAATCATGACACCACCCTCTTCACACGTTTCTGATTCTGGCATCCGCGACAATTATCTGCGCGGTAATGTTGCCGATTTCCTGCGCGAGATGGTACAGGCTGGTTCAGAAATTTCGATTGTTTCCGCATACTTCACAATTTATGCTTATCAGGCGTTAAAAAACCAACTGGATCAAATTTCCCATCTGCGCTTCCTTTTTGGTGAACCAAGTTTTCTCCAATCACTGGATCCAGATAAAACCAATCACAAGGCGTTTCAAATTGCAGAGGATGGCATCCAATTATCCACTCATCTGGAACAGCGAAGGATTGCCCGGGAATGTGCGGATTGGATTCGGGCAAAGGTGGAAATCCGTTCTGTCCGGCAGGCAAACTTGCTGCATGCCAAAATGTATCACATTGACAATTCCGGGGTGGAGCATGCAATTCTTGGCAGTGCAAACTTTACTGCCAGCGGGTTGGGTGTAGCCGGGCAAAATAATAATATTGAATTGGATCTGGTTGTAGACAGCAATCGTGATCGATGCGACTTAAAAGCGTGGTTTGATGAACTCTGGAACAACCAGGATTTGGTTGAAGATGTTACCTCCAGGGTACTGGAATACCTTTCACAGTTATACCGGGACAATGCACCAGAGTTTGTCTATTACAAAACCCTCTTTCATATTTTTGAACAATATTTGTCCGACCGGGAGAAAAGCGGTCTGGAGGATGTGGCTGAAACAATTACGACAACAGAAATATGGCATGCGCTTTTTGAGTTTCAAAAAGATGGGGTTAAAGGAGCCATCAATAAAATCCTGGCATACAATGGATGTATTCTGGCGGATAGTGTTGGGTTGGGAAAAACATATGAAGCGCTTGCAGTCATTAAATATTTTGAACTCCGCAATGAGCGGGTGCTGGTGTTATGCCCCAAAAAGCTGCGCGAAAATTGGACCATCTATCAGGCGCAGAATAACAGTGAACTGAATCCCTTCCTGAGGGACCGGTTTCATTACACGGTGCTTTGCCATACCGATTTAAGCCGGGAGCAAGGCAGGTCAGGAGATATTGAACTCTCTGAATTTAACTGGAGTAATTATGATCTTGTCGTAATTGACGAGTCTCACAATTTTCGTAATAACACCCCCGGCGTCAGGGATGAAGAAGGAAATATTGTCCGGCGCAGCCGTTACCAGCGGTTAATGGAAGATATCATCAAATCGGGTGGGCGCACCAAGGTGTTGATGCTCTCAGCCACACCTGTGAACAACAACCTGAAAGACCTCAGAAACCAAATTTATATTGTGACAGAAGAAGATGACCAGGCTTTTGATGGCAGCCTGGGGATTGTCAGCATTAAAGAGACACTGGCACAAGCCCAGCGGACGTTTACGGAATGGGCAAAGAAATCCAATAATCACCAGACCAAAGAATTAATGGATCAATTTGACTCCGCCTTCTTTAAATTATTGGATGCCCTCACCATTGCCCGGTCAAGGCGGCATATTGTCAGATATTATCCAGAAAGCCTTGAACGATTGGGAGGGTTCCCGGAACGCTTAACCCCAAAATCAGTTGTTCCCTCAATTGATCTCAACGGGGAATTCATGTCTTATGATATGTTGAACGATAATATTTCCGAGTATCGCTTATCCATTTTTAAGCCCTCTTTTTACGTAAAAGACGAATATAAAGCTACCTATGACCGGCGCATTGGCAGCCAAAATTTCCGCCAGAGTGACCGGGAAACCTTCCTGATTGGAATGATGAAGGTAAATTTCCTGAAGCGGCTGGAAAGCTCGGTTCATTCCTTTAACATTACCATGCGCAGAACGGTCGATAAAATTGATGCGCTAATGGTTCGAATTCGTACATTCCAGCAATTTCAGGCAAACAATCCCGACCTGGATTTTGATGATTTGATCCTGCAAGATGTTGAAGATGAAGACCTGCAGCCGATCCTGGAAGCTGGAAAATTGCGCTTCAATCTTACACACCTGGACCTGGACCGCTGGCTGGTTGACTTGCGCCGGGATCGGGATCAATTACACATGCTGGAGCTTTCCGCCCGGGAAATTACCATCGAGCGGGATGCAAAACTGGCAGAATTAAAAAAGCTGGTTGCCGAAAAAATCAATCATCCAACAACCAACAAGCTTGGGCAACCCAACCGGAAAGTCCTAATATTCACAGCGTTTGCCGATACTGCCGTGTACCTCTACAACGCATTGCAAGCCTGGGCAAGGGAGCAGGGTGTTCATATCGCAATGGTATCTGGTGGAAGTGCGGAGAACAAAACCACTTTTGGGAATAATGATTTCAATCACATTCTGATCAATTTTTCCCCTTATTCAAGAAACCGCCGCCGGATGCACACCATGCCCCAGGATGCTGAAATTGATATCCTGATCGCCACCGACTGCATCAGTGAAGGGCAGAACCTGCAGGACTGCGACACGCTGATCAATTATGATATTCACTGGAATCCTGTGCGGGTGATCCAGCGTTTTGGGCGCATTGACCGGATAGGCAGTATAAACCATGCGGTCCAGTTGATAAATTTCTGGCCAACATCAGATTTGGAAAAATACCTTTCATTAAAAAACAGGGTGGAAGCCCGCATGGCATTGGTGGATATTGCCGCCACCAACGAAGACAATCTGCTCAGTGCTGATGACCTGCAGGAATTGATTACGGATGATTTGAAATACCGTGATAAACAATTGCTTCGGCTGCAAAAAGAAGTCCTGGACTTGGAAGATTTCAACGAAACGGTCGACCTGACCGACTTCACGCTGGATATATTCCGGGATGATTTGAACCGCTACTTGGAAGCCAACCGGAAAGCACTGGAGGCAGCCCCGCTGGGCTTGTATGCGGTTGTTCCAGTGGACACCAGGTATCCTGTCATTCAACCTGGCGTCATTTTTTGCTTGAAACAACCAGGCGATGCTACTGGCAGCGAAGTTGTCAATCCGTTGCAGCCATATTATCTTGCATATGTGTATGCGGACGGAAACATCCGCTACAGCTTTGCCCACCCCAAGCAAATTTTGGAAGTATTCCGGTCTTTATGCGCCGGGAATAAATCTCCGCTGGAAGAACTATGCAGTCAGTTTAACCAATCCACCCGGAATGGTGAAGATATGTCGCAATACACCACCCTGCTGGAAAAAACGGTGGAATCCATTGAGCGGACCTACAGAAAAAAAGTGTTAAATTCGCTGGCAACAGACCGGGGATTTGTCCTTCCCACCAAAGCCCAACAGGCAACCAAAACTACCGATTTTGAATTAATCACCTGGCTCATCATTTGCTGACATGAATACAACAAACCCCAAATATACCATCCAGCACTCTCTGACGCAATTTTCGCAGGGCAGCCTGCGGAAAAATGCCCTTGCCCTGCTGAACACTCTGGGCTACCAAAGCGAACGGCAGGTGGAACTGTCTTCAAACACCTTTGCCGGGCTTGCGGCGATTCATCCACCTATGAATCAGGTTCGCAAGGATAAGGCATTGGTGGATCACTGGCTTTCGGTGGATATTCTCTTTCAGCTAACCGGGGCAGAATTGCGGCAGAGCCACCAACTCAGTCTGAATTTTGAGGATGTGCGGCAGGTGGATAACCAGATTATTGAATCCTACCTGTTTATGGCAATCCGGTTAAGCGAGGCGGAATACAGCCGCTCCAGGCTGGCAGAAATTACCCGGGAAGTGAATAAATGCTTTGCCATGCCGGTCATGATTCTATTCCAGTATGGGGAGAAGATCACCATTTCCATCATTCACCGCCGGTTAAACCGGCGCGATGAAAGCCGGGACGTTCTTGAAAAAGTAACTCTAATCAAGGATATTTCCATTTCCAATCCCCACCGGGGACATGTGGAAATCCTGTATGATCTTTCGCTGGAGCAGTTGGCTCAGAAAAATCCTGTAACCAACTTTGTCCAGCTTCACCAGGCGTGGGAGAAAACCCTGGATACTGCCGAACTCAACAAAAAATTCTACCGCGAGGTGGCAAACTGGTATTTCTGGGCTGTAAAAGTTGTGGAGTTTCCCGAAGGAGCCGGAGCGGACCGCGAGCAGCGTAATGCCATCAGTGTCATCCGCCTGATTACCCGCTTGATTTTTGTCTGGTTTATCAAGGAAAAAGGGCTGGTTCCGGATGACCTGTTTGACGAGCGGCGGCTTTCTGCATTAATTCATGGTCTGGATGAACCCGATCAAAGCACCTACTATAAAGCCATCCTTCAGAACCTGTTCTTTGCCACGTTAAATACGGAAATGAACTCCGGGCGCCGCTTCCGCGGGAAGAACCATTCCGGCGGATTGGATTCACATCATGGCATTACAACCGTGTACCGCTACCAAAACCTGTTCAAGGATTCCAATGCTGCCGGGGCATTGTTTGCAGGCATCCCCTTCCTGAACGGTGGTTTGTTTGAGTGCCTGGATCAGCGCGAACCCGGCAAGGATATCTTTGTGGATGGTTTTTCAGACACCGTCCGCAACCAGCCTTCCGTTCCCAATAAATTATTCTTCAGCCAGGACCAGGTTGAAAACCTGAACGAAGCCTACGGCGATACCCGCCACAGCCGGGAAAGAGTGCGCGGGCTGATTGAAATTTTTAAGTCTTATAAATTCACCATTGAGGAAAACACCCCCATTGAAGAGGAAATTGCCCTGGACCCGGAACTGCTGGGCAGGGTGTTTGAAAACCTGCTGGCAGCCTATAACCCGGAAACCAAAACCACTGCCCGCAAACAGACCGGCTCGTATTACACCCCGCGGGAAATTGTGAATTACATGGTGGATGAGGCGTTAATTGCCTACCTGGCGGGCAAACTGGAAGGCAGTGAAAATACTGAGGAACGGCTGCGCTGCCTGCTGGATTACAACAATGAGACCAACCCGTTCAACGAACAGGAATCCGCCGCGCTGATTTCTGCAATGGATGCCATTAAAGTGCTGGATCCCGCCTGCGGCTCCGGCGCCTTCCCCATGGGCGTCCTGCTTAAACTAGTGTTCATCCTGAACAAACTGGACCCCGGCAACCAGTTCTGGAAGCAGCGCCAGCTTGACCGGGCTGCCGAAATCCCGGACGTGACCGCCAGGGAGAGCGCCATGCAAGCCATTGAACAGGCATTTGCCGAAAATGAACTCGACTACGGGCGCAAGCTTTACCTGATTGAAAACTGCATTTACGGCGTGGATATCCAGCCGATTGCCGTGCAGATTGCCAAATTGCGTTTCTTCATCTCACTGGTTGTGGACCAGACCATGAACGCCGGGCAGGAGAACCTGGGCATCCGCCCGTTGCCTAACCTGGAAACGAAATTTGTGGCTGCCAATACCTTGATTGGGATTGACCGCCCGGAAAACCAATCGCAGGTGCAGCAAGTTCCGGAGGTGGATGAAGAAGTTCAGCAGGCATGCAACCTGCTGGTGCGCCTGCTGGAACAGTATTTGATGTCGCGCACCCCGTCACTCAAGGATAAATATCTGGCTGAAGCCCGCCAGCAGGCGGAATTCCTGAACCGCAAGCTGCGGAACCGGGCGGATTTCGAGCCGCTGGCAGTGGACTGGATTTTCCAAACGGCAAGGGACACCAGCGGGTTGAAAGCATTATTACCGCTCAAACCGGAGAAAAAAGCCACCGCCCTGGTGCTGCGAAATCCGGAAATTGAGGAAAACGAGAGAAACCTGGCACAGGTCCGCCGCGAGCATTTCTCCGCCCGCACCTCAGAGAAAAAGCATAAGTGCCGGGAGCGGGACCGGGCACTGCGGGCAAACATAGCTGCACTGCTTAACAAAGACGGCTGGGGCGGCGCCACCGCGGCACAACTGGCAAGTTGGGATCCTTATAACCAGAATGCGAGCGCTGGCTTTTTTGACCCGGAATGGATGTTTGGGATAGTTAACGGATTCGATATTGTCATTGGAAATCCTCCATATGGTGCCGAAATTAAGAGCGATCTGTTAAAAATAATAATGGGACGAGTTAAAGATACGACTAATTCCAATAGTGCGGCAATATTCATTGATATTTCAAAAAATATTTTTGTAAATAACAATGGTATTGTTACGCTGATTGTCCCTAAATCTCTATTATTTTCCGAAGATTGGTTTTCTCTTGTGAAAACATTATCTCAACACACATCATTAATTGTGGATGTAGAAAAAGCATTTAACAACGTATTATTAGAACAAGTTTTTTTTGTGTTTAATTGGCAATTTAATCAAAGCCATTATTTATCAACACGATTTCTTGATGGTGGATTACTTCCTCTTTGTAAAATTTCTACAAGTGTAATTAACCAATATAAAGCATGGATCTGCGGAGTTAATGATCGTGAACTAGTTATAGGGAGAAAAATTTTAGAGTGCGGAACTCACATGAAGGATATTTCTCAAACAAAAAGAGGATTACCCATACAAAACAAGTTACAGAGTGGAGGAGTAATTCCGTTCTACGGGGGTAAAAACATCATCAGATATGGCACCAATGGTATAAAGGGTTACTTGCCAAATATAAATATTGTTTCGGGCGAGAAAACTTCTTTTTTTTGTCAACCAAAAGTTATGTCGCAAAATATTGTTGCACATGTTCAAAACCCACATCCGCACTTAATGATAATATCTACGCCTGATATTAAAGGTTTGATGTTAAGCGTAGATACAATTAGCAACACAGTCATATATAACAGTGACTATTCCCCTCTTTTCATTACAGCTTTATTTAACTCCCGCTTAATTAATTGGTATGTTTATAAGTTCATATATTGTTTAGCAATTAGAACCATGCATTTTGATGACTACTACGTTGGGAAAATACCCATTCCAAGAATACCGTGTAAAGAACAATTGGAAATTCTCGATATTGTACAAAAAATAATCCAACAAAAAATAATTGATCCTAAGTTTGATGTGAGTGATATGGAATCAGAGATTGATCAATTAGTCTATCAACTTTATGGTTTAACAGAAGAAGAAATAGCAATTGTAGAGGGAAGAGAAATTCTTCCAGATGAAAATATAGTCAATCCTGGTGATGGAGAAGAAGAAACGATCCCTGTTCCTATAGAAGAGGCGAATCATCCCATCATTCCGCCCAGTGATCACAGCCTGTACAAGTGCGGTCTTTGCGGCAAGCTGGTGAACGGCTTCACGAAGGACGAACACGCCCGGGAGGTACACCCGGGAAAAACCGTTGAATGGAAGAAAATCAGGAAACCGGAAGGATGACCTTCGCCTGACCTGAAGGCATAAAAGCCCCCCTCCACCCCTCCCCTTCAACAGTGGTAGAATGGAGGGGAGAATCCCTGTTTGGAGGAACCTGATGAAGGATGCTGTGCTTGTGGATGCCATCCGCACGCCGATTGGCGCGCTAGGCGGGGCGCTTGCCGCCGTCCGCCCCGATGATCTTGCCGCGCTGGTAATCCGCACCATTGTCGAACGCAATGCCCTCAACCCGGCGCTGGTGGACGAAGTCTACCTGGGCTGTGCCAACCAGGCGGGTGAGGACAACCGCAACATCGCCCGCATGGCGGTCCTGCTGGCGGGTCTGCCGGTGGAAGTGCCCGCCGTCACCCTCAACCGGCTGTGCGCCTCGGGGCTGGCTGCCGTCAACACCGCCGCCCGCGCCATCCGCGCCGGGGAGGGGGACATCTTCATTGCCGGGGGCGTGGAGAGCATGTCACGCGCCCCCTATTCGCTGCCCAAGGCGGCGCAAGCCTTCCCCTTTGGCAACCTCACCGCTTACGATACCGCGCTGGGCTGGCGCTATCCCAACCCGCGCATGGAGGAACTGTACGGCACCGAGGCGATGGGCGAAACCGCCGAGAACATCGCCGATATGACCGGCATCAGCCGCGCCCAGCAGGACGCCTTTGCCGTCGAATCCCACCGCCGGGCAATTGCCGCCATCGATGCGGGCATCTTTGCGGAGGAGATCATCCCCGTGCCCATCCCGCAGAAGAAGGGCGAGCCGGTGTTGGTGACAACTGACGAGCGCCCCCGCCGCGATACCAGCCTGGAATCGCTGGCGCGCCTGCGCCCCGCCTTCCGCAAGGATGGCAGCGTGACCGCCGGGAACTCCTCCGGGCTGAACGATGGCGCCGCGGCGGTGCTGGTGATGTCGGCGGAACGCGCCGCCGCGCTGGGGCTGAAGCCGCTGGCAAGGGTGGTGTCCGCCGCCGCGGCGGGCGTGCCGCCCCGCATCATGGGCATGGGACCCGTCCCCGCCACGCGCAAGGCGCTGGAACGGGCGGGCTTGCAGGTGGCGGACCTGGGGCTGGTGGAATTGAACGAAGCTTTTGCCGTCCAGTCGCTGGCGGTGATGGGCGAGCTGGGGCTTGCCCCCGAAATCACCAACGTCAACGGCGGGGCGATTGCGCTGGGGCATCCGCTGGGCTGCTCGGGGGCGCGCATCCTCACCACCCTGCTGCACGAGATGAAACGCCGGGCACCGCACGCAAAGCGCCCCTTCTACGGGCTGGCAACGCTCTGCGTGGGTGTGGGGCAGGGCGAAGCAACCATCATCGAGTGGCTGGACTGACCCGGCAAGCCTGATGCGCGTCCTCGTCACCGGGTCAACGGGTTTCATTGGGGCGGCGCTCTGCCGGGCGCTGGTGGAAGCGGGGCACAGTGTGCGCGCCTTCCACCGCCCCACCAGCAACCCGCGGATGCTGCAGTCACTGCCGGTGGAGCATGCCCTGGGCGACCTGGGGCATCCCGAAACGCTGGCGGAAGCCGCGGCG
>MTKZ01006343.1_pt1 | contig 10419 bp, 9 predicted proteins | sample 1042781 | NCBI WGS metagenome assembly MTKZ01 (sample SAMN06212207, study PRJNA360539) | anaerobic digester metagenome | biome: Wastewater treatment plant; material: sludge; isolation source: anaerobic digester fed with sludge from wastewater treatment plant | place: Denmark: WWTP Viborg ...
ACTACAAAGTATGCAGAAGAGTTGCTTGATTTTTCAGAAATGGACTGGCCGGAAAGAGTCCAGACCCTGCAAACGAATTGGATCGGAAAATCAGAAGGGGCTTCAGTTACATTTCTCTCTGAAGATGGAGATCCGCTGGAAGTTTTCACTACAAGGCCGGACACGCTGTGGGGTGCAACGTTTATGGTGATTGCTCCTGAACATCCGCTGGTTTCGAAATTGACTACGCCGGATCATATAGCAGAAGTGACTGCTTATGTTGAACAAGCAAAAAGGCAATCGGATATTCAGCGTGAAGCTGCGGATCGAGAAAAGACAGGCGTCTTTTCCGGATCGTACGCAATTAATCCCGTCAATCAAGCAAAAATTCCGATTTGGATTGCAGATTACGTTCTAATGGGATATGGAACTGGCGCCATCATGGCCGTTCCTGCGCATGATGAGCGCGATTTTGCATTTGCAAGAAAATTCAATTTGAAAGTCATTGTCGTTGTTCAGCCTGAAAATATGGAATTATTGGATGGGGACACAATGACACAATCAGTACCTGCGCATGGGACGCTTGTAAATTCCGATCTCATGACAGGCACTCCCGGAGACAAAGCTTTCGATCGTGTAGTCAGTTGGCTTGAAGAAAAAGGTATCGGGCATCGGACTGTAAACTACCGCCTTCGCGACTGGTTGATTTCGCGTCAGAGATATTGGGGAGCTCCCATTCCAATGATCTATTGTCCGAATNNGCTGCATCCAACCTGGAAAAAAGTAACCTGCCCTTGTTGTGGTGCAGATGCAGAACGTGAGACCGACACGATGGATACCTTCATGTGTTCCAGTTGGTATCATTTAGGATATCTGAGTCCGTATTTTAATACCTGGCCATTTGACCAAAAGGAATACGATTATTGGATGCCGGTTGATATTTATACAGGCGGTATCGAACATGCCACAATGCATCTCATCTATACGCGCTTCTTCCATAAGGCTGGCCGTGACATGGGCATTATGAAAGGGAAAGAACCGATGCTCATGCTGCGCAATCAGGGCAGCGTTCTGGGCGAAGATAATGAAAAGATGTCAAAAAGCAGAGGCAATGTCGTTGATCCGGATAAATTAGTTGCCCAATATGGCGCGGATACCGTTCGTGCATATTTAATGTTTTTTGCACGCTGGGAGCTTGGAGCGCCCTGGAACAGTTCCGGTATTGAAGGATCATCCCGTTGGATTCGCAGAGTATGGTCCTTATTCCTTGAACCGGCTGACAGACAGAATTGTGCAAATGAGGACACTTTGCGCATCATGCGCAGAAAACTGCACCAGACACTGAAAGCTGTAACGCGAGATTTAGAGAATTTTCAATTCAACACAGTCATTTCCGGTTTGATGGAATTGCTCAATGAATTGATGAAGGCAAAACAAAACGGAGCATTCGGATCCAAAGAATGGAATGAAGCAGCGAATATCTATCTCCGAATGATGGCTCCTGTCACACCGCATATTTCAGAAGAAATTTGGTCATTACTGGGTTATCCATATTCCATTCATAACCAATTATGGCCTGAAGTCGATGAAGAAGCCGCGAAAGAGGAAGAAATTACGCTCGTGATACAAATCAATGGAAAGGTTCGTGATCGCATCACTGTTCCTGCTGATATATCAGATGAAGACGCCAGAACAGCTGCGCTTGCTACTGAGCAGATACATTCCGCTGTTCAAAATAAAGAAATTAAAAAAATTATTGTTGTGCCAAAAAAACTGATCAATATTGTTCTTTGATCGATACAAAATTTTGTATAAGAAAACCATTTCAATGGATTGAAATGGTTTTCTTTTTTCTCGATATGATCCGTTCCGCTCAGTTATTCCGTATGTACCTTCTGAACGACCATTTGATCTGATTCATACGGTCTAAGAAATGATGATAGTTCGGCTGTTGAGCGATCCTCCATCCATTTCCAGCGATTTTCTTGATTCAATATAACCGGCATTCGATCATGATAGGACTGAATCAATGGATTGGCAGGACAAGTTATGATTGTTGCTGAATATAATTCATTACCGGACGCATCCATCCAATACTCCCAAAGGCCGGCAAATGTAAATGCATTTTGATTTTTGACTGAAAAATAATACGGGATTTTTTTCCCGTTTGTATTTTTCCACTCATAAAATCCGGATGCAGGAATTAAGCAGCGTCTTCGTAAAAAGGATGTTCGATAAGATGGTTTTTCAAGCAATGTTTCAGACCGGGCATTAAACATTTTGCGACTGATTGAAATATCCTTTGCCCAGGAAGGAACCAGTCCCCAATAAAATACCTCAACGTTACGTTGTGCAGCATCGACGACCACCGGTATGCCGGATCCCGGGTAAAAATCTTTCATGAAAACCAGCGATGGAGATACAGAGCCCAAATCTAATTCAAGCTGTAGTATTTCCGGCTGAATCATAATGGTAAATCGTCCGCACATGATGCAATGCTCTCAGTTCCAGTAATCCAAAAAATCAATTTTCTATTCGAGTAATCAGGAAAAACTTGGTTGTTGTGACGTTTTTGCTCGAAGCGCAAAAACGTCACAACAACCAAGAATCCTCACGATATTTCGAATTGCAATCTTAGTACACTTTTTTCAAGAAATCCAATATCGAATTTTTACAGTCTTCAAATGAATCCCGTTGAATGCTGTGACCAGCATTCGGAAAATTAATAATTGTCCAATCCAAATGTTTCGCAGCGAGTTCCGCGCTTGTTTCAGCTGATACAATGGCACCCAGGTTCGGATTTCCTGTCATTAATAATGTCGGACAATGAATTCGATCTGCAGTTTCTTTCCAACCTTCCACAATCGATCGGATGATTGGAATGACTTCTTCCTTGACCTGTTGTTTCGATTTGCACCAATTCAGGTATTCATCTTCATGCCAGTTCGGATGTTCTTTTCGTATATGCGCATCCAACTCCTGCATCGTCATCCGATGATAATTCTGGATATTTTCAATATGCGTCTTCCTGCTGATTTCATAACGCTCTTCAGTGCAAAGATCTTCGCTGAACCAGGGAGGATCAATCAGAACAACACCACTTAAACTTTCCGGGAAATCAGCGGCAAACCTGGCAGCCGTTGCGGCGCCCATGGAATGTCCGATAACGACCGGCTTTTGCAGACCTAATGCGGATGCTAAAGCTTTAACATCCTTCGCAAATTGAGCAACATCATAACCTCGACCGGGTGCATCAGAAAGACCATGTCCCCTTGCATCAGGTAAAACAACATCATAGAGTCGAAACAGAGCATAGGCAAGGTGGGAAAAACAGAGTCCGCTATCAGTAAGTCCATGCAGCATCATTACAGAAGGAAAATCTTGACTCGTCCGAGAATAATGGATTTTCACACCATCCGATTCAATACTGCCAACAAATAATTTATCCATATTCTATCCGCTGATAATTTTCATTCCAGAACTTGTCCCAAGCCGATTAGCGCCGGCGGCAATCATTTTTTCAGCATCCTCGCGAGATCGAATACCGGCAGAAGCTTTGACTCCAATTTCATCACCAACTACTTTTCGCATTAATGCAACATCTTCTTCTGTGGCTCCGCCAGTTGAGAATCCTGTCGATGTTTTCACAAAATCGGCGTGTGCTGTTTTTGATAAAAGACAGGCAATGACCTTTTCTTCCTTCGTCAATAAACACGTTTCAATGATGACTTTAACAAGTGCACCGGATTCATGTGCCGTCTCAACAACGCCATGAATATCCTTGGCTACCATACGCAGGTCTCTGGCTTTTAATGCGCCAATATTAATTACCATATCAATTTCCGAAGCGCCATTTTCTATCGCACATTCTGCTTCGNNTCATCGCCCCAAGAGGAAATCCGACGACACTGCAAATCTTCACATTGGTTCCACGAAGAAGTTCAGCACACAACCGCACCCAGCACGAATTCACACAAACGGACGCAAAATGATTCTCTTTCGCTTCACGGCATAAACTCATAATTTGTTCAGGTGTCGCATCCGGTTTTAATAAAGTGTGGTCAATGTACTTTGCAAGATGAACTTTTTTATCGATATCACTGCTCTCTTCTGATGAACAGACACGAGCATCCACTACATATCCATTCGAATCATAGGTGGTTAGAACTTGTAATCCTTCCGCCTCCTCAACGACCATTTCGATATTTCCAGAATATTCATTTTCGTAATTCTCGAATTCGTCTTCAGATTCTTCAAAAAAATCGTTTTTCATCACCGTCTCCTCTTCTATACTAATCCTTAAAATATTATATCAGGATTGATTCAGCATAAAAATCCTGTTCCAGCAATTCGAAATTGTAGGATTCCGATCCGTATTAAGAGGGAACAATTTTTTATCGTAATGTTTTTTCGCGAAGTGCACAAACATCACGATAACGAAGAATTATCCCAATATTTCGAATTGCAGATTTCAAGCTCCTTTACAGTCTTTATGAGAAATGCTATGATATGCGGATATGCAAACTGAGCAAAATTTAACGAATTCAGAGATTTCAGCTTTTCCGGCAAAAATTGTTGTAATCGGCGGTGGACACGGTTTATCAACAATTCTCCGTGGTTTAAAGAAAAATCCCAGCCAGTTGACAGCAATTGTCACTGTCGCGGATGATGGGGGTTCCTCTGGGGCATTAAGAAGGGACATCGGAGTCCTTCCTCCTGGAGATATCCGAAACTGTCTGGCAGCGCTGTCCGCAGACGAGGATTTTTTCACACAGGTACTGCAATATCGATTTTCTACTGATTCAGGAGTCGGCGGTCATAATTTAGGGAACCTGCTTCTGACCGCCTTAGCGAACATCACGGGAAGTTTTGAACAGGGAATCCAGGAGCTCGCAAAAATATTAGCCATTAAAGGAACAGTAACTCCATCCACATTGGAGGATATTAACCTTGTTGCAGAGGTTGAATTCATAAAAGATGGAAAAATTGTACAAGAAACTGTTTTTGGCGAGTCAAAAATTCCGAGAAACAAAGGCAAAATACTCAGCCTTTCCATTGAACCTTCCAATGTCAGCGCCAATCCAGAAGCGATCAAAGCAATTCTCGCTGCTGATTTAATTACGCTTGGACCGGGAAGTCTGTATACCAGTATTCTTCCGAATTTAAAAGTGTATGGAATTGCTCAGGCTCTCAGTGCTTCGCGAGCGAAAAAAGTCTATATTTGCAATGTAACCACGCAACCCGGAGAAACGGATCAATATACATGTTATGATCATGTTTCCGTAATTCAAAATACCTTGCCAAATGTTCACATCGACGCGGTGATCTGTAACAATTTTCACGAGTACAATATTCCTGATTTTGTTTCTTGGGTTAAAATTAACCAGAAAATTTTAGACGAATTTCATGTGTTCCAAGGGAATCTGGTCGATGACCAGTTCCCATGGCGTCATGATTCGGATAAATTATCAAAAATGCTGATTAATGTCTATAGCGACTTAATCTCCACTATAAATATATCATAACGCGCCACAATCAAGGTGGCATCCATTCTGTGCCCTTATTCTCAGGGCAGAGAAGCATATGCAAGCATTCTTTTGGAGGAAAGAAATGACAGTAAAAGTAGGTATTAATGGTTTTGGCCGTATCGGTCGTCAAGTTCTTAAATCATTGATCGAAAATTATTCAAAGGATTTAGAAGTAGTTGCAATCAATGACCTTTTTGACACAAAGGCGAACGCTCATCTTTTTAAATATGATTCCACTTATGGCATTTTTAATGGTTCAGTCGCAGTTGAAGGAAATGATTTAGTAATTAACGGAAACACCATTAAAGTTTTTGCAGAAAAAGATCCTGCCAACCTTCCATGGAAAGCTTTAGGTGTTGACATTGTCATTGAATCAACAGGTATTTTCACAGATGCCATTGGTGATCCGGAAAAAGGAAAACCCGGCGCTAATGTTCATATTCTAAAAGGCGGTGCAAAAAAGGTTATCATTTCAGCTCCTGCGAAAAATGAGGATATCACCATCGTCATGGGTGTCAACGATGATAAATATGATCCCGCGAAACATCATATAATTTCCAACGCTTCCTGCACAACCAACTGTTTGGCGCCCGCAGCAAAAATTATCAATGATGCATTTGGTATCGAATATGGTTTGATGACAACGATTCATAGCTATACGAATGATCAGGTTATTTTAGACCAGGGACATAAAAAAGAAATGCGTCGCTCACGCGCTGCTGGTTTGAATATTATTCCCACCACAACCGGAGCTGCTAAAGCTTTAGCGTTAGTCATTCCTGAACTCAAAGGCAGATTCGATGGCTACTCATTGCGCGTTCCAACCCCGACGGTATCAATTGTCGACTTCGTNNAGAAACAACCAAAGAAGAAGTCAATGCATTATTCCATTCAGCAGCAGATGGAGCATTAAAGGGCATTCTGGGCGTAACCGACGGAAACTATTCAGATCCGCTTGTTTCCTCCGACTTCCGCGGCGATTCCCGCTCATCCATTGTTGATTGCGCTCAGACAACAGTCATGGGTGGAAAACTCCTCAAAGTTGTCTCCTGGTATGATAATGAATGGGGTTATTCAAATCGCGCATGCGATTTAGCGCTGATGGTTTCAAAAAGCCTCTAAGGAATAACGTGATACAGGCAGCAAAACGATGAAATTCAAATCATTGCTGCTTTGTTCTACTTCGTTTTAGACAAAGTGATCGGAAACTGGTATATCAACCGGTCCGATCACTTTTTTCAATCAATACTATGGATTTCCAAGTGTTTGCTGCGCAAACCTGGCAATACGAAATAGAAGAAGAAGGATGATGTGTTGTAATGTTGTTATTGCGCTCTACACAAAAAAACCAATTATTTTTCTTCTTTTTCTCTATAAGCTTTTTCAAATTTCGAATTAATAATGTATACCAATGAAGGAGGAAATAATGTTTAATAAGAAGACCATCAAAGATATTGATGTTAAAGGGAAAAAAGTTCTCGTCCGTGTGGATTTCAATGTCCCGATTAAAAATGGCGTTGTGGGTGATGATACCCGGATACGCGGTGCGCTTCCCACTATTCAATATTTGCTTGATCAAGGCGCTGCCGTCATACTTTGCTCCCACCTTGGCAGACCGAAAGGAACTGCAGATCTGAGCTTCTCTTTAAAACCAGTTGCGGAATATTTACAAAAATTGGTTCCCAATAAGGTTTTTTTCTCACCAGATTGTATTAACGAACCAGCAGAAAAAGCTGCAGCAGCATTAAATCCTGGTGAAATTCTGGTCCTTGAGAACACACGCTTTTATGCTAGTGAAGAGAAAAATGACATGGAGCTTGCACAAAAACTTGCCAATTTAGCCGATCTGTTCGTGAATGACGCGTTTGGCACGGCACACCGCGCACATGCATCCACTGAAGGTGTAACGCATTTCAAACCCGGTGTCGCAGGATTCCTTCTTGAAAAAGAAATTCAATATTTATCCAGCGCAATTGAAAATCCAAAACGTCCATTTATTGCGATTTTAGGCGGAGCAAAAATATCGGACAAAATTGGCGTCATTAAGAATTTACTGAACAAAGCTGATAAAGTTCTAATCGGCGGTGGTATGGCAAATACTTTCTTCAAAGCACAGGGATTCGAAATGGCGGATTCTCTGGTTCAGGACGAAGCATTAGAAACCGCCAAGGAAATTCTATCTTCCGCTTCAAGTAAACTGGTGTTACCTGTTGATCTGGTGATTGCCGATGCTTTTGATAACAATGCTGCCGTTAAAGAAATTCCGGTTAGCAATATTCCCGCAGGATGGCGTGTCCTGGATATCGGACCCGCGACAATTTCTGCATATAGTAAACTTGTTGCGGATGCGGGTACTGTCGTCTGGAATGGACCGATGGGAGTATTCGAAATGGCAAATTTTGCAAAAGGTACTTTCGGTGTCGCAAAAGCGGTTGCCGACAGCAATGCAATTTCGATTATTGGTGGCGGTGATTCTGTCGCTGCAATTCAGGAATCTGGCTTAGCCGATAAAGTCACTCATATTTCAACCGGCGGTGGAGCATCTCTTGAAATGCTCGAAGGTTTGATTTTGCCAGGTGTCGCAGCATTGGAAGATAAATAATCGATAAAATTCTTTCTGAATGACTGAAATAGTCTTCGTAGAATATTCACAAAAAGAGATATTCAAAATCAATGAATATCTCTTTTTATTTCGATATGGCTATGGTTACTCTTGAATATTCTTCCCTCGTCCTGAAGATTCTCCAGGCGGGTATTCGCTTTTGTGATCTTGATTGGCAGGATTTACAGCAGCATTTTTTCGGTTTTTTCTGAATCGATTATATCGATCAATTTCCGCCTGCCGTGCTCGACGATTCTTAATCGGCAAAAAGATCTTATTTGCCACAAGAATTCCTGCCAGAGCTCCGACAGAATCGATAAACACATCCACGATACTGGGGTTTCTTCCAGGCACATAAGCCTGATGGACTTCATCGGTTGCAGCATATAAAACCCAGAATATAAATACCAAAACGAACATGACTTTGGGTTTTCCAGGAAGTAAACCAACCGCAAGACTCACTAAAAAACCAAAGATCAGATATTCAATAAAATGTGCCAGTTTTCGAATTGGAATTTGCCATTTCTCGACGAATTCTTGCTTTTCTGGCTCGTCCATCTGATTGTAAGGGTGATAAATTGTTTCTGCTACCCAACTAATTAATTGACCGCTTCTACTTAATGAAATATTTGCAGATTTCGATGACTGATAGAAAATGAACCCCATCCAAAAAACAACAAGACACCAAAGAAGAATACTCAGTTTTTTTGGTGGTTTCACCGCAAACTCCCGTCTTTCGTCAGATTTCTCCGACCGCAGCTCTCAGGATGCGAATTTCTTCCTGATATCCCTCCACTTCATTAGGAGTTTCCAGATAAAAAGGGATTCCTTTCAATTTCGGATGTTGAAGAATACGCACAATTGCATCTAAACCAATGGTCCCTTTTCCGATTTTTTCGTGCCGATCTTTGTTACTGGCAAAAGGGGTCATACTGTCATTTAAGTGGAATGCTTTCAATCGCTTAAGTCCAACAATATGATCGAATTCATCCAAAACTGAATCCAGATCATCCACAACGTTATATCCGGCTGAATACAAATGGCAGGAATCCATACATACTCCCAGTTTATCCGATTGTTCAACACGCGAAATGATTGTTTGAATTTCTTCAAATCTGCTGCCTACCTCACTGCCTTTGCCGGACATCGTTTCCAATAATATGGTCGTCTCAAGTTCGGGCTTAAGCGTTCGGTTTAGAACGTCGGTGATCAAATCGATACCTATTTCGATTCCCTGACCAACATGACTGCCCGGATGGAAATTGTAATAATTTCCCGGAAGATTTTCCATAATTCGGAAATCATCCGCCATCACCATCAATGCAAAATCACGAACTTTGGGATCGGCTGAACAAGGATTTAATGTGTAAGGGGCATGAGCCAAAATCGGGGCAAAATGATTGATTGTCATCAGATGAGTCAATGCTGCAATATCATCCTTGTTAATTTCCTTCGCTTTGCTGCCTCGCGGATTTCGAGTAAAAAACTGGAAAGTATTGGCATCGATCCTTATTGCTTCTTCTCCCATATGAAAATAACCGTCTGCAGCGGATAAATGGCATCCGATGTTTAATCGATTTTGCATTTATGAACCTTCACTTTCATCATCCTTATTAACCTTATTCTCCTCAAAGGTAATCTGATCTCTTTTAAATTCTCTTCGTCCCACTTCCGGTATATCAACAAGAACAGAGTCCCGCAAGGGAAATACCTCAAGCACTTTTCCTTCGCCTTGAGGAGTCCCTACCCGTTTATTCTTCTTGGGTAATCGTTTCCTGCACTCAACGTAATACTCATTCTCATAAACGAGACAGCATCGTAACCGACCGCACATACCGGTAATTTCAGTCGGAGTTAATGAAATACCCTGTTCTTTTGCCATCTTGATCGAGATACTATTGAATTCTGTCAAATAGCGTGAACAACATCGGCAAGCCATTCCGCAAGCGCCCATCCCTCCGAATATTTTTGCAACATCTCTTGGACCAACTTGACGGATTTCTACATTAGGCACTGAAAATGCCTTTTGTACATCAAATTTCAAGGTTTTCAAATCGACTTTTTCTTCAATTGAACTGGAAAAAACAATAGTAATTCTCGATCCGTCATAGCTGAATTCCGCATCCAGAATTCGAATATCCTTTAGATTCAGCTCTGTAACCCGTTGTCGGCAATATTGAATAATTTCTTCTTTTTTCAGATTCCAGGTCTCACGGGCAACCAATTCGCGCGGAGTTGCAATGCTCTCGATCGGTTTCAACGGTTCACCCTCGACCTCAAAATCGTGTTTGATTTGAACCACCTCACCAA
>MTKZ01002254.1_pt3 | contig 10417 bp, 14 predicted proteins | sample 1042781 | NCBI WGS metagenome assembly MTKZ01 (sample SAMN06212207, study PRJNA360539) | anaerobic digester metagenome | biome: Wastewater treatment plant; material: sludge; isolation source: anaerobic digester fed with sludge from wastewater treatment plant | place: Denmark: WWTP Viborg ...
TTATCGGCGTCGGAGAAGCGGCAGTGCCGTCAGGTTGGAGGTTCTTATTCGCAGGGGAATCACTTTCCATTACAACCGCCTGAATTATTAAACTGCAGCCAGATCAATCCGGCTGCAGTGGTTAGTTATTCTCCGAGATAATCGCGCAGCTTACGGCGCACACTGGGGTGACGCAGGCGCGTCAGCGCCTGGGCTTCAATCTGACGGACGCGCTCGCGGGTGACGCCCATCTTGCGCCCAACCTCTTCGAGAGTATACGCCTGACCGTCCAGCAGACCGTAGCGTAGCTGCAGGATGCGGACCTCGCGCGGAGGAAGGGAATCGAGTACTTCATCCAGATGCGCCCGAAGCAGGTTATACGTGGCGGTGTCATCTGGGGGTGGCGCTTCGTCATCCTCGATGAAGTCACCCAACACGGAATCTTCTTCGTCATCCGTGGGCGTTTCCAGCGAAAGCGGCCTGCGGGCAACCTGGATCATGTTCTCCACCTTTTTTGGGGGCACTTCCAGGGCTTCGGCCAGCTCTTCCACGCTGGGGTCCCGGCCAAGTTTTTGGGTTAGCTGATGCTGCACGCGCAGAAGCTTGTTAATCTGATCGCCCATATGCACTGGGACGCGGATAGTGCGTCCTTGGTCTGCAATAGCGCGGGTGACCGCCTGGCGAATCCACCAGGTGGCGTAAGTACTGAATTTATGCCCGCGTTGGTATTCAAATTTTTTGGTAGCGCGGATGAGACCGATATTGCCTTCCTGAATTAAATCAAGGAAAGGAACGCCCCGCCCCATGTATTTTTTTGCGACGCTGATGACCAGGCGCGAGTTTGCCGTAATTAGGTGCTCGCGGGCTGCCCAGCCATCCTCGATCATGGCGCGCAGTTCCAGCCGTTTCTTGGGGCCGATATTGCCTTTTGCTAATTCTTCTCGCGCGGCGCGCCCGCGTTCGATCCTCTGGGCAAGTTCCTGTTCTTCTTCAATGTCGTGGAGGAGTGGAACCCGGCTGACTTCCTTCAGATACAGACCAATCGTATCGTCGGTGTCAATATTCGCGAGGTCATCCAGAGCGCTTTCTTCACGGATAGCATCCGAGAGCTCAGTTTCGCTTGGCTCCTCCTGCGAAGAAGTTTCTTCAGTGTAATTAATCCCGGCTCCCAGTAGGGCGGTATAAGCTTCTTCTAACTGGTCCAGGTCCTGCTCAGCGTCCGGGAAAAATTGGAGGATGTCATCGTAGGTTACATAGGTTTTTTTTCGCCCAAAATCCAGCAGCCTTTCCAGCGCTGAAGATTCGCGGTCATCATCTAAGACTTGATTATCGTTGTTTATTCTCGCCATTCAGTTTTGGTACCTTTTCTATACAAATTATNNACTCCAGGGATTTGACCGCAGGCTTGCCAGCGATTAAAATCCGATAGTTAACCATGAGGTAATCGTGCTCCTAAAAAAGACTGCTCAATATTGGGTTCCTCTTCTGGCGTTTGCGCTTGCGGCAGGTTTAGTGCTGCTTAATCTTCAACTCTCAGAGCAATTTTTATACCAGGATGAATTCCTCCCGCGCTGGTCGGCAGCTCGGGGGTGGATGCAGGATGGAACTTCACCATATTCTGAGGATGCCTACCAAAAGGCAGCGGCACAGTATGAAGACTTTGGTTATACCGCGCCAGGTTTCAGTCAGGGCAGGTTTATTGACCTGGCATGGTTCATTTATCTCTATATCCCTTTCAGCTTTCTGCCCTATACGCTCGCGCGGGCAATCTGGATGAGTCTTACGGCGGCAGCGATTTTTTCCAGCATCTGGATAGGGATTGATTTGACAGGAGGGCAGTTACGCGTATTGGAGAAAGTGCTGCTGGCTCTCCTGATCACGTGCTCTTATCCCTTCTTCAAACTGATCCTTTCGGCAAGCATTTTGCCGTTGTTTATTCTGGCTTTGTTCGCGGCTTGCCGCAGCGCGCTGGCAGGAAAGGGAACTGCTGCAGGGGTGCTTTTATTCCTGTGCATTGGCATGCTGCCAATCAGCTTGTTAATTGTGATATTTTTGATTATTTGGTTAAACGCCCAGAAACCAAGCGATATCCTGCTGGTGTTTTTGATTGGTCTTGCTTTTCTAGCCGTCACCACGCTGATTCTCTTTCCCGGATGGATACCCCAGTGGTTTACCAGCATCATTTCCGTTCAGCCCCGATTGGACTGGCTGGATACTCCACTGATGCGGATCGCAGCGTTTTTTCCGGGCGCGGTGGTTCCGCTGGCGATTGCCCTGCACGTTATTCTCTTATTCGCGCTGATTATGGAATGGTACGGCCTGGCGGAAAAAGATGAACGACAGGTTCGTTGGAAACTTCTGTTAAGCCTGACTCTCATAAGTTTGATTAATCCGACTGGCTCCGCGGCATTCCTGCTCTTTGCCTGGCCGGGCTTCCTATTGTTTTATCTTTTTTTACAGGAAAAATGGAAAATATTTGGTAAAATTAGCTTTTGGTTGATCCTTGCGCTTTATCTTTACAGCAACTTGGAATCCTTCCTGCGCTCTCAAAACTGGTCCGCGACTGAGTCAACCTGGGTAATCACAATCCTGCCACTGGCAGCATTACTCAGCTTGGAATGGACTCGTTGGTGGGCGATGAGCAGCCCGAGACCGCTGCGCGAGATTTAGCAATTACTTTATCAATTATTGTTGGAGGTTTATTATGGCAAAAAAACGCATTGGAGTCATGACTGGAGGCGGTGATGTTCCAGGTTTGAACCTGGCAATCAAATCTGTCGTTCTGAATGCCGTTGAGCATGATTATGAGGTGTTGGGCATCCGACTTGGGTGGGGTGGTTTTTTACGCTACAACCTGAACAATCCCGAAAGCACAGCGAATCTCATCCAACCTTTGAATGTGAACTCTGTCCGCAAAGTGGACCGAACAGGCGGTACCTTTTTACATACCTCGCGCACGAATCCTTCTAACGTGCGGCCTAAAGATACTCCGGATTTCCTGGTGGACAGCCAGTATGGGAAAGTAGTAAAACCAGACGGCACAAAAGATTACACTGATTACGTCCTGAAGGTGTTGGATTATCATGGAATTGATTCGTTGATAACCATTGGTGGCGACGACACGCTCAGCTATTCCGCTCGCCTGTACAAAGAAGGTTTCCCGGTGGTCGCTATTCCCAAGACGATGGACAATGACGTCTACGGCACGGATTACTGCATTGGATTTTCGACCTCAATCACACAGTCTGTCTCTCTGATTACCAATTTCCGTTCTTCCGTTGGGTCGCACGAACGTATTGGCGTCGTGGAACTCTTTGGGCGAAATTCCGGTGAAACCAGCCTGGTAACTGGTTATCTCAGTTTTGCGGACCGCACAATTATTTGTGAAGTGCCCTTTAACTTCCATAAACTGGCGGATTTTCTGGTTGAGGACAAAAAGAACAACCCATCGAATTACTCCATGTGCGTCATATCCGAAGGCGCGATTTCAGATGGAGGCGTGATTGTCGAATCTGGAGAGGAAGATGCTTATGGTCACAAGAAGCTGGGAGGAATCGGAGAATTGCTTGGCGATCAGATAAAACTGCTTACCGGTCAGCATATCATGTTCCAGAAGCTGGCTTATCTTGTGCGCAGCGGTCCGGCGGACATGCTTGACCGTATGGTTGCCCTGAATTATGGTACCCTGGCGATGCAATTGACACTCAAGGGTGATTTTGGCAAGATGGTAGCCATTAATAACGGCGTTTACAATACTGTTCCGATTGATTCGTCCATCCAGGGTAAACGCCATGTGGATGTGGATAAATATTACGATAAAGAGCACTATCGACCCCACATTCAGGATATTCACAACCTGCCAATGTTCCTGGTCTAAGGCTTTGGATAAGTACAGCTCATAAAACAGCAAGTTTTATGAGCTGTTTTTATTGGAGAAATATGGGAGCAGAAGCGCAAGGAGTTATTGCAGACCGCTACACAGTTATCCCGAGGGTGCTTGTCTTTCCATTCTCCCAGGATGGAAAAGTCCTTTTGTTGAAAGGTGCGCCAGAAAAACGCATCTGGGCTAATTTGTGGAATGGAATTGGGGGGCATGTGGAACCAGGGGAGGGCGTTCTGGATGCCGCCAAAAGGGAGCTGGCAGAAGAAAGCGGCCTGACAGCCGCCTCTTGGAACTATTGCGGTCAAATCATGGTGAACACTCGCGGTCAGATTGGCATTGGCTTTTTCGTTTTTCGGGCGGAAGAACTGAGCGGTGAGCTTGTTGAGGGGGTGGAAGGAAGCTTGAAGTGGTTCGCGCTTGAAGAACTCCCGGGTTATCCTTTAGTTGAGGATGTGCCTGTCCTAATAGACAAAGCTGCGCGCGCAAAGGCTGGCGGAAAGCCTTTTTGGGGGATGTACCAGTACGATGAACGCGATCAGTTAGTGATGTCTTTTTCGAGCTGAATGTGTTCAAAGAATACTAAAAGGGTATCTCCATACTTACGGGAGTCAAATTCCGAGAAATGTTGATAGGCGCGTTCTTGCCATTCCACCGGGTTAATTTGCACGATAATCTGTCCTTCGGCGCTTAAGAGTTCCGGCTGCAGGTCCAGCAAATCCATAGCCTTTTGCCACATTTCTTTGTATTGGGGCGGCGCAACGTAAATCAGGTCGAAAGAACGACTGGGCGCTTGCGTCAGGAATGTAAAAGCGTCCATGTGCAAGATTTGCGCTTTTGCACTCAACTTTGTTTCGCGCAGATTCTCCTGGATTGTGCGCACAGCCAATCTGCTCTTATCCAGAAAAAGCGCTGATGCCGCGCCTCGGCTGAGCGCTTCAATTCCGACCGCTCCAGTTCCCCCAAACAAATCCAGAACCTGAATGCCCAACACTTCATCGCCCAAAATGTTAAAGAGAGCCTCTTTCACCAGATCAGTAATTGGGCGCGTGGTATCTCCTGGCACAGTTTTAAGCCGCAGCCCCTTTGCGCTTCCGCTAATTACCCGCAGCGTGCCCATGTGTTTACGCTTTCCTGACGGCGGTCTGACCTCTCGCGACGTCTCCGAAGGTCCAGAAGCGATTGGCGGCGTAGTTAAGCACGAGCGTGACGGGGATGACGACTGCTAACGCCATGTTGCGGCTGATGGCTTGAGGGGAGAGACCCATGAAATCAAAGTTGTTTGCAACAACCAGCTGTCTGAACCATCCATCGACAGGAGGGATTGAGATTGTTCGAAGCGCGAGTCCAGCTGCGTTAATAATCGCGAACTTGGAAAATTGGCCGGCAAACGATTTTGCGCGCGTCTCCGGGTAGATCCAGAGACGATTGAGGGCGTAGCTGTTGAGTACCGCCAGGATGAAGGACAGCGCCTGCGCAAGGATTAGCGGCATACGCAGTAGGCCGGAAAAGAGGTTCATCAATCCGAAATCAATTAGCGTGTTCAGCACCCCGACAAGTAAAAACTTACCGAAGCGCACAGCCTCCGGAGTCTGGCGCTTGTTCATTTAAGCACTTTTCCACGGAAGAAATCGATCGTTTCCTTGAGCCCGGTCTTGAGGTCCACCAAGGGTTCCCAACCCAGCAGCGTCCTGGCGCGCGTAATGTCCGGCCGGCGGCGCTGCGGATCATCNNATTTCATTAGGGTTGCCCAGATTGACTGGTTCATGTTCATCAGATAGCATCAGGCGATAAATGCCCTCCACCAAGTCGCTTACATAGCAAAAACTGCGCGTTTGCTGGCCGCTGCCGTAAATGGTCAATGGCTCGCCAAGCAGCGCCTGTTGAATAAAATTGGGCACAACACGCCCATCATCCAGGCGCATGCGGGGGCCAAAGGTATTAAATATCCGGACAATGCGTGTATTCAAATTGTGAAAGCGCTGGTATGCCATCGTCAGCGCTTCGGCGAAACGCTTTGCCTCGTCGTATACTGAGCGGGGACCAATTGGATCGCAGTTGCCCCAATAACTCTCTGCTTGTGGATGGATTTGTGGGTCTCCATAGACTTCGCTGGTGGAAGCCAGCAAATAGCGGGCTTTGTGCGCTTTTGCCAACCCAAGCGTGTTTAGGGTGCCCAGAGCGCCAGCTTTGAGAGTCTGTATAGGCAGGTTGGGGTAGCCAAACGGCGAGGCGGGATTCGGGCTTGCCGGAGAAGCAAAATGCAGGACGTAATCCAGGTCTTCTGGAATATCAATGAAAGTTGAGACGTCCTGGCGGATTAATTGGAAAGAGCCAGAACTGCGTAAATGGGCGATATTTGCTTCGTCGCCGGTGACAAAGTTATCCAGGCCAACAACTTCATGACCCTCATGGATAAGTCTATCTGCCAGATGTGAGCCCAAAAAACCGGCTGCGCCGGTGAGAACAACGCGCATGAGTGCATCCCTTCGGGGTTTTTCCCCCGAGATAAGTAGAGTATAATCACAAGACTTAAAGTGAGAGTATTATAGCATGAGCAACGAAGTAGAACTCAGTTCAGAAACCAAGTCCAAGCTCTGCCGCATGGAAGCGCTGCTCTTTGCCGCGCCTGGACTAAGCGCGATACAAGACCTGGCTAAGGCGTTAGGAATTTCCAACGCCGAGGTGGAGAGTCTGGCCGGAATTCTTTCTGAGCATTACACGGAATGGCACGGAATTCGACTTCAGAAAATCAGGGACCAATACCAATTGGTGACCGCGGCGGAGCATGCTGTTTTAATTGAACAATTCCTGGGACTTGAGATCACTTCCCGACTGTCACAACCCGCACTTGAGGTGTTGGCAATCATTGCGTACCAGCTGGCTTCTACCCGACCAGAAATTGAAGCAATTCGCGGCGTGAATAGCGATACAGTGGTAAAAAGCTTGCTGGCAAAAGGTCTGATTGAAGAAAGAGGCAGGTCCGAAGCTCCCGGAAGACCAATTCTATATAACGTGACACCGGATTTCTTGCAGCATTTTGGTTTGGAATCGCTGGATCAGCTTCCTGCCGTCGACATTGAAGCGCTAAAAACGCTTACGCAGCCGGATGAACCACAAGGGCAAAGGATATTAAAAGACTAATGGCAGAAGAACGCGTACAGAAACTACTGGCAGCGGCCGGTTTTGGCTCCCGCCGAGCCTGCGAGACCCTGATTGAGGCAGGACGGGTGAGCGTTAACGGGAAAGTGATTCACTTAGGGGATAAAGCAGACCCGGCGCGGGACAGCATCAGCCTGGATGGGAAGTTGCTGCGTCTGAAGCAGGAAAAAATCTACATCGCGCTTAACAAGCCTAAAGGCTATCTTTCAGATATCGATGAAGAGCATCCTAAGCCAACGGTAAATGACCTGATCGGCATCAAAGAACCGTTATTTGCAGTTGGAAGGTTGGATTTGGATAGTGAGGGCTTAATTCTGATGACGAATGATGGCGAGCTTGCCAACCGTCTGACCCATCCGCGTTACAAGCACGAGAAGGAGTACGAAGTATTCGTGATCCGGCAGCCAGACGCTGAACAATTGGAAATCTGGCAGCGCGGGGTCGTCCTGGAGGATGGCTATCGGACGCTGCCTGCCAAAGTAGAGGTAATGAATCACGCTGGCGGTGGAAGTTGGCTGAGAATCACGATGCGCGAAGGCAAAAAACGCCAAATTCGGAAAACTGGCGCTCGTATCGGTCTGCCAGTCGCGCAGATTAAACGCGTGCGAATTGGCACGCTCAAGCTGGGATCTTTAAGGTCAGGCGAATGGCGTTATCTTACCGGTACCGAAGTAAAACGCCTGCGGCAATACGCTGGTTTGGATAAAGACGAAAAAAACTCCTGAGAATTCAGGAGNNGGGTCTCACATTCATCGCGATCCACTCTGCGGACAGACCGTTTCAGGTCCTCCAGATTCACAACCGGAATGGGCGCTTCGCTGATCTCACCGACAATCGTGTTCTTCATCAGAACCACGATGATATGCTTGATTGGCGGCTGTTCCTCTTCCGGGATACCTTTTTCAGCCAGGTATTTGCGGATCAGGGCAGTATTCGCACTTTCTTCCTGAACTGGCCGGCCGAGGCCTTCCTGTCCGAATACTTTCATCATAAAGTTGCCGCCTTGCTGTCTCCATTTGCCTTTTTCGTAAGAAATTTTCCCGCTAGCGGTTAATGGAATAGGCACCCAGATGGCGCAGGGACCAAGCAATAGAAAAGGAACCGGGCTGGAGTAGACATAGAAAGTGTATTCGTGGCGCAATTTCTCGAACGCGCCTTTGAATAGTTCGTCAAAGCGCGGGCTGCGCCCAAAGCGGGAGGAAAAGTGCATTCCCAACTGAGAGAGTATGAAGCCGATGATGAGCGCGATGTAGGAATAAAGAATTCTGGTCATATCTTTGCCGAACGCGAAGACAAGCCCGATTGCCAGGACTGCCAGGCTGGCAAATGTGGTGATTTGACCAATGGTTTTATTTTTCTTGATAAGTTTTTCGTTGATAACAAGCTTCATGAGAGCATTTCTCCGTTGGAATTAAGTGGAATTGATTGACGCAGGGAATCCATCAAGCCGGATTGCACCGCGATTTTTGCTTGATTGATTGCGCTGACAACTGCTTTGGCATCTGAACGCCCGTGCCCGACGAACACCAAAGCGTTTATGCCCAACAAAGGCGCCGCGCCGACTTCGGAAGGGTCGAGCATTTGCTTGACAGACTTGAACGCGGGTTTTGCCAGCAGCGCGCCAATCTTCGTGCGCGTACTGCTCATCAGTTCTTCCTTGAGTGTCTCAAGGATGAGCCGGGCGACGGCCTCGGTCGATTTGAGTAAAATGTTGCCGGTAAAGCCGTCGGTTACCGCCACATCCACCTCGCCGGCAAATAATTCCTTGCCTTCAATATTCCCAACAAAGCCTGGAATTTCGGCGCGCATCAAAGGTCCGGCTGCCTTGACCAGTTCGTTGCCTTTTCCTTCTTCTTCTCCATTCGCGAGCAAGCCAACTCTGGGATTTGAGCGATTGAGCAGCAAACCTGCGTAAACGCTGCCCATGCGGGCAAATTGGACCAAAAATTCAGGGCGGCATTCCGAGTTGGCACCTATGTCCAAAATCACGCATTTTCCGTTTTTTACCGGGAATGTGCCGCAAAGGCAGGGACGAATGACCCCCGGGATGAGCCCGAATGTTTTGGTCGCGAAATACATCGCCATGCCGGTATTCCCAGCGGTAACGAAGGCTTGCGCTTCACCGCTCCGCACCAGGTTCATTCCAACCTGCATCGTGTTATTCTTTTTGGCGCGGGCTTCCTGGATATGGTCGCTCATTTCCAGGGCTTCTGGCGCGTGAACAATCCTCACGTGGGATTTATCGCCGGGCTGGGCTGCAAGCAAGCCTGTCAGGGCAGCCTCATCGCCAACAAGTAGGATATCCATGCCAAGGCTTTCGGCGCACTGCACGGAAGCTTCCACTTCGGGATTTGGGCGATTGTCGCTGCCCATGGCGTCCAATACAATAGTTGGTCTCATCTACTTCCTCTCCAGGATAAAATCCTTGACAATAAGTTCAGTACAGATATAATTTCTATCCACGCGCTGGTGCTGGAATTGGCAGACAGGCATGGTTGAGGGCCATGTGGCGCAAGCCGTGGGGGTTCAAGTCCCCCCCAGCGCACCTTGCAGGCAGAAATGCCTGCTTTTTTATGGAAATTCGCGGTTTAACCAGGTAACTGGGTTGACTGGCGTTCCATTAATGTCGATTTCAAAGTGCAGGTGCGGCCCGTTGCTTCGGCCGGTGTTTCCGATGTGCGCAATGAGCTGACCGGGCTGCACCTGGTCGCCTTCCGCGACCAGCATATCTTCCAAATGCATGTAAATGGAAAATACACCGAGACCATGGTCAATGACGATGGTGTTTCCGCGGACAACCTGGTTTGGCAAGGCTGCCACAACTGTTCCAGCTGCCGGCGCAAAAACGTCAATACCATAGCACCAACCAATATCCAATCCGGTGTGGTAATACACTTTGTCGGTGCCGGTATATGTTCGCCGGCTTCCAAATCGGGAATTCACACAGTCCCCACCTTTGGTTGGGTATTGAAAAATGCCGCTCCACTGCTGTTTAGGGGAAAGGGTGGTCACAATTTGCTTGAAGAGAGCGTCCTCGCTTGCTATGTTCTCTCCATCTACAGTTTCTGGGTCCACCTTGAGCATTTCGTCGACTTCAAAATTGCCTGATCCAACGATTGTCCATTGGTCAAAGCGGTAGCTGCTGCCGTCCGCGGTGGTCACCTCAATCGTTAATGGGTAAGCTCCGGGTTCCAGCAGGGCGTGAATTCCGCCGAAAGCAATCTGGCTGCCGTCCTCCTGCGTGAAAAAAACTGGTTGGACGCCTGCCAGGTCTGCAGCGAGCGTTACAGGCTCTTGACTGCTTACTTTAAGTACAAAAGTTCCTCCCTGAACCAGCGGCAGATTTCCAATCACCAGCGACGTTATGCCCGGTATGGCCAGGCTGTTAGGGTTGTT
>MTKZ01006383.1_pt1 | contig 10414 bp, 9 predicted proteins | sample 1042781 | NCBI WGS metagenome assembly MTKZ01 (sample SAMN06212207, study PRJNA360539) | anaerobic digester metagenome | biome: Wastewater treatment plant; material: sludge; isolation source: anaerobic digester fed with sludge from wastewater treatment plant | place: Denmark: WWTP Viborg ...
GTCCACAACCAGGAAAGTCCTGCCGAAAACCTCTTTTTCACCCGGGGGGAAGGCCCCATCCTGAACCACCTGCGGAACAACCTGGGGATCGACACCAGTCACTGGCAACCCAAAGGGGTAAGCTCCCTGGTATGGTTGCTCGGAAAAATCCCCCCTGACAAACCGCTTTTGCTAATCCACAATACCTTTACGACCTGTGCTGATCTGAAGGTTTTAAAAATGACGAGACCCTTCCCGGAACCCTGGCTGGTGATATGCCCCAATTCCAATCGCTATATCGAAGGGGGAATTCCACCCGTTTCCCTTTTCCGTTCCGAAAAGATGCAGCTTTGCATCGGGACCGACAGTCCCGCCTCCAATCCCTCCCTTTCCATCCTGGCGGAAATGATGACCCTCCAGGACCATTTTCCGGAAATTCCGCTGGAAGAGATGCTCACCTGGGCTTGCACCAACGGGGCAAAAGCATTGGGAATGGATGACCGGTACGGAACCCTGGAAGTGGGAAAGAAACCGGGGATTGCAGGGATCACAGCCTGTGACATCCAAAAACCTGCGCTCACCCCCCGAAGCAGGGCAAGACGCCTTGCCTGACACAATACGGGACTTCCGGGCGCTTTGTCTGGCACATTCCACAGGATTAAAGCGGCTTCTGATTCACCAGGATAAAGTCACGGTATGATTTGATCAGATTCACAGAATGGATCAGCATGTTTTTCGTTTCCGTCAATGCCTTGAAGAAAAGGAGTGAATTCCGGGTGTTCACTTCTTTTTCCTTAATACGTTTCACCTGATCTTTTTCAAATTCATACAACGTTTCGCCAATTCGCATCCGCTTGGAAACCAGATCGTCGATCCCCTCGAATTTTCCTTCCTTCACGATGTGAAGGGCCAGGTTAAAAAATTCATCGATACTGCTGACAAGGTTTCTGATTTCATCAGCCTGGGCAGGGTTAAATGGCTTGTGCTGGTTTTCGAGGTGTTCCTTCAGCGGTCCTACAAGAAAATGGAGTGAATGGGCGATTTCCCGCTGGTAATCGATCACCTGGATGTAAAAGTATCCCGCATCCACGTCTACCCGTTTCATTTTGGAGATCGTCTGGATGATCTTATTCTTCTGTTTTTTGGTTTTGGCATTAAGGAGGTTATTCATCTCCATGGCTTCGCGCATATGTCCGAGGTCTTCGCGGAGGAAGCTTTCAAGAGCGAAAGAGAATATCTTGTTGGCTGAAATGACGGTTTTCACCACCTGGTCAGAGCATTTTTCAATTCGCTTGCCGGCTTCGTCGACTTCGTTGATCATTTCCTCGTCTTCGGGCATTTTTCGGAATCGGCGCCGGAAGATTATATGGGTGCGGATCACCAGGAAAATGGCCAGCAGGATGAGTCCGATGATGACGGGCATGCCTCCGGCGGAGATAAGCCAGGCCACAAGGGCGCTGATGGTAAAGGCAATAACGGCTGTCAGGAACCACCCTCCGATGACGGCTAAGACTCCTGAAACCCGGTAAACGGCACTTTCACGGCCCCACGCGCGGTCGGCAAGGGATGTCCCCATGGCCACCATAAAGGTCACATAAGTGGTCGAAAGGGGCAGCTTCATCGAGGTTCCCAGGGCGATCAGACTGCTGGCCACCATCAGGTTCACCGAAGCCCTGATCTTGTCAAAAGCAGGAGCCGAAGGATCATCAGAGATCTCAGTTTGCTTGAAACGCCTCATGATAAAATCGTTAAATCTTTCGGGCAAACGGTTTTTCACCTTTTTGTTCATCCTGACCGAGCTGCGTACCACCGTCCGGGCAATGGCGGAAGATCCAAATTTTTCAACTCCTTCAGACTGCCGGCTCAGGTTGATCCCCGTTTCCACCACTCCCTGCGCCTTTTTACTGGTGACCAGGGTTACAATCATGACAATCCCCGCAATGACCAGAAACAGGAAGGGGACATCCACTTCCCCCATGAGCATATCCATTTTAAAAGTGTCCGGGTCAACACCGCCAGAAATACTCCATGCCTTCCAGGATGAAAATCCTGCCATGGGCACCCCGATAAAATTCACCAGGTCATTGCCGGCAAACGCCATCGCCAGGGCAAAAGTCCCTGCCAGAACCACCACCGTTAATATATCAATCCTAAAAAGCCAGTAGAGAACCTGGAGTACCAGCGTCCACCCCACAAAACTGAGCAGAAGCAGAAAACTCTTGTGGGTCCCAATCCAGACACTCAGGGGAATTCCTTCCCCCCCCACGGGAATCGCCGCAAAGGAACTGCCGTCAATCCCCTTGATCAGGATGAAATAACTGATCATGGTGATGGCAATACCGCCAAATACCGATCCGAGATACCGGAGCTTCTTCGCATAATTGAAGGTAAAAATAATCCTGACCAGATATTGGATCAATGTTCCGAAGGTAAATGCGAAGATGATGGATACCAAAATACCCGAAATAATTGCCAGGGCATTGCTGGTATTCACATAATGGGCAAGATCGGCAATCGTACCGCCCTGACTTTTGATTTTGACCAGCGAAACCGCCACCGCCGATCCAAGCAACTCGAAAACCAACGATACCGTAGTGGAGGTCGGAAGACCCAGGGCATTGAAGGAATCCAGCAGAATCACGTCGGTGATCATGACCGCCAGAAAAAGAATCATGATCTCGGAAAAAACAAACATGTCGGGGTGAAACACCCCTTTCCGGGCTACCTCCATCATCCCCGTCGAAAAAGTCGCCCCGATGAAAACCCCCAAAGATGCCAACAAGAAAATCACCCACTTGGGAGCGGCTTTTGACCCGAAAGCAGAATTGAGAAAATTAACAGCATCATTGGTGACCCCTACAACCAGATCGGAAATTGCCAGTGCAAACAGTACCACAACAATGATCAGATAAAAATTTTCCATAGGTCGTTTTCTAAACCAACGGCAAAAGTACAGATACAGATTATGATTAACCCGTTTAACTTCAAAATTATTAAATAAACATTAACAAATCATCAATTAGCTATCAATCAGCATGAAAGATTATTCCCTATTTTTGCATTTCAGTCGGCATTAATCGGCATTAAAATGAAGACCTATTCTTCAAGGCAACTGGCTTTTCATATCTCCGTGATTCTTTCGGTCCTGGCCGGATTTCTCATGCTTGCCGCCTATTATTCAAATGCCGGTCTGTGGCTGATGCTCAGCCTCATTCTGGTCTTTGCAGTCAGCGCATACTTTATTATGCATTTCTTTTTGAAAATATACATCAGCGACAAGATCAAACCGGTTTACAAAACGATCCTCGACTTGCCCGCCTCCGGAAAAAAGCAGGACAATTACAGGGACACCAACGGTAATATCCTGTCGGAACTTAAAACCGATGTTGAAACATGGGCGAATATCCAGACCCAGGAAATCGAAAGACTGAAGGATCTGGAGCGCTATCGCAAGGAATTTGTGGGAAACGTATCCCACGAACTCAAAACACCCATCTTTAATATTCAGGGATATATTCTCACCCTGCTCGAAGGGGGCATCGATAATCCCAAGATTAACAAACTCTATCTGCACAGAACCGAAAACAACATCAACCGGATGATTTCGATCATTGAGGACCTGGAATCCATCACCAAACTGGAATCGGGAGAACTGAAACTGAAGATCGAGAAATTTGACATTGTGAGACTGTCGGAAGAGGTTTTTGAAATGGAACAGATGCAGGCGGCCGAGCGAAAAATGAACCTGGAATTTTCGGTACGACCCGATAAGCCGATTTACGTACTGGCCGACAGGAAACGGATAAACGAAGTCCTTAATAACCTGATTAACAACGGAATAAAATACGGAAAGAAAAACGGTTTTGTCAGGGTGGGATTTTACGACATGGAGGATCATGTGATGGTAGAGGTGTCGGATGACGGGATCGGGATGGAAAAGAAGGATCTTCCGCGGGTATTTGAGCGGTTCTTCAGGGTTGATAAATCGAGAAGCCGCGAACAAGGGGGGACCGGATTGGGCCTTTCCATCGTGAAGCATATCATTGAAGCCCACAACCAGCGGATCAATGTCAAAAGCAAGGTTGAAGAAGGCACCACCTTTACCTTTTCACTTGAAAAGGCAAAATAAACAGCAGGGTACTCTGCTTTTTAAGTAAGGAAAGTCAGAAAGGTAATCAGGAACCGTTAATTTTGAAAAAAAATAACTCGGTTTATGGGCGAAGAGAAATTAAAGATACTGCTGGTGGATGACGAAGACGATATCCTGGAGTTCATCAGTTACAATCTTGAAAAGGAAGGGTTCGCCGTTTACACGGCTACCAATGGAAGGGAGGCGCTGAGAATTGCGGAAAAAAACCCGCCACACCTGATCCTCCTCGATTTGATGATGCCCGAGATGGATGGGATTGTCACCTGTGAGGAGATCCGGAAGATCCCCGCTCTCGGGAACACCCTGGTGGCGTTTCTCACGGCGCGGGGGGAGGATTATTCCCAGATTGCAGGATTTGAAGCCGGCGCCGACGATTACATCACCAAACCCATCCGGCCCAAGGTGTTGGTAAGCCGGGTCAAGGCGCTGCTTAAACGGCACGCCTCAACACCCGTAGAAACTGAAACCGCCGTGTCGGAAAATACCGTTTCTTTCGGAAACCTGACAATAGACCGGGAAAGATACCTGGTGAAATTAGGAAATGAAGAGATGATCCTCCCCAGGAAGGAGTTTGAGCTTTTATCCCTTCTGGTATCAAAACCGGGGAAGGTATTCACTCGCGAAGAAATCTATTTTTCAGTATGGGGGGAAAACGTGGTGGTCGGTGACCGCACCATTGATGTTCATATCAGGAAACTCCGGGAAAAAATAGGAAACGATCACATCAAAACCCTCAAGGGGATCGGGTACAAATTCAAGGAGTGATGATCTTTGGCGCAATGCCTTACAACTCCTTCCGGAGCCGTGCAACGGGTATGTCGAGTTGTTCCCTGTACTTGGCGACGGTGCGGCGGGCAATGTTGTAGGATTTCTCCTTCAGGATTTCCGTCAGTTTTTCATCGGTAACAGGGTGTCGTTTATCTTCATTATCAATGACATCTCTGAGAATCTTTTTTATTTCCCGGGAGGAGACCTCTTCGCCGGTATCTTTCTGCATCGCTTCCGAGAAGAAAAATTTAAGGGGATAGATTCCGAAATGGGTCTGGATATACTTGCTATTGGAGACCCGCGACACGGTAGAGATATCCAGTCCGGTACGCTCGGCGATATCTTTCAGGATCATGGGTTTTAACCGGGTCTCGTCCCCATCCTGAAAATACTCTTTTTGAAAATCGATTATTTCCGACATGGTGGCCAGCAGGGTATGCTGCCGCTGCCTGATGGCATCGATGAACCATTTCGCGGAATCGAGCTTCTGCCTCACAAAGGAGGCTGCCTCCCTGTTGTTTCTGCTACCGTTGCTTTTGGGGCCTGCCAGGGAACGTAACATGTCCAGATAGGATTCGTTGATGCGGAGTTCCGGCATGTTCCTCTGGTTAAGGCTCAGCTGAAGCTCACCGTCAATAACTTCCAAAATAAAATCGGGAACGATGTGCTGGTTGGATTTGTTATGCGGATTGCTGTAGGAGCTTCCGGGTTTGGGATTGAGTTTCAGGATCAGGTCAATGGCTTGTTTAAGCTCCTCGTCATCCACATTCAGCCGGCGGGTAATTTTATCATAATGTCTCCTGGTGAACTCCTCAAAATGGTCCCTGATGATGGTGGTTGCCAGTATGCGGTGTTCGCTGTTCCTCCTTTCGAGCTGAAGCAGCAGGCTCTCCTGCAGATTCCGGGCTCCCACCCCAGGGGGATCAAATCCCTGGATCACCCGAAGGATTTTTTCCAGTTCCTCCTCCTGAACATCCATGTTAAGGTGAAAAGCCAGGTCATCGCTTATCGAAAGCAGGTCGCGCCGCAAATAACCATCCTCGTCGATATTCCCGAGGATATATTTGGCCAGCTGAAGTTCCCTGTCGGAGAAATTTTCCATTTCGGCCTGCTGCTGTAAATATTCGTGAAAGGTGTCGCCTACCGAAAAGGGAATGTCCACCTGCCTGTCGTCGGGAGAATAGTTGTTGGTTTGGAGCCTGTATCCGGGGATTTCGTCTTCCGGCATATAATCTTCAACAGAAAATTCTTCGTTGTCCTTGTCTTCTTCGCTCCTGAGCTCCGGTGTTTCTACCTCTTCCTCCCCATAATGGGAATCTTCCTCCACCTCAAGTACAGGATTTTCTTCCAGCTCTTTCTTGATGCGTTGCTCAAGCTGAAGCGCAGGTATTTCCAGCAGCTTGATCACCTGAATCTGCTGCGGCGAAAGTTTCTGCAGCATCTTCTGCTGTAAAGAAAGTTTCTGTTTCATTTTCAGGACAGACGAATCACTTCAAATTTAATATTTTTTCCCGGAAAGAGCACATCTGGATTAAAATTCCCAGCGGTCAGAATTCGGCATTTTTGGGGGTTCTCGGGAAGGCGATGACATCCCTGATATTCCCCATGCCGGTGATAAAGAGAATGAACCGCTCAAATCCCAGTCCGAACCCGCTGTGGGGAACCGTGCCGAAACGGCGGGTATCGAGATACCACCACAGCTCGTCCACGGGAATGTGCATTTCCTCCATACGCGCGACCAGTTTATCAAAATTCTCCTCCCGTTGTGATCCCCCGATGATTTCACCGATCTGTGGGAACAACACATCCATGGCTGCCACGGTTTTACCGTCGTCATTCTGTTTCATATAAAACGCTTTGATCTCTTTGGGGTAGTCGATCAGGATCACCGGCTTTTTAAAATGGCGCTCCACAAGATAGCGTTCATGTTCACTTTGCAGGTCGACACCCCACTCCACCGGAAACTGGAATTTCTTTTTCTTGTAATGGTTTGAATTTTTCAGGATTTCGACAGCCCCGGAATAGGTCAGTCGCTCAAAGTCATTTTCAGCGACGAATTTCAGTTTTTCAATCAGGTCCATAGACTGCTGTTCTGCAGGTTTTCCTTTTTCCTCCTCTCTGAGTCTTCCGGCCAGGAAGGTCAGATCATCGGCACAATGGTCAAGGGCATACCGGATCAGGAATTTGAGGAAGTCCTCGGCAAGGTCCATGGTATCTTTCAGATCATAAAAGGCCATTTCAGGTTCTATCATCCAGAATTCAGCCAGGTGACGGGTAGTATTTGAGTTTTCGGCCCTGAAGGTAGGTCCGAAGGTATAGATTTCACCAAGGGCTGTGGCTCCCAGCTCACCTTCGAGCTGACCCGAAACGGTGAGGTTGGTGGGGCGTCCGAAGAAATCGGATGAAAAATCCACGTTGCCTTCCGGGGTGAGCGGGGGTTTCAGCGCATCCAGGGTGGTCACCCGGAACATCTGCCCGGCACCTTCGGCATCCGAAGCGGTGATAATGGGCGTATGTAGATAATAAAACCCGTGCCGGTTAAAATAGTCATGGATCGCGAAAGCCATGGCATGACGGATCCGGAAGATGGCACCGAAGGTATTGGTACGGAAGCGGAGATGGGCGTTTTCACGCAGGAACTCCAGGGAATGCTTCTTGGGCTGAATGGGAAATTTCTCGGGATCAGCCGGTCCCAGGAGTTCTATTTCGCGCGCCACAAGTTCCACCTTCTGGCCGCTGCCCGACGAGGGCATAAGAACACCCCTCACCGCAAGTGCTGCACCTGTGTTGATATCCCGCAGAAGTGACTCGTCAAAATCATTGACATCGACAACCACCTGCAGGTTATGGATGACCGAACCATCGTTCAGCGCAATGAAACTGACATTCTTACTGCTTCGTTTTGTCCTTACCCATCCTTTCACCAGCACTTCGGCGCCGGTCTCACCGCTGCAGAGAATTTCCCTGACTTTCTTCCTGTTCATAAATGCAATTTGTTAACCCATTATTATTCGGGCTACAAAAGTACATTTTTAATAGATAAAAAATCAAAGCTCCACGACGGTAGTCCAGCCATACCTGTCAGATTCATCCCCGTACTGGATCGCACGCAACTTGTTGTATAACCTGGTGCTCCAGGGGCCCGGTTCCTTTCCGTAAAGAAATTCCCGGTTTTCGTCAGCATCGTAAATCCTTTTAATAGGTGAGATGACGGCTGCCGTTCCGCAGGCACCTATCTCCTCAAAAGTGGACAGTTCTTCATAGGGGACTTTCCGGCGCTCCACCTTCATGCCGATTTCTTCCGCCAGAGTCATCAGGCTCTTATTGGTAATGGAAGGAAGAATGGAATCCGATTCAGGCGTTACGTAAGTATTGTCCTTGATTCCGAAGAAATTGGCCGGTCCGCATTCATCGATATATTTCTTTTCCCGGCTGTCGAGATAGAGCACGGCGGAATAGCCTCCTTTTTTTGCTTTGTACCCGGCTACCATGCTGGCGGCATAATTTCCGCCCACTTTGTATTTTCCGGTGCCCTGGGGCGCCGCACGGTCATACTGGCGCAGGATGATCAGATCGGTGGGTTGAAAACCCTGCGGAAAATAGGGACCCACGGGCATGACAAAAACNNTCTCATAGGGCGGGATGTATGCCTTGTTCATCCTGACCGCCATCTTGACCGCCTCTTCAAATTTCTCCACCGGAAATTGCTGCATCAGAATCCCCTCACAGGAACGCTGCAAACGAAGGGCATTCTCGTCAAGCCTGAAAATCCGCACCTTTCCGTCCCTGCCCATAAAAGCCTTGAGCCCTTCAAAGGCTTCCTGCCCGTAATGAAGAGCGGTAGCCCCTATATGAAGGATGATGTATTCCGAAGAACTCACTTCCAGCTCTCCCCACTTCCCGTCACGGAAGTAACACCTAACATTGTAATCGGTTTTTCTGTAACCAAATCCCAGGTTTTTCCAATCCAAATTTTCCATGTAGTTTATTATTTAAGATGATTTTCAGATTCCGGTTCAAATTAACAAAAATCCCGCGAATCAAATCAGGAGTTATATCAGTTTGAAAGAATTCTCAACCACGAATAAAAAACCTTTCCTTTCACCATTCTACCGTGAGGAGGTAACCGTTATGCTTTCTGATACCAAGGACGTATCCCCCGTCAAAGATCAGGTATTGTCCCCTGATTCCGGTGAGTTTCCCGGAGATTTGCGGCGTTTTGTCCAATGAAAGCGGGGTGACATTTTCGGGATACCGGAGAACCGGGTAGTTGATGCGGGTGATTTCATCAGGTTCATAGGCGTGTTTTTTCAGTTCCGCCGGCAGCAATTCCAGGGCTTTTCTTTTTTCCCCGGCAGGGTCAGTCTCGGGCGCCTGTTTGTTGGTGAGCATATCCCGCCAGTTGGTTTTGTCGGAATAGAACTGTTTGAGCCAACCTTCCATGACCCCTGCGATATGGCGATTGGGTGTTTTTGCCAGCGGCATGGCAGCGGCAGCTCCCTGGTCTATCCAACGCACCGGAACCTGATGGTGCCGGGTAACCCCCACCTTCAATCCCGGCGATAGCACCAGGTAAACTACATGTTCGATAAGGTCATATTTTTCAGCATATTCCATGTCGCGGGCAATGCCGAAATGGGCTTTTGAAAGCTGGGGCTGCAGGACTGATTCGGCGGCTTCAGGAGCGGTTTGCAGACAGTTGTAACAGAATCCCTGCCCGTAAGAGGTTCGCGTCACCTTACCGCACGAAATACAGTTGACCTGTCCGCCGAAGATGAACCGGATTTCCTTCCCGATCAGATCGTTCATACAAAGTTCCGCATCCCCGACAGGCAGAAAATATTGCACTGGCGTATCATACTCCGCCCGCATTTTCAGTATGTTTCCCTCGGCAATCATAACAGGATGTCGTTGGCAATCCGGAGAAGGCTCAGAGCGATAAGTTTAGCGGCATCTTCCATAATTTCAGGGGTAAGGCCTGCGGTATTGTCCAGCGGATGGTGATAATAGACCGTTTTTACCGATTCGGTGGTCCAGAGGTTCATCGTCGGGTATCCCGCCGTTTGGAAGACAGCGCTATCGGTACGCGGTCGTCCGTAAGAAATGCGGTTCTCTGACGAGCGTAAGTTTCTGTGAATGAATTCATTGTTTACCTGTTGAAAATGTTCCAGGTAAGCAGGGTATGAAAGTCCACCCTGTAGGAAAAAACCCTTTCCGTTTCCCACCATGTCAAGGTTGAGCATAAAGAGTACTTTTTCACGCGGCCACCAGGGATTTTCCACACTGGCCCTGCTNNCCCGAAGAAGCGAGAGCCTTTGCCGCTCCGAGCAGGTCGGCGCACCCTGAGGCGTTGTCCAAGGCACCGGGAAACAACATGCCGGGATGACCCACCGCATCAAGGTGGGCTCCCACAATCAACGCCTCTTCTTTCAGCAGCGGATCGGAACCTTCGATCATGCCGATCACATTACAGGACCGGTTTTCCCCAAAATGGCGGGTTTTTGCCTTTATTGTCAC
>MTKZ01015899.1_pt2 | contig 10409 bp, 8 predicted proteins | sample 1042781 | NCBI WGS metagenome assembly MTKZ01 (sample SAMN06212207, study PRJNA360539) | anaerobic digester metagenome | biome: Wastewater treatment plant; material: sludge; isolation source: anaerobic digester fed with sludge from wastewater treatment plant | place: Denmark: WWTP Viborg ...
GCTGTCCTGCGCGTGGAAAGGTAGATGACAAGGATGACCGCGGCCGTGATGATCACCGGCATCGGCAGGTAGAGGAAACTGCCGTGCGCGATGAACTTGAAGGGGGAAAACATCGTGGTCATCTCCTTGCCCCCGGTGATGACCTGGGCGATCCCGCGGCCAGCCACCATCAGGATCAGCGTCGCGATGATGGGCTGCATGTTCCAGCGGGACACCAGAAGGCCGTTGAAGGAGCCCATCAGCAGGCAGGCACCCAGGGAGGCCGCGATGACCAGGTACAGCGGCGTGATCGACCAGTCGCCCGGGGTGGGGTAGAGGTCCAGGTCCCAGCGCATCAGCCGCAGCGCCAGGGCGCCTGATACCGCGACGAGGGAGCCGACGGACAGGTCGGTCCCCGCCGTGGCGATGACCAGCATCATGCCCATGGCGATGATGGTGATCTCGCTGGAACGGTTGAGGATATCGATCAGCGAGCCATAGAGCATGCCGGAGGAGGGCTGGTAGCTGATGGAAAAGAAATCCGGCCGGATGATCAGGCAGACCAGCAGGATCAGCAGTTCGGCGACGATCGCCCAGAACAGCTTGGATTTTGTGATCCGTTCCGTGTCCAGCTTCATGCGTTTTCTCATCATGCAACCCCCCCCTGAACGCCCTCGCCCGCGATGATCGAGAGGATCTCATGCTGTGTCGTGCTTCCGCCGGGCACTTCAGCGGCCTTCTCCCCGTCCCGCATGATCAGGATCCGGTTGGCGCAGCGGATGATTTCGTCCAGCTCGGAGGAGATGAAGAGCACAGACACGCCCTTCCCGCACAACTCGATCATCAGCCGCTGGATCTCGGCCTTCGCGCCCACGTCGATGCCGCGGGTGGGCTCGTCCAGGATCAGCACGTCCGGATCGGTCGCCATCCAGCGCGCCAGGATGACCTTCTGCTGGTTGCCGCCGGAGAGCTCGCCGACCTTCTTCTCGATGTCCGGCGTCATGATGCCCAGCAGTTTCACGTACTTCTCAGCCAGCTGCACCTGTTCCTGCCTGCTCATGGGCCTGAAGAGGCCGCGCCTGCCCTGGGTGACCAGCATGATGTTCTCCCGGACGCTCAGGTCGCCGATGATGCCGTCCCGTTTGCGGTCCTCCGGGCAGAAGGCGATTTTCTGCCCGATGGCGTCGATGGGGTGGCGGACGCGGATCGTCTTTCCCTGTTTGCGGATGCTGCCCTTTCCTGCGCGCGTGACGCCAAAGAGCATCTGGGCCGTCTCCGTGCGCCCGGAACCCAGCAGCCCGGCGAAACCCAGCAATTCGCCTTCCTTCACGTGCAGGCTGATGTCCCCGACCGTTCCGCCCGTGATCCCGATGCGGTCCGCTTCCAGCATCTTTCCGGCGTCTTTGGCAACATCAGGGCGCTTGAGGTTGTAGATGGCATCCATGTCCTTGCCGATCATGCGGGTGACCAGGTCCAGCTTGGTGATGCCGCCCGCCTCAAAGGTCCCCACCAGCTGTCCGTTGCGCAGCACCGTGATCCGGTCCGCGATGCGGAACACCTGGTCCAGGAAATGGGTGATGAAGATGATCCCCAGGCCTTCCTTCTTGAGCCCTTCCATGACCCTGAACAGCCTGTCGACCTCGTTCTCGTCCAGGGAACTGGTCGGCTCGTCCAGGATCAGGACCTTGGCCTGGATGTCGACCGCCCTCGCGATGGACACGATCTGCTGGACCGCGGTGGAGAAAATATCCAGCGGCCGGGTCACGTCGATGTGGATGTTGAACCGCTCCATCAGCTCCGAAGCGCGCCGGTTCATCTCCTTCCAGTCGATCTGGCTGCGTTTCATCGGCTGACGGCCGATGAAGATGTTCTCCGCGACCGTGAGGTTCGGGCAGAGGTTGATCTCCTGGTACACCGTGGAGATCCCCATCTTCATCGCTTCCTGGGGGGAGGAGGGGCTGATCTCGCTGCCGTCAAACATGATCCTGCCGGCATCCATGCGGTGGACGCCGGTCAGGCATTTGATCAGGGTTGATTTCCCGGCGCCGTTTTCACCCAGCAGAGCGTGGACCTCCCCTGACCGCAGGGTGAAGTCGACCCTGTCCAGGGCTTTTACGCCCGGAAAGCTGATCTCCATCCCCTGCATGCTCAGGATGACGCTTTCAGTCATGCGCGCCCGCCCCCCCTTGCCTTGTCTTGATTTTCAGCAGGCGCACATGGGGGTTGCCCCCCATGCGCGCCCTGTGTGGCGGTTACCCGTCAGGATCAGTAGAGGCGCTCGTTGATGTGGTCGGCGGCTTTCAGGGAAACGTTGCCGTCGTCGTCGATCACGATGCCGCCGTTCATATCATACACATACTCGACCGGGTGCACGACCTTGTCGAAAGTCTGCCCGGCTTCCAGGCCCTTGATGACCTCGACGACGCGCGCGCCCATGAGCGGGGTGCACTCGCTGGTGGCGTTCATTTCACCGGCGACGATGGCTTCAAACGCTGCCTTCACGGCGTCGCAGCCGATGATGATGATGTCCTTCCCGGGCACCTTTCCGGCGGCTTTGATGGCTTCGATCGCGCCCAGCGCCATGTCATCGTTCTCCGCCCAGAGCACGTCGATCTTGGGAACGGCCTTCAGTGCGGCTTCCATGACGGCCTGGCCTTCGGCGCGGGTGAAGTTGCCGGTCTGGTCGTAGACGATCTTCATGTTCGGGTTGGCGGCAACCACTTCGTCAAAGCCCTTGGTGCGGCCGATCTGCGGGTCGGAACCGGTTGTCCCTGACAGGCGGACGATGTTGATGTCGCCCTTGTGGCCGATGCTCTCAAAGTAGTTCTTGACCCACATTCCGGCCTTGTAGCCCTCAAAGGGGAAGTCGCCGCCGAAGTAGCAGGTGTACCAGTCATCGTTGCCGAAGGAAGTCTCCGGCAGGCGGTCGATCAGGATCAGCGGGATTTCCGCCTCCTTGACCTCAGCCAGCGCATCGTCCCAGCCGGTGGTCACGATCGCGGTGAACACGATGTAGTCCACGCCCTGGGTGATGAAGTTGCGCAGCGCTTTCACCTGGTTTTCCTGTTTCTGCTGCGCGTCGTCGTAGATGAGTTCCCAGCCTGCATCGACGATGGCTTTCTTCACGTCGTCGGTGTTGGCCGTGCGCCAGTCGGATTCCTGCCCGATCTGTGAGAAGGCGACCTTGAGTTCCGCACTCGCGACGCCGACCATCATCGTCAGGGCCAGGATGAGGACCAGGATCTTTTTCATGGTTTATCCCTCCTGTTCATTTCGCGGCCGGTATTTGCCGGCCTATCCTCCTGAACGATATCCTTTCAGCAGGCCCGGCCGCAACCGTTCGCTTTTGGAGAATTCGCGGTTTTTTTCCGGACTTGCCCGCGCCGTGGACAGCACGTTGTTGATTTTACGGAAATCGGTTGATTATTTTACGCCGAGCCCTTTTTGTCGGCGTTTCGGAAGTCCCTGGGGCTCATCCCGGTATTCTTCCTGAACAGGTAGCTGAAATAGTGGGGATCGCGGTACCCGACCTGCTGCGCGATGTCCGAAGAACGCAGGCTGGTGTTTGCCAGGAGCTCCTTCGCCCGCTGCAGGCGCAGGCGGGTCAGGTACTCGATGAAGGTGGTATCGGTCTCCTGGGAGAAGACCGTGCAGAAATGGTTGACCGACAGGTGTACGTGCCGCGCTGCGTCCCCCAGGGTGATGTTGGGGTCGCTCAGGCGTTCCTCCGCGAAGGCGCAGGCTTTGTGGATGACGTCGCTGTAGCGGGAAAGGGATTGCCTGTCCCTGAGGGTCAGGGCGCGGGTGACGGCTTTTTCCGCGGCTGCGGCCATCTCCCCCGCGTCTGTGAACAGCTGCAGGTCTCCCTGCGCCCGAAGCGCTTCCGGCAGGGCTTCCTTGGGGTCCAGTCCCAGCTCCTGCACGATTCGCGTCGCGGCAAGCAGGCTCTCGATAAACAGGTAGTTCATGATCATCAGGGAGTGCCGCCCGCTCCCGTCGGAATCAAAGAAGGTCCTGAGGATGTCTCCCGCGGAGGAGACCGGAGCGAACCGAAGCCGGTCATACAGCGAGGCGTTTTCCGCCAGCGAAAGCACCTCGCCCATCTTCGCCTGCAGCTCGGCGCTGTCCATGATGCGCGTGGCCGAACCCTTGAAATGCTCGCTCATCGCCTGCAGCGTGGCCAGGGCGGTCCGGTAGGAATCCTTCAGGGAGAAAACCGTGCTGACCGTCGCGCCGATGGCGATGTGCAGGGGTCCTGTCCCCTGCTGCCCCGCTTCATGCTTGAGGACCTGTGCGAACAGGAAAATGTCCTCCTCGAGGTCCTCGGGCGTGTCACCCAGGAACAGCAGCGCGAAAAGACCGTCCATCCTGCATTGCTGAAGGCTTCCCCTTTTTCTGCTCTCCGCCAGGCGGGAGAGCAGCGCCCTGAGCGGGCTGAGGTCCGCTGCGGCCGGCTGACCGGGGGAGACCAGCATGACCCGGTAGTTCCGGGCCAGCAGGTCCATGTCCAGTTCCCTTGCCCTCGTGAACAGAGCGCTCCGCTTGTTCTCATCCTGGATGCCCTGGAGCACCTCTCCCAGGAACTGATCCCGGAGCAGTTCGCTGGACTGGTCCAGCTGGTTCCTGATGTTCGCCAGGTCGGCCTGCCGACGCTTCTCCTCGTCGATCTGCACGGCGATGCGCTGAAGCGTTTCGCCAAGTTCGTGGGCGCTCACAGGCTTGAGCAGGTATTCCCTGACCCCCATGGCCAGCGCTTCCCGGGCATAGGTAAACTCGTCATATCCCGTCAGGATGATCACCTTCAGCCAGGGCATGTTCCCGATGGCCCTGCGGCTGAGCTCGAGGCCGTCCATGAAAGGCATGCGGATGTCGGTGATGAGGATGTCCGGCTTGATCTCCTGCATCAATGCCAGCGCGATCTCTCCGTCGGGCGCTTCCCCCGAGAGAACGAAGCCAGAACTGTCCCAGGGGAAGGAGGTGCGGATCCCCTCCCGGATGACGATCTCATCGTCTGCAAGGAACACTTTATACATGGTTTTTACCGTTTTCTCCGGCGGGAACGCTGAAGGAGATGACACTTCCCTCGCCCAGCGCGCTTTCGACCGTCAGGCCCTGCGGCTGGTTATAGTAGAGCTTGATACGCTGGTCCACGCTGAAGAGACCGTACCCGGTCGCCGTGGAAGGGCCGGAACCTAACAGCATGGCCCTGAGTTCCCTCAGGCGCCGGCTGTCCATGCCGGCTCCGTTGTCGGACACCCGTACGTTGAGGAGGCCGTCTTCCCTAAAGACCGCGATCCTGATCAGGCCGCCGCCGCGGCGGTTCCTGATGCCGTGGTAGATCGCGTTTTCCACCAGCGGCTGAATGCTCAGCTTGAGGATCATCACGTTCTTCAGGGCGGGGTCGATGCTGATCTCATAATCCAGGATGTCCCGGTAACGGATCTTCTGGATGGTAAGGTAACCGCGCAGATGTTCCTCTTCCTGGGCGAGGGTGATCCAGTCATGCCCGTCGGACAGGGAGATGCGGTAAAAATCCGACAGCGCGCGGGTGATGGAGATCACCTCCTCTGTGCGTTTCGCTTCCGCGAGCCAGACGATGGCGTCCAGGGTGTTGTACAGGAAATGCGGGGTCACCTGCGCCTGCAGCACCCTCAGCTCGCTTTTCTTCAGGTTTTCCTGTTCCCTCCTGTTCTCCTCGATGAGCCCTGCCAGCTTGCCGGCCATTGTGTTCAGGCTTGCGCTCAGGGCGCGCAGCTCGTCCACGTCCGGATCGGGCGTTCTCTCTGAGAGCTGTCCGTCAGCGATCTTGCCGGCGAAGGCCTGAAGTTCCAGCAGGGGATCGGCCACCGCGCTGGACAGCGCGCGCCGGGCGGAGCGGATGAACAGCATCGCGACGATGACCAGAATGACCTCAAAGGCGATGGTGGCAAGCAGGATCCTGCGCAGCTGCTCCCCGGCGCGGTTTGCGGCGCGGATCTCCGTGGACACGGCGTCGCGGAACATGTCGCCCAGCAGCGCGCTGACGTTGCGGATCTCCTCCAGCAGCAGCATGTCCTCGTCCACCGAGGAGCCTTCGTCCATCTGCCTGCCCAGCTGCCTGATGTAGTTGCCCAGCGTCTCACTGGTCCGCCTGGCGACGGTCAGCTCCAGCTTGGTCGATGCGCCCTCGGCGATCAGTTCATCCAGGGTCTGCGTAACCCGGGTCAGCATGCTGCCCTGCGCTCCCTCGGTGAAACGCTTGCGGCCCGCGACGACGCTGAACAGCTCGCTGGGCAGGTCATCCATGACCACGGCGTTGAGCGCGTTGATCTTCTCCGCCCTGGACAGGAAGCTGTAATACAGCTGGGAGAAGCCCGTCATCAGCGCGATGCTTACCAGGGCCGGCACGAGCATCATCACCATGATCGTGCGGAAAGAGAGGGAAAGCCTGGCGCTCAGCGGGCCGCGTAAAGGGATCAGCCGCGAGAAAAGCGGGGAGAGCCTCATCCCTCAGTACCCCCTGGCCGGGATGGACTGCAGGCCGGGATCAAAATCACTGAATACCGTCTCCTGGGAGTAGGTGACCTTGGGCACTTCCTCACCGCGCGCCAGTTTCTTCGCCAGGGACATGATCATGTCGCCCAGCATGGGGGTGCACTCGACGACACAGTTGATCTTTCCCTGCTTGAGCAGGTCGATGGCGCCCTGCTCGCCGTCCACCGTGATGATGATGATGTCCTTGCCGGGGCGCAGGCCCCGCTCCTCCAGTAGCTCGATCGCGCCCAGGGTCATGGCGTCGTTGTGCGAATAGAGGACGTCGATGCCATCGGTGCCGGAGAGGATGTTCTCCATGACCTCCCGCCCGCGGGAGCGCAGGAAATCCCCGGATTGGCTGAATACGATCCTGAAGCGCGGGTCGTCCCCCAGGGTTTCGCGGAAACCCAGCGCCCGGTAGCGCATCGGGGTGGAGTCCAAGGTGCCCGACTTCTCCGCGATCCGCACCGGTCCGTCCTGCCCCTGGGTCTTCCTGATGAGGTACTCCGCCGCGCGCCGTCCCTCCGCATAGAAATCGGAACCGACAAAACAGGTGACCAGGGACTCGTCGGGCACATTGACCGAGCGGTCCGAACAGATGACAGGGATGCCCGCGTCCCGCGCCTCCATGAGCACGTTTTCCCAGCCGTCTTCCACGATCGGGGCGAAGGCGATGACGTCGACCTGGTAGGCGATGAAGGAGCGGATCGCCTTGATCTGGTTCTCCTGTTTCTGCTCGGCGTTCTTGTACATCAGCTGGATCCCGGACTTCTCCGCCGCCTGGATGACCGAGCGGGTGTTGCCGATTCGCCAGCCGGACTCGCTGCCCAGCTGCGCGAAGCCGAGGATGACCTGCCGGCCGTTGCCGGGCTGCGTGCCCGTTGTTTGCGGAAAGTACAGAAACAGGATCCCGGCCGCAAGGGCCAGCAGCAGCATCATCAGGAGCGCCTTTTTCATCTTCATGCCCGTTTCCAGCGCAGATTTTCAATGGCTTGATGGGATTCATTGTAGTCAATTTCACCGCGGCTTGTCAAACTGAGTGAAGGGAACGCGACATCCGTCTTTACATCCCCCGCCTTTTCGTTTATCCTTTCCTGCGGAAATGAGCGTTGACAGGAGGACTGCATGGGCGATAACGTATTCATCTTCGGACATCCCCTGATCCAGCACAAGGTATCTCTCCTGAGGGACAAAAACACCTCGATGAAGGATTTCCGCGACCTGGTTGATGAGATCTCCATGCTGATGGTGTATGAGATCACCAAGGATTTTCCGCTGGTGGAAGTGGAGATCGAAACGCCGATCGCAAAAACCAAAACAAAGGTGCTGTCCGACCGCAAGGTCTCCCTGGTGCCCATCCTGCGCGCGGGCATCGGCATGGTCCGGGGGATCCAGCAGCTGCTGCCCAATGCCCGTGTAGGCCATATCGGGCTCTACCGCGACCATGAGACCCAGCTGCCTGTTGAGTATTACTGCAAACTGCCGCAGGACATCGCCGAGAGCACCGTCATCGTGCTGGACCCCATGTTTGCCACCGGCGGCAGCATCGCGGCGGCGCTGCGCATCCTCTTCAACCGCGGCTGCACGGACATCCGTCTGGTGTGTATCGTGGCGGCCCGCCGGGGCGTGGAGCGCATCTCCTCGGAGTTCCCGGACGTGAAGATCTACTGCGCGGCCTTTGACGAGGAGCTCAACGCCAACGCCTACATCGTGCCAGGCCTTGGGGACGCAGGCGACCGGCTGTTCGGCACAAAATAGGCAAAGACTCAGCCCTCGGGGGCTTTTTTCTTGTCCTTGACCGGCGAAGCGTTTCGCGTTCTGAGGCAATCGGATCCGGAAACGGGTCGAGCAAGTATCGCTTCCTGCAGTGCGTTCATCCGCAGGACGGATGTCCGGGGAATGATCACCGAGGGGCCAGGGTTCGGCGGCGTGGCTTGCCTGTGCCGCCGTCAGGATGAAAAGTGTATTCCGGCTTAAGGCCATCCGGATCCCGGAATCGTGCCGGAAGGCCGATGGCCGGAAAAGGATTGAGCGGAACGGGACCTTTGCGGTGAATCAGGCAGAGATGTTTCCATAATATATGAGAGCGTCCGGGCGGATCGTCCGGGCGCTTTTTCCTTCCGGGGCGGAACCGGCCTTCTGCGCCGCCAACACGGAAACCGGGCCGCAATGTCAACGCGGTAAGTCATGTTCTGTGCCCTTTTTAAAAACAGGCGGAATTTGATACTCCCGATAGAGTGGACCGAAAGCCGAGCGCCGACAGCATGATATGTGCTGTAATACTGACGCTTTTGTTTCAACGATCTGCAGGAATTGATGAAAAAAATGCAAAATTCTTCTTGCATTTTATTTTCATCTTGGATATAATCCCTCTGCTGTCTGTTTATTGGGATGAAGCGATAGGTTGCCGCCCCGGCCTTGGGCGGGTCATTACCGCGGACCATGCCCGACAATCGGGCGACGGACTCACAGGCCGGGCGGCACAGGCCCGGCGGCAGGACAGAGCGCCTGCCATGAGTACGATCTTAAAGGAGGAACTCTAATGGCCAGCCAGAAGATCCGCATCAAGCTCAAGGCGTATGAGCATCACCTGATCGATCAGTCCGCCGAGCGCATCGTGGAAACCGCCAAGCGCACCGGCGCCAGGGTATCCGGCCCCGTGCCGCTGCCGACCGACAAGGAGATCATCACCATCCTGCGCGCCCCCCACAAGTACAAGGACAGCCGGGAGCAGTTCGAGCGCAGGACGCACAAGCGCCTGATCGATATCCACAGCCCGACTTCCCGCACCGTGGACGCCATGATGAAGCTTGATCTTCCCGCCGGCGTCGAGATCGAAATCAAACTCTAAGGCAGGAGGCATCCATCATGAAAAAAGCGATTCTTGGCAAGAAACTGGGGATGACCCAGCAGTTTTTGCCGGACGGACGCCTGGTGCCCGTGACGGTCGTCCAGGCCGGTCCCTGCACCGTTGTGCAAAAGAAAACCATCCAGCGGGACGGGTATGAAGCCCTCCAACTGAGTTTTGACGAGTATCCCGAAGATCGCGCCAGGAAACTGGTCAACAAACCCGCCGCCGGGCATTTCAAGCGCGCCGGCGTCGCCCCCGCGCGCCATCTGCGTGAGTTCCGCCTGGCCGACATCTCCGGATACGAAGTGGGGCAGACCCTCTCCTGCGCGCAGTTCGTTCCGGGCGAGCTCATCGACGTGACCGGAACCAGCAAGGGGCACGGCTTCACGGGCGTCATCTACCGCTGGAACCAGCACCGCGGACCCATGGCCCACGGCTCCAAGTACCACCGCGGCGTCGGCTCCATGAGCGCCAACTCCGACCCTTCCCGCGTGTTCAAGAACAAGCACATGTCCGGACAGTACGGCGTGGAGCGGGTGACGGTGCAGAACCTGGAGATCGTCGGCGTGGACGCCGAGCGCAACCTGCTGCTCATCAAGGGCGCCGTGCCCGGCCCCAATAAGGGACTGCTGCTCTTGCGCGATGCGTGCAAAGCCTGAACTGGAGGAGGAAATCAGCAATGCCGACTATTCCCGTGTTGAACATGCAAGGAGAGCAGGCGGGCGAACTGACCCTGAGTGATGAAGTGTTCGGGATCAAGCCCAACGTCGCCGCCATGCATCTGGTCGTTCGCTCCATCCTGGCCAACAGGCGCCAGGGCACCCAAAGCGCGCTTACCCGCGGCATGGTCCGCGGCGGCGGCCGGAAGATCTACCGTCAGAAGGGCACCGGGCGCGCCCGCCACCACAGCAACCGCGCGCCGCAGTTCCGCCACGGCGGCGTGGTGTTCGCCCCCCAGCCCCGCGATTACGTGGTCCGCGTGCCGCGCAAGGTGCGACGTCTGGCCATGCGGTCTGCCCTGTCAGCCAAGCTGGCTGCCGGCAACATGATCGTGCTGGACAGCATC
>MTKZ01010303.1_pt1 | contig 10407 bp, 9 predicted proteins | sample 1042781 | NCBI WGS metagenome assembly MTKZ01 (sample SAMN06212207, study PRJNA360539) | anaerobic digester metagenome | biome: Wastewater treatment plant; material: sludge; isolation source: anaerobic digester fed with sludge from wastewater treatment plant | place: Denmark: WWTP Viborg ...
CCGTTTAGCTGAAGCATCCGGGTGAGTCCGATCACACAGGGAGTTTTCCCTGTGCCGCCGACGGTGATATTGCCGACGCTGATGACCGGACAGGAAAGCCTGACGGATTTCAGAATCTGCCGGTCATACAACCGGTTGCGCAAATCAACAATCAGCCGATAGAGCAGGGAGGTCAGATAAAGCAGCGCTCTTGTAGGACTGAAACGACGAATTGAATCTTCATCATTCCATATCCTTTGCCAATCGATCATTGCCATTTCCTTCATCTTTAAACTGCAGATTATACAGCCGGTAATATTCGCCTTTCTTCGCCATCAGGGTTTCGTGATTACCTTCCTCCACGATTTCCCCGTTGACCAGGGCAATGATCCGGTCGGCATTGCGGATGGTCGAAAGCCGATGAGCGATGACCAGGGTGGTGCGCCCTTTCATGAGATTGTCCAGCGCATCCTGCACCTCGATTTCCGCTTCCGTGTCCAGCGACGATGTTGCTTCGTCCAGAATCAGGATCGGCGCATCTTTGAGCAAGGCCCGCGCGATGGAAATGCGCTGCTTTTCACCGCCGGACAGTTTGGTCCCCAGTTCACCGATATTGCTTTCGTAGCCCTGCGGAAGCTTCACGATGAAATCGTGCGCGTTGGCAGCTTTTGCGGCGTTGACAATGTCTTCATCCGTCCTCTGAATATCTCCGTAGGCGATGTTGTTTTTAACCGTGTCATTAAAAAGGATAGTCTGCTGGGTGACTATGGCCACCTGGCTGCGCAGGGATTGCAGCTTCACATCGCGGATGTCCACGCCGTCGATCTGCACGCGGCCTTCGGAGACGTCGTAAAAACGGGGAATCAGATTCACGAGAGAAGTTTTGCCGCCCCCGCTCATGCCCACAAACGCGACAACTTCGCCGGCCTTGATGGAGAGGTTGATGTTTTTCAGCACGGGTTTTTCTTCGTAACGGAAGGTTACGTTTTCGATGTCGATGCTTTTTGTAATCGGAGGAAGATTTGCAGCGCCGGGTTTGTCGATGATGTCCGGCACGCGATCGATGATGCTGAAAATGCGTTCGCCTCCGGCGATGCCCTGGTTGATCGTGTTATTGATGTTGGTCAGGCGCTTCACCGGCTCATAAAGCATCAGCAGGGCCGCCAGAAATGAAAAAAACTTGCCGGGTGTGGAATAACCATGAACGACACTATAACCGCCGTAAAAGATGACGGCGGCGATACCCAGGCCGCCCAGGAATTCCATGAGCGGGCTGGAGATGGCATTGACGGAAATGGTCTTCATCACCAGGCCAAAGAGTCTCTCATTTTCTACGCTGAACCGCTTGCTTTCGTATTTTTCCATCCCGAATGCCTTGACAATGCGCGTGCCGGAAATGGTTTCCTGCAAAAGTGAAGTGAGGGCCCCCATGGTGATTTGCGAGGCTGTGGTAACTTTTCGCATTTTTTTGCCAAAATGGGCTATCGGGTAAGCCGTCAGCGGGAAAACAACCATGGCAATCAGCGCGAGCTTCCAATCCGTGTAAAAGATCACGCCAACCAGACAGACCAGCGTGAAGCTGTCTTTCACCAGGGCCGTGACCGCTTCCGAAACGGTCGTCTGGACGGAAAGAACATCGTTGGTGATACGCGACATCAAAATGCCCGTTGAATTTTCCGTGAAGAAAGCCAGGGACTGTCGCTGGATGCATTCATAGAGCTTGTTGCGCAAATCGGTAACAATGCGCATTCCGATGGAACTCATCAAAATGACCTGTCCATAAGAGCAAAGCCCCTTGAACAAAAAAATACCGATAATCAAAAAGGGGATCCACGTGAGAGCCGTCATGTCTTTGCTGACGAAGATTTCGTCAATGGCCGGCTTGGATACCAGCGGCAGGGACGCCTGCAGGCCTCCCGCAATGAGCATGAAAATCATCGCCAGAATAAAGCGCATCGTGTACGGTTTGGCCATTTCCAGAAGGCGTTTAAAAATTTCCATAATATTCCCTATAGCATATCGCAGGCAAGTTGTGCCGCTCTTCCTGCCGCTCCGGGTTCACCCAGTTTGGCGCGGATGTCATTGAGCTGGGCGATGACGTCCTGTTTTTTGCTGTCATTTAATAAAATGGCCAGCGCCTCGGATGCGATGCGCGGACCACTAGCGTCTCGCTGCAGCAGTTCCGGGGCAATCGTCTTGCCGGCAATGATGTTGACGAGGCCGATGTGCTGCTGTCTGATAATCATTCTGGCGATCATTTCCGAAAAAAGAGACACCTTGTAAACAATGATCATGGGTACGCCCATCAGGCCGGTTTCCAGCGTTGCCGTTCCTGAAGTTACAAGGGCCAGGTCGCAGCAGGCAAGAACATCATAAATCTGTCCGGGGGCGATTTTGACATTGATTCCGGATTTGGCAACCATCGTGGTAACCGTTTCTTCGTCCAGCGTGTCCGCCAGGGGCAGAATATACTGCGCGCCGGGTATTTTTTTCGAGATGATCTGAGCGGCTTCGATCATTGCGGGCAGAAGCCTGTCAACCTCCGCCGTCCGGCTTCCCGGCAACAATCCGATGGTTATTTGGTTTTCCAGAAGGCCGAAATGGCGCCTTGCCCCGGAACGGGTATACCCGGTTTTTACCGTGTCCTTCAGAGGATGCCCGACATAGTGTACCGGGAATCCGTGTGCATGGTAAAAATCAACTTCAAAGGGCAGAATAACGGCCATTTTGTCAACCAGCTTTTTGATTTGTCTGACTCTTCCCTCGCGCCAGGCCCACACCTGCGGGCTGATGTAGTAAAAAATTTTAATGTTTTTCTTTTTAGCAGCCCGGGCCACGATATTCAAGTTGAAATCCGGAAAATCAATCAGGATCACGAGATTCGGCTTCATTTGGTCCATAAATTTTCTGATTCCGGCTTTGATCCGGATGAAAGATCCGATTTTCGAAAACACCTCCGTGACGCCGACGACGGCAATATCAGCGGAGGAAGCCAGAAGCTGAACCCCCGCCTCCTGCATTTTTTTCCCCCCGATGCCGAAGAATTGAAGCGATGGATTGATGGCCAGCATTTCGCGGACAAGAAACGAACCATGCAGATCACCGGAGGCCTCACCGGCAACAATCATCACTTTTTTCCCGTGTTCCGATGCCGCAGGGTTGTTCTGGGGTATGTTGTTTTTTTCAACGGACATTATTGACCACATCGGCTATTTGCCTGATTTCTTCCGGAGTGAGCTCCGGAAACATCGGCAAAGAAAGAACCTCGCTGGCGCAGTTTTCGCTGACATTCAGGCTTTCTTTCAAATGATACATTTTCAGAAAGACGTCCTGCTGATGAAGCGGGACGGGATAGTAAACGGCTGAGGCAATTCCTGCGTTGGAGAGTGCATCGGCAATGGTCTGGCGGTTTCTGGTGCGGATGGTAAACTGGTGGTACACGTGCCTGCAGTCGGGTCTCTCGGAAGGCAGCACGATGTCCTTTCCTTTGATGGCGCCGCAGTAGAGGGCTGCATTGCGTCTTCTTGCGTCATTGGATGCGTTGATTTCGGGCAGCTTTACGCGCAGAATCGCCGCCTGGATTTCATCGAGCCTGCTGTTGTAGCCGACGTCGGAGTGGTAATAGCGAACAGCGCTGCCGTGATTGCGAAGCATTTTGATTTTTGAGGCAATCTGTTCGTCGCGCGTGACCACCATCCCGCCGTCACCGTAGCAGCCGAGATTTTTGCTCGGGAAAAAACTGAAGCAGCCGGCATCGCCAATGGTTCCGACGGTCTGTCCCCGGTATGTAGCTCCGAAAGCCTGCGCGCAGTCTTCAATCACCTTCAGGTTGTTCTTTTTTGCAATGTCCATGATCAGATCCATATCGGCGGCATGGCCGAATAAATGGACGGGAATGATGGCTTTGGTGCGGGAAGTGATTTTTGCCGTGATCCGATCCGGATCCATGTTGAATGTGTCCGCGCAGATATCAACGAAAACAGGCCTTGCTCCCACGAGGGCGATGACTTCCGCCGTGGCGATAAACGTAAAAGGGGTTGTAATGACTTCGTCGTCCGGGCCGATCCCGCAGGCTCTCAAGGCGAGCAGCAGCGCATCCGTTCCGTTGGCGCATCCTATGGCGTGAGGCAATCCGTGATACGCGGCAACCTCTTCTTCCAGTTTGCCGACGTTGGGTCCCAGGATAAATTGTGTCTGTTCCAGAGCCTGTCCGACCGCCCTGTCAATCTCTTTTTTCAGCCGGGAGTATTGTCTTTTCAAATCCACCATGGGGATCATAATTGGATGTCCTCGTGTGTTTTCATTTTTTGAAGAATTTCCATGGCCAGTGCCAGGGACTTTCGCCCGTCCTCTCCGGATACAACGGGTTTGGAACGGGTCATGACGGAGCCGACGAATGCCCGGATTTCTTCTTCCAGCGGATCGTGGCTGCCCACTTCAATATTATTCTGAACAATCTGCTGTTTACCATCGGGTCCGGTGGATTTGTTCAACGACAGAATTTCCTGTTTGCGGGTATCAACGGCATGGTATCCCTCCGGTCCGAAAAAACGAAGTTTCTGCATGGTCTTGGCGCTGATACGGCTGGCCGTTACGTTGGCGATGCAGCCGCAGGCAAAGGACAGTCTCACATTGGAGATGTCGATCTTGTCGGAAAGAACGGGAACGCCGACGGCTTCAACACTGGTGAGAGAGGAATGGACGAACTTCAAAATGATGTCCAGATCGTGAATCATCAAATCCAGAATGACATCCACATCCGTGCCCCGTTCAAAGAAAGGATGCAGGCGGTGCACTTCGATGAAGACCGGACGGGTAATGACCTTTTCCAGCGCCATGACGGCAGGATTGAAGCGTTCCACAAAACCGACCTGGAAAACGAGGCTGTTTTTTTTTGCCAGCGCAACCAGGTCGTCCGCTTCTTCGAGGGTCGCGCAGAGGGGCTTTTCGATCAGCACATCTGTGCCTGCAGAAAGGAAATCTCTGGCAACCGCGTGGTGGGCGCCTGTGGGAACGGCAATGCTCACGGCATCAACCCGGCCAAGCATTTCCCTGTGGTCTGTGAAAGCCCGGCATGAATAAAGTTCCGCCGCTTTCTGCGCTTTTTCAATCTGCGTGTCGGATACGCCGATGATTTCGCAATGGTCAATATTGGCGTATTTCTGCAGGTGATAATTGCCGAGATGGCCGATGCCGACTACGCCGACTTTGATTTTTTTTCTGTCTGTTGCCATTTCTTTCTCTCTAGCGGCAAATGCTTCTTTTTGATTTTTGAATAAAGTCGATAAAATGACGCTTTTCAGGACAGTCTTCCACTTCTTCCGAGGCTTTTACCAGCGCCTCCTCCAGAAGAAGATCGGATCGGAAGATGATTCGATAGGCGTGTTTCAGGGCGGCAATGGAACTGTCCGGGAAATTTCGTCTTTGCAGCCCGATCAGGTTCAGTCCAAACAGGGTGGCCCGATTGCCATTGGCTATGGTATAGGGAGGAATATCTTTCACCACGGCAGATGCGCCGCCGATCATGGCGTGCGCGCCGATGCGGCAAAATTGATGGACGCCGCTCAGCGGACTGATAATTGCATAATCTTCCACATGAACATGTCCGGCAAGCCCCGTCGAATTGGCCACAATCACGTGATCACCCAGTTGACAATTGTGGGCAATGTGAACATAGGCCATCAGAAGATTATGGTCTCCCATGACCGTCATGCCCGTATCGGCCGTCGTTGCCCGGTGGATGCTGACATATTCCCGGATGGTATTAAAGTTTCCGATAATGACCCCGGTTTTTTCCCCGCCGAATTTCAGATCCTGGGGAGGAGCTCCAATGGAACAAAATTGCAGGATTTTACAGCCTTCGCCGATTTGCGTGTAATTATCGATGACCGTGTGCGGGCCGATAACGGTGTTTTTCCCGATTTTAACTTCAGGTCCAATAATTGAATAGGGACCGATTTCCACGCCTTCTTCCAATTGGGCGTCCGCTGCTACAATGGCTGTGGGATGAATTTTCATGTTTGATGATCACCTGTTTTACCTGTTTTGATTTCCAGTTGCTCTACCTGTTTGATCAGCTTTTTCAGCTGAGAACGGATTTCGGGAAGTTTGGTTTTGCCTAATTCCACGAGCAGCCATTCTTTATAGGGAAGAAACGGAGTGCCGCCGCCGACGGTGCCTGCAGGAACGTCCTTGTGGATGTTTGATCCGGCGGCAATTCTTACGCCATCTCCAATGGAAATATGGCCGACAATGCCGACCTTCCCGCCGATCATCACGCTTCGGCCTATCTTTGTGGACCCCGAAATACCGGTCTGCGCCGCAATGGCTGTGTTTTCCCCGATTACAACATTGTGCGCGATTTGTACAAAATTATCGACTTTGACATTTCGCTGAATCCAGGTCCTGCCCAGCGTTGCCCGGTCGACCGTGGTATTCGCACCCAGCTCCACATCATCGTCAATTTGCACGATGCCGACCTGGGGAATTTTATCGTTTCCCTGGCCCGGTGCGGCAAAACCAAAGCCGTCCGCCCCGATCACAACGCCTGAATGCAGAATTACTCTTTTGCCGATGACGCAGTCATGATAGACGCTCACGTTTGCATAAAGAATGGTGTCTTCGCCGATGCTGGTTCCGCGCCCGATAAACACACCGGGATAAATGATTGCACCTTTTTCGATGGTGGCTCCGCGTCCGATAAAAACCCGGGGCATGACCGTTGCTTCAGGGGATACGCTGGCGCCCTCTTCGATAATGGCATCCGGATGGATGCCCGTCGGGCCGTGATCAACAGGGTAAAATACCGAAAGCAGTTTCGCGAAGGCCACATAAGGGTCGGCCACGACAATCAGGTTTTTCCCCGGTGCTGCAAGCCCCGGCGGAACAAGAATTGCNNCCTGCTTCGTCAATCGGCCGGATGTGAGCGATGATTTTTGTTTCATCGCCCACAACCGAACCACCGACCATGGCGGCTATTTCCTGAATGGTTTTGTTCATTTCATGAAGTGAAAGCGGTTTTTTTTAAAGCTTGTTGTATTCCGCCATAACTTTTTTCGTGATGTCGTGTGATTTGTCGTAAAAATAATGCACGGACATGGTGTCCATAATCACGGTAAATTTTTCCCTTTCAGCAATGCTGCTGACGATTTTTGATATGTCCGGAACCATTTTCGCGATACTGTCCTGCTTGTTCTTCTGCAGTTCCTGGTTGCTGGAATCGACCAAACGCTGGTATTCGCGCATTTTTTTCATATAGGCTTCCTGTTTGGCTTTTCGGGCGGGGGCCGCCATCACCGCGCTCTGTTTTTCCAGCTCGCTTTGCATCTTCTGGATTTCATTTTCCATTGCTTTAATACTGGCCTGTTTTCTATCGACAATCTTTTTAAATTCTGCCTCGGCTCTTTTGCCGGCATTTGAATTTAACAGGATGTCCTGCATGTTGACGAAACCAATCTTTTCTTCAGCGTAAGATGCAGTTGTCCACACAAAAAGAAGCAGAATCAGTCCCGAGATGATAAAAATATTTTTCTTCATTGAAAATTCCTCCCTGTAAGTTAGTCTATTTTTGAATGATGAAGTTTAATCTTCATTTTATTCTACATGAACATGCCGATTGTAAATTCCCAGCGCCCCGAGGCGTCGTCGTTAAGCCCCTTTCGATCCAGAACGTAGCCGTATTCGAGGCGCAAAGGTCCTATAGGAGAATACCAGCGGATGCCGCCGCCGGCCGTCATTCTCAAGTCATCCAGATGGTAGCCGCCGTTCCAGGTGTTGCCTGCATCGTAAAATATAACGCCTTTCATGCCGGCGTCTTTGATCAGAGGGAAAACAACCTCCAGAGAGAACGTCAGCATGGAGGTACCGCCAATAACATCACTGGTTCCGGCATTAATCGGACCCACATAGCGCAGGCCACGAAGTGAATTGATGCCCCCCAGAACATATCTTTCGTAAATGGGAAGGCTGGTATCATTGTCATCATTGTTTTGCAAGTATCCAATGCGTCCTCTTGCCCCTAAAACGATATCCCAGAAGAGCGGATAATAACCGGCTGCATAACCGGAATATTTGGTAAAGTGCGTGTTGCCGCCAAAAGGGTTTCCCGCGTGCTGCACGGAAACGCTGGCCTTGATTCCCCTGGTGGGAAAAACCGTATCGTCTGTCGTGTCATAGCCCAGACCGACCGTGACCGAGCTCGTTGTTCTTTCTCCCTGCTGAGCCAGAATGTAATAAGAGGCCGTTAAATAGTTAACGTCCTGAATATTGTCCATGCTGAATCGGTAGCCTATCGAGCCGCTGATTTTATTCCAGATCGGGTAAGCAAAAGTTAGACCGGCCCCTTTTGTATCCAGCGTGTAGGAGTCGTATTCCTTCTTGTACTTCCAGACATCCGCTTTGGTCCACAGCGGCAGATCAAAAAGCCAGGGTTCAATGAAAGACAGTTCATAGTTGTTGGTTTTGGAACCCAGGGAGGCTTTCAGACTCAGGATTTGCCCGTAGCCCAGGAAATTCTGCTGGGAGACCTGAGCCATAACCACGGCCTGGTCAACGGCGCTGTATCCCGCGCCGATCATGAACATGCCTGTATTTTTTTCTTTTACCCGGATGTTGACGTCCATCTTGTTGTCCGGTGCTTTTTCCGTCTGGAAATCGACTTCTTCAAAATAACGAAGCGCGTTTAAGTTGTTGTAACTTTGTTTCAATTTGGTGGTCGAATACAAATCGCCTTCCACAATGGCCAGTTGCCGCCGGATTACCTTGTCGCGCGTAGTGGTGTTGCCTGAAATGCCGATGCGCGCAATGTGAACGGGCTCGCCCTTGGTCAGTTGGAAATCAATATCAACAAGCTGTTCGGCTTCGTGCGGGACAACTTTCGGAGTGACATCCGCGTGGGCATAGCCTTCGTCGTTGGCCGCCACCGTGATGGTTTCAATATCTCTCATGACCGCTTCGCGGTTATAGTTCTTTCCTTCCTGTGTTTTTAACAGAGCAAACAAACTTTCCCTGGATTTTCCAATCTCGTCCCCAGAAATTTGAACTTTACCGACGTTGAATCTTTTGCCTTCCTGAATGGTCATCTTAATGTAAATGCCTTTTGCATCGCGGGTGATGACGGGATCGCCGACCTGGGAGTTGATAAAGCCGTTGTTGAAATAAAAAGAAGATATTTTCTGAACATCCTGCTTGAGCTGATTGCCTTGCAGAATACCATCATCGGTAAAGAACCCCAGCAAGGTGCGCTTTTTTGTGCTCATCTGTTTGAGAAGATCTTTTTCGGTGAAAGCTTCATTTCCCTCAAACGTAATGGAACGGATATAGATCCGTTTGTTTTCCTGAATGTCCAGAATCAGCACATAATTTTTTTCGCCTTCCTTTTCGATGCGGTCGCTGATTTCGGCATTGTAATAGCCTTTGGAATCGTAAAGAGCTTTAATTTTTTCAATGTCTTCTTTAATTTTCCCCTGGTTGAGGCTTTGCCGGGTTTTGACCGTCATGACGCCCAGGATATCGTCGCGGTCCAGTTTCTTGTTGCCGATCAGCCGGATTTCCGATATCAGCCCCGATTCGATGACCGTGAAGGTCAGTACCTTGCCTTCCGCCTCCGATGTCACCTTTGCGCTGACGTCTTCAAATAAACCCATTTTATAAATGGTTTTGATGTCTGCGGATATATTATCTTCGCTGAGTGGACTTCCTGCCTTGCTGCGCAGCTGTTGCCGGATGGCCTCGGCACCGACTTTGTAATTGCCGGCAATATCGACCCGGGCAATGGTATCCAGAAAACCCGTGTGGGCCAACAGCGAAGTTTTGATTTCCGCCGCCAGCGCTTCCTGCCCGGTGGATTCTTTGCCCTGGACAGATGCGGACGGAGAGACTTTTTCCTGCGCGATATTGATGATTTGCGCGTCGACACTGATGGTTTCACCGAATTGTGTGATGCTGCCGATGACCACATAATCCGCTTTCAGGGCTTTTCCTGTAGAGATGGCCTTGCTTTTTGTAACAGCGACGCTGCTCCCCGTAAAATCCCCCGCCCTGAGGACTTCAATGGTTTTTTCTTTTTGAAATTCCTTCACCAGATGATTGTAAAAAGATTCCTGCAGGTTTCCGCTCTGGTCGCCCGCGTGCACGTCAAACGGCATAATGCATATTTTTTTGATGTTTTCCGCACGGGCTTGACCAAGAACGAAAAAAACGCATAGAATTGCAACCAACAATACCTGAAAAGTTTTTTTATTGAATATCATAAATCTCCCCATCACGCAGGCCGATTCTTTTGGACATCCTGTCTGCCAGCATTTTGTTGTGCGTGACAACAACTAAAGTTATTTTTTTTTCTCTGTTCAAATGAATCAGGATGTCTTCTATCTTTTTTCCTGTTTCCGTGTCAAGATTTCCTGTCGGCTCGTCGGCCAGCAGAATTTC
>MTKZ01012279.1_pt1 | contig 10406 bp, 10 predicted proteins | sample 1042781 | NCBI WGS metagenome assembly MTKZ01 (sample SAMN06212207, study PRJNA360539) | anaerobic digester metagenome | biome: Wastewater treatment plant; material: sludge; isolation source: anaerobic digester fed with sludge from wastewater treatment plant | place: Denmark: WWTP Viborg ...
AATGTCGTGCTCAAGCTGATATCTGAACCCGATAAAAGGTCGCGTTCAGAGGTGTTGATCTTTGCATGACCGGATCCCATGGCTTATGAAATACTGGAAAATTACAAGCGTGATCAGCGCGGCAATTTGTTTTCTTATTACCCATCAGGCATGGGCAGCCAGGGAATGGGTCTACCTGGAGTCCAATTCTTCAAGAGAATCATATTATGACAAAAATTCCATTGTGAAAGTGGATGAAAATGTCTTTCGTTTATGGATGAAGCAGGTCTTAAGCGAAAACGGGAAAATAAAAACCATATCGAAATTCCGCAATACGAACAAAACGGATAACAGCCTTGATTTGATCAGCTATATTTTAAGGCAGATGGACGTCGACTGCCGGAATAATCAATATAAAGACAGCGCCCTTATCTTTTACGATGAAAAAAGCAACGTTCTTTATTCTTCCCCGAAGGGTGCGATAGGGAAATGGGATGATATCGTTGAAGGGTCGTTTGCGTACCAGTTGAAAAACGTAATTTGTAAAGGACCGAATCTTGCTGAGAAGCCCTCTGCGATTTTATCCGCCGACCCTGCGGAAAAGCCGGCTGAAGCGGGAACTCCGCCGCAAAGTTTGCCTGCCGGTACTTCCGATGAAGACATTCGTCAGGTGGTCAGTAAGTGGCTGGCGGCCTGGCAGTCGGGAGACATCGCAATCTATCGCAGTTGCTATGATGAAGATTTTAAATCGAAAAATATGACGCTGGAAAAGTGGATCGCATATAAAACCGGCGTGCGTCAAAAAAGCACGGATATAAAGATCGGCATTGACGATTTAAAAATTACCGCGGATGGAGATCACGCGGAGGCGGTTTTTATCCAGACATACAGCTCTTCCCTATTGAACGATAAGGGTAAAAAAACGCTGAAGCTTAAAAAAGTCGGCAATGAATGGAAAATATATCAAGAGATCATGTGAAGCCGTATGCACGCAGCCATGAGCCTGCACCGAAGGATCATGGCCGTCCCGTTTTTTCCTGTATTGTCGATTTCCGTGTTCGCCCCGAAGTCCTCCGTTGTGCGATCCGTTCGCGTTATAAATGTCCTATGTCGGGGATCCCATAATTTATTCAGGAAATTGTGAATTACACAAACTTTTTTCCTCTGCTTACTGCTTGATTTTTCCCCGTGCTCTGATATAAAGCCCCAATCACAATGCATTTGCTGCCCTGATCAGGCTCTAATCTGCTATTCCATTAGTCAAGGCGGCAGGAACAGGAAGGAAGTATAAATTAAATCATGGATTATGAGGGGTTTATCATCAGGCCGCCAAGCGAAGCTTACAGTTTGCTTTTACAGGTGACCACGGGATGTTCACATAATAAATGTACGTTTTGCGGCACTTACCGGCAAAAGAAATTTAAAATTAAACCGATTGAACGCATTAAAAAAGATCTTGACGAGGCCAGACAATATGAGGACGTCGACAGAGTGTTTTTATGCGATGGCGATGCGCTGATCATCCCGCAGCCGAAACTTAAAGAAATACTTGAGCTCATTAACGAAAACCTGACCGATATTGAGAGGATCGGAACCTATGCCAATGCGAAAAGTATTTTGAGAAAAAGCGTTGAAGAACTCAAAGAATTAAAATCGCTGGGGCTGAAAATTGTTTATCTTGGTGTTGAAACCGGCAATGCGGAACTATTGAAAAAAATTCATAAAGGTGTAACGTATGAGCAGATGATCCAGGCCGGCCGTCGCATTAAAGAAGCGGGCATTATTCTTTCTGTAACAGTGCTTTTGGGGTTGGGGGGCAGGGAAAAAAGTATTGACCATGCTCTGGATACGGCAAAAATTCTGACGGATATGGATCCGGACTATGTCGGCGCGCTGACGTTGATGCTGATTCCCGAAACAGAAATGTATGAGGATTATCTTGCAGGTCGTTTTGTTCTTCCCGATCAATTCGGTTTTATCCGGGAACTATACCTGATGATCGAAAAATCATCTTTTACGGACTGCTATTTCACATCCAACCATGCGTCGAATTATCTGCCGGTCAAAGCGCACCTGCCGCGTGAAAAGGAAAAAAATCTGAAAATGATCGGCTCTGTGATTCACGAAAAAGACCTTAGCCGGCTCAGACCGGAATATTTGCGGGGCCTATAACTCAGGGAGAAGATATTTGAACATCAAAAAAAACATTTCCAAACTTTTTTTCTGGCGCGAACAAAAATATATCAAAAACAAAATCAATGCCATGTTGTCCGTCGCCCAGAAAAGCGGTTTGGTCGATGCGTCGTCCCGGGAGATGATCGAGAATATCCTTGAGTTTTCCCACACGCTGGTTCGCGAAATCATGATTCCGCGCACGGATATTGTCGCGGTTAGCACGGAGGCGGCAATAGATGACATCATCCATGAGGTTATTGCCTCAAGACATACGCGGATCCCCGTGTACCGGGATACCATTGATAATATCATCGGCATCCTCAACGTCAAGGACATCCTCATGTTCTGGTCCAAGCCGATGACCAAGGAAGATTTGATTGCCTGTTTGAGCACGCCTCATTATATTCCGGAAACAAAAAACACCCACCTCCTGTTTTATGAATTGAAGGAAAATAAAAAGCATATGGCTATCGTCATCGACGAATACGGCGGGACGGCGGGTCTGGTTACCTTGGAAGACATGCTGGAGGAAATTGTCGGAGAAATCCGCGACGAACATGATGGCAATGTCACCGATGACCGCATCATTCAGTCGCCGGACGGATCTCTCATATTTGACGGCCGCATGGAGATTGAAAAAATAGAAGAAAACCTGAACATCGATCTGAAAAAAGGCAGATATGAAACATTGGGCGGTTTGATCCTTGATGCGATAAAGCGCATTCCGGTTTCCGGAGAAAAATTCCAGATCGAAGGACTGGACGTTACCATAGACAAGGCCGATGAAAGAAGTATCAAAAAGGTCAAGATAAAAAAGATTGAAACCGACAACGACGATGAAAAATAATTTTCCCGAAGTCTCTTTGGCAGACATTTCCCGGAATCTTTTCCGGAAGAATATCTTTTTTGCCGCGTTGAGCGGTATCCTGCTGTTTTTGTCGTTTCCGAAGTACGGATCCGGTGTATTGGCCTGGGTGGCCCTGGTGCCGCTTTTTTACGCGCTGAAAAACGCTGCGACCATCCGTCATGGACTGCTTCTGGGTTTTATTACCGGGATCATCAGTTATGTGGGGATCATTTACTGGATTGCCCACGTTATTGTAAACTACGGGCATCTTCCGCTTTATATCGGAATTGCGCTGATGCTGCTTCTGGCCGCGTATCTGAGTCTTTACCTGTCGTTTTTTGCCGGATGTCTTGTGTCCTTTCGTGAGAAAGTACCGTTTTACATCATCGGGCCGGCTTTATGGGTTTCTCTGGAATTTTGCAAATCCTTTATTCTGACAGGTTTTCCGTGGGAGAATTTGGGGTATTCGCAGTACGGAAACACCTATCTGATTCAGGTTGCTGATATTTTCGGTGTTCCGGGTTTGTCCTTTCTCATTGTTTTGGTAAATGCCGTTCTCTTGGATGTGATCCACAGGAGAACAAAAAAAGAATATGTTGCCGCCGGCATGGTTTTTGTTCTGATTGCCGGAATCTATGTGTACGGATTTTTCCGTCTGAGAGAGATTGATGCGACGGTGACAAACGCTCCGGGCATTGACGTGTCGCTGATACAGGGCAATATTGACCAGGCCGTCAAATGGGATCAGGATTACAAGCAGGAGACATTGGATATCTATGAACGGCTATCTTTAAAAAACAAGCCCGGCCGGGGCAGTCTCATAATCTGGCCGGAAACGGCGGTTCCGTTTAAATTTCAAAACATCAACCGTTTTCGCCGTCAGATCATTGACCTGTCTTTAAAAACTCAAAGCTGGCTTCTGTTCGGCTCGGTGAGTTATGAGCCCGGAGCATACGGCAATGATTTTTTTAACAGCGCCTATCTGCTGTCTCCCTCCGGTGACGTCAGAGGACGCTATGATAAAGTCCATCTCGTACCGTATGGCGAATATGTTCCGTTCAGGGATCTCATGCCCTTTGTCAAAGGGCTGACGTCAGGTATCGGGGATTTCAGTTCCGGGGCGGGATTTGATCCCCTGTCCCTGAATGATAAAAAAATAGGGGTTCTGATCTGTTATGAGGGCATTTTACCGTTTGCCTCGCGAGCCTATAAAAATAAAGCCGCCGAACTGCTGGTCAATATTACCAATGACGCCTGGTTCGGAGCAACGTCGGCGCCCTTTCAGCATTTCTCCATGGCGGTTTTCAGAGCGGTGGAAATGCGCCTGTACCTGGTCAGAGCGGCCAATACCGGAATTTCCGGAATTATTGATCCTGCCGGAAGAATTATTGCAAAAACGGGTATCTTTCAGGAAGAGGCCTTGAAGGGGCATGCAAAATTTGTCACAATACCGACGGTGTATGAACGAGTCGGGGATATTTTCATCATCGGGTGTTTTATGATGGTGAGCATCTGTTTTATTTTCAGTTTAAGACGAAGGAGTCAAAAATGACCACGGAAAACATTCTGGAAACGATCAGCGATCTGAAAAGAAGAATTCAGCATATCGGGGAGTGTCTTTGACGTTCCGGAATTGAAAATGAAAATAAAAGATCTGGAGGAGTTATCCTTAAAAAAGGATTTCTGGAATGATCAGGATTATGCCCGGTCCGTTCTCCAGAAGAAGACAAATCTGTCCGAAAAAGTGGAAAGATGGGACAGATTCAGCAAAGACATCAGCGACATTGAAAACCTTGCGGAAATGGCCGTCAGAGAGAAAGACGAGCATGTCCTGCAGGATATCGATGAAGAGCTGGAACAGTTGAATGCGGCCGTTGCCCATGAAGAACTGAAGATGATGCTCAACGGCGAGCAGGATGCTATGAATGCCATCGTATCCATTCATGCCGGCGCAGGGGGAACGGAGGCGCAGGACTGGACGGAAATGCTGTTGCGGATGTATCTGCGTTGGGCGGAGAAGAAAAAATTTGCGGCCAGGATCATCGATTATCTGCCGGGGGATGAGGCCGGTGTTAAAAGCGTGTCGTTTACGCTTGAAGGAGAGTATGCGTACGGATATGCCAAGGCGGAAATCGGCATTCATCGTCTGGTCCGTATTTCCCCCTTTGATGCCGGTGCGCGTCGTCATACATCGTTTGCCTCCGTGTTTGTATATCCCGAAGTCGATGACGATATCAAAATTGAAATCAATGACGATGATTTGCGCATCGATACGTTTCGTGCCGGAGGCAAGGGGGGGCAGCATGTCAATAAAACCGATTCGGCGGTAAGAATTACACACGTGCCGACGGGGATTGTTGTACAGTGCCAAAACGAACGTTCTCAACATCAGAACAAAGCGATGGCCATGAAATTTTTGAAGTCGCGGCTCTATGAGAGGGAACTACAGTTAAAAAATCAGAAAATCGATGAGGAAAACAAGCAGAAAAAAGACATCGCGTGGGGCAGCCAGATACGGTCCTATGTTCTGCATCCCTACAAACTGGTCAAGGATCACCGGACCAATGTCGAATGCGGCAACGCCGGTAAAGTGCTGGACGGAGACATTGATGAATTCATTCAAGCCTATCTGATGATGACGACAACGACCTCGTAATCGGATGGGCCAGTGCACGGCAACTTCTCCTTTGATCGTCGCGTTTTTGTCCAAGGGAAATTTAATTTTTGGAAAAATGAAAAATTATGCTATAAAGATGAACCATACGGTACGGCCATGATGGAAGGATATGCAGAAGCGTGTCGTATTTATGAATAAGGAGTTCTGAATGACCGGATTGACAAGAAACCGTCTGATAGGCCTGATTGCTCTCATCTGTCTTTTCATCGTCCCTTTAATCGGATATGCTGAAAATTCTATTGACAAAAAAAGTCCGGAGTCCTCCGGCGACATCACGAAACAAAAAATAGACCAGAAAATAAAGCTCGCCGCGTTGAATAACGACGACGAAAGCAGCCTGTTTGATTTTCCGCAGGAAAACGATCCCTTGGCGGATGTTCAGGAGGATGATGAAAAACAGGACATGATGGAAAATGCACTGGAGTTATTGGGTGAGGCCGACAAACTTTGGAAAAACGGAGATATCGAAGAAACCCTGGATACACTGGATGAGGCTTATTCGTTAATTCTTAACGCCAACGGCGATTCGGCAATCGCTCAGGAAAAAGACGATCTGCGTCTTTTAATTTCCCAGCGCATTCTCGCTGTTTATTCCTCCAAACGGGATGTGCTCCAGGGGAAAAACGGCGAGATTCCCTTGTTAATGAACGGCGATGTGCAAAAGGAGATCACTTCTTTTCAGACCGTCGAGCGCGACAGTTTTCTTGCCGCCTATGAGCGGTCCGGCATGTACCGTTCTGAAATTGTGAAAGAGCTTAAACGGTCCGGGATTCCTGAAGAGTTCTTCTGGCTGCCTCTTGTTGAAAGCCTCTTTAAAATCAATGCTTATTCTTCGGCCCGCGCACTCGGGTTATGGCAATTCATTCCTTCGACCGGGTATAAGTTCGGACTGAATCGCGATGAATGGGTTGATGAACGGATGGATGTGCAAAAATCCACCAAGGCGGCCATCGCTTATTTGAAAGAACTGCATGGTATGTTCGGCGACTGGCTTACGGCGCTGGCTGCGTATAATTGCGGGGAGGGCAGGGTCCTGAGGGTGATTTCACGACAGCGGCTCAATTACCTGGACAGCTTCTGGGATTTGTACAGGCAATTGCCGAATGAAACAGCGCGTTACGTTCCCCGATTCCTGGCCACGCTGCATATCGTCAACAATCCGCAAAAATACGGATTTGATTTGAGCCATACCGCCAGGCCGATTGAATTTGAAACGGTCCGGGTAAACAGGATCATGAAGTTTAACGATATTGCCGAAAGAATCGACACGACGGAAGATATCTTGTGCCTGCTAAACCCCGAATTGAGGCATAAGATGACGCCGGATCGGGAATATGATTTAAAAGTTCCGGGAGGCATGCTGGATAAATTCAGTTTTGTGTATCATGAAATCCCGTCCAGTGAGAAGCCGAGCATCGCGTCCGTCCAGACGTATGTCAAGGCATCCGACCGAACACGCAGGACCTACATCAAGCATCGTGTCAAGAGAGGCGAGACCCTTTACTCCATTTCGCGAAAGTATAAAGTTTCGATTTCCAGCATTCGATCCTTGAATAAATTAAGTCCGAAAAAGAAACTGATTCAGGGGAGAAGACTGCTCATTCCTGTTGCGTCGGCCAAACGGCATGCAAAGGGATTGACCGTAAAAAAAAAATTCAAAAAGAAATAACGTCCATAGGTCGTTATAAAGTTAAAAAAGGTGAAAACCTTTCTACGATAGCCTGCCGGTTTTCGGTGTCCGTATCGGAACTCAAAGCGGTCAATAACCTGTCGTCGGGACAAATTTACGCAGGTCAGCGCTTGAAGATTCCTCAAAAGGAAGACGGAAAGGATTCCGGCAATGAAGATTCCGAAAAAAATCTGAGAACATCCGCTCAAAAATCAAAAATCGATAAAAAAATATTGTCGGCAAAGGATATCAATCAGCTGGGGCCGGACAAATATATTGTCACGAAAAACGATAATCTGCACACCATCGCCAAAAAAAATAATACCAATGCGGCCAGAATCATGGAGTTGAATGGCCTGTCCGTTGATGCAAAGATTGTTCCGGGTCAAATTCTGGTTGTTCAATAATCATCGCGGAACGTATGAATATATCATGACTTATTCGGAACCGTATTTATTTTCTTGACAAAAAAAGACGAATACTGATAATGAAACCCTAAATTCGCTTGGATCCGAAAGGACTGAGACGGAAGGAAAATGCATCGAAAATTTTAAAGCCTTTCGTCTTGCGATGAAAGGCTTTTTTTATTCGAAGATGAACGTCGTAAAGTCAGTTCAGAAAATGCAGTCTTTCTCTGAAAACCTGCGTTTGGAGGGAAAGAAAATTGCATGTGTTCCCACCATGGGCTACTTTCATGAAGGTCATCTTGCATTGATGAGAGAAGCCCGCAAGCAAGCGGACTGTGTTGTTGTCAGTATTTATGTGAATCCGACGCAGTTCGGGCCTCAGGAAGATTTCTCCAAATATCCCCGTAATTTTGATCGAGATATGAAGATGGCGCAAAACGTAGGCGTAGATGTCATCTTTTACCCGTCGAACCGGGCAATGTATCCTCCGCACTATCAGACCTATGTGGCGGTTGAAAAAGTCACGCAGAATCTGTGCGGAGCATCCCGGCCGGGCCATTTTCGCGGTGTGACCACCGTATGCAATAAGTTGTTCAATATTATCAAGCCGCATGTTGCTGTCTTCGGCAAAAAGGATTTTCAACAATTTGTCGTCGTCCAGCGCATGGTGCGTGATCTGAACATGGATCTGGAGATCATCGGGTATCCCACGGTCAGGGAAGCGGACGGACTGGCCATGAGCTCGCGCAACAAATATCTTTCCGCCGAACAAAGAACCTCTGCATTGGTTTTATTCAAGTCTCTCCAACTGGCTCAAAAACTGTACGCGAAAAAAGAGACATCGCCCCGTATCATTATCGATGCCGTGAAAAAAATGATTCAAAAAACACCTCTTACACAAATCGATTACGTGAAAATCTGTGACACGACGCGCCTGCAAGATATCGCAAAAATCACAGATCAGACCGTTATTGCTCTGGCTGTCAGAATCGGTTCGACTCGACTGATTGACAATCATGTTTTCGGTGAAGCGCTGAAAATATCATATTGAATTTTTTAAGGAGACACTTAAACCATGCAGAGATTTATGCTGAAATCAAAAATTCACCGGGCAACGGTCACGGATGCCGATCTGCATTACGAAGGCAGCATTTCCATTGATGAAAAACTCTTGGAAGCAGCATCCATTTTGCCTTATGAGAAAGTTGCGATATATGACGTGGACAACGGGGAGAGATTCACCACGTATGCAATCAAGGGAAAACGAAATTCCGGAATCATCTGCCTCAACGGCGCTGCGGCCCGTAAAGTGGCTAAAGGGGACCTGATCATCATTGCCAGTTATGTGGTGGTCGAGGAAGCGGAAACGAAAAACTGGAAACCGACCTGTGTCTTTGTTGACGGTAAAAACAAGATCAAGAAGAAACATTGACCGTATGAAGGTGTCTGACCGGATCAATGTGCCCATGGATATCCGCCGGATATTTTTTGTCTCGAAAACTGAAGTTCAATCCCCATAAAAATATTAGACTACATTCATGACCTGTGTTATTGATGTGTATATTTGACGCAACATCATGCAGACTAACGTGCTGCTTAAAAAAATGAAATCAAACTTGGAGGAAACATGGCTTTTTTGGAAATCGATCCTGCTTTAAAATATAAAGTGGCGGACATAGCACTGGCGGACTGGGGAAGAAAGGAAATCAAACTGGCGGAAAATGAGATGCCCGGTCTGATGGCGTTGCGAAAAAAATACGGACAGAAGAAACCGCTCAAGGGCATGAAAATCATGGGCAGTCTCCACATGACCATTCAAACCGCCATGCTCATTGAAACCCTCAAGACATTGGGTGCGGAAATCCGCTGGGCGTCCTGCAATATCTTTTCGACGCAGGATCACGCCGCGGCGGCAATCGCCAAAAAAGGATCGGCGGCCGTTTTTGCCTGGAAAGGCGAATCCCTTGAAGAGTACTGGTGGTGTACCGAGCAGGCTCTGACCTGGCCGGACGGATCGGGCCCGCATCTGATTGTCGACGACGGCGGCGATGCGACCCTCTTTGTTCACCAGGGTGTGAAAGTTGAACGAGATCCCGCGTTGTTGAAACAAAAGATCGACAATAAAGAATTTAAAATCATCTTGGACCGTCTGGAAAAATCATTCCGGCGCAATCCGAAAAAATGGCAGAAGATCGCCTCAACCATCAAAGGCGTATCCGAAGAAACGACAACGGGCGTTCACCGCCTTTATCAGATGCAGGCGGCGGGAGAACTTTTATTCCCGGCCATCAACGTCAATGATTCGGTGACCAAGTCCAAATTCGACAACCTTTACGGTTGCCGCGAATCGCTGGCCGACGGGATTAAACGAGGCACAGACATCATGATATCCGGAAAGATTGTTGTCGTCTGCGGTTATGGCGATGTCGGCAAGGGGTGTGCGCAGTCCATGAGAGGATTCGGCGCCCGGGTCATCATTACGGAAATCGATCCGATCTGCGCCTTGCAGGCGGCGATGGAAGGATACGAGGTCCGGACCATGGAGGAAGTGGCGCCGATCGGCGACATTTTTGTTTCTGCAACCGGATGCTGCGATGTCATTACAGGCCGGCACATGGAAATGATGAAAAACGAGGCGGTGGTATGCAACAT
>MTKZ01002852.1_pt1 | contig 10405 bp, 7 predicted proteins | sample 1042781 | NCBI WGS metagenome assembly MTKZ01 (sample SAMN06212207, study PRJNA360539) | anaerobic digester metagenome | biome: Wastewater treatment plant; material: sludge; isolation source: anaerobic digester fed with sludge from wastewater treatment plant | place: Denmark: WWTP Viborg ...
ACGCGCAGGAGCGCCAGCTGGTGATTCGTGAAAAGGATACCGAGCGGGAACGCACCAAGTTGAACGCCGCCATCAAGGAGCAGATTTCCAAGCTGGAGAGCATTGCGGGCATGACCGCCGATGCGGCGCGCAGGGAGTTGTTTACGCGGCTGGAAACCGAGGTGAAGCGGGATTGTGCCCTCGAACTCAAGCGGGTGGAAGACGAACTGCGCGAGAACGCGGAGAAAAAAGCGAGATGGGTCATCGGCGAAGCGCTGCAGCGCTGCGCGGCGGACCACGTGGTGGAGAGCACCGTTTCCGTGGTGCCCCTGCCCAATGACGAAATGAAGGGACGCATCATCGGCCGTGAAGGGCGTAACATCCGCGCACTGGAAAGCGCCACGGGCATCAACGTGATTATTGATGACACGCCGGAAGCGGTGGTATTGTCGGGATTCGACCCCGTGCGCCGCGAAACGGCCCGCATCACCCTNNCACGGGCTGCACCCGGAAATCGTGAAACTCCTCGGCCGGTTGAGTTTCCGCACCTCGTACGGTCAAAATGTACTACGCCACTCCTTGGAAGTGTGCCACCTCGCGGGCGTTATGGCGGCCGAACTCGGCGTCAACATTCAGGAGGCCAAGCGCGCGGGCCTTATCCATGACATTGGCAAGGCGCTGACCCACGAGGTGGAAGGTTCTCATGCCGTGCTGGGCCACGATATCAGCCGCCGGTACGGCGAAAACGAAAGCGTGGCGAACGGCATCGGTGCCCATCATGGCGAGATGCCCATGAACAGCATTACGGCGATCCTGGTGCAGGCGGCGGATGCCATGTCCGCGGCCCGGCCCGGCGCGCGCAGCGAAATGCTGGCCAATTACATCAAACGCCTGGAGCAGCTGGAAGACCTGGTGAACGGTTTCCCGGGCGTTGAAAAATCCTATGCCATCCAGGCGGGCCGTGAAGTGCGCGTCGTCGTGCAGCCCGACAAGGTGAGCGATGCCGAGGCGGCACAGCTGTCCCGCGACCTAGCCCGGAAAGTGGAAACCGAGATGACCTATCCCGGCCAGATTCGTGTGACCGTGGTGCGCGAAACCCGCGCCGTGGAAGTGGCCAAGTAAGGGCCCAGGCCACTTACAGATATTCCATATCCCCCCGGCGCGGGACGTGCCGGGGGGATTTTTAACAGGTTCCGACGTGGAGAATGACCAATGAAGCCACTGGAACGAGAGCGGGTGATGAGCGTGGTGCGCGGCATGGGGCTGGCCAGCAACCTGGGCCTGACCGTGGGGGTCACCGTGTTTTTGGGCGTCCTGCTGGGCAATTATCTCGATGAAAAAGTGGGGGGCAAAGGCATTCTCTTTTCCATCATCGTAATCCTGTCGGTCATTATCGGCCTCTACGGAGCAATTCGGGCCGTCCGGAAAAGCCTGGAAAAGAAACCGTAGCCGCTGGTCCCTCATGGTAGTTGCGGCAGGGGCACCCGAAATACTATATCGCCTGTTTCATAGCGACAATCATCGGTAGTCCCGGCGTAGTCCTTTTCATCGGGCCCGACGCTGTAAAACAGTATCTGGCTGCCCGAAACGCGATACCGGATGTTGCCGGCCGGGGTATAGGGGTCGCGCGGCACTTGAGATAGATATTCGGGGACAAGGCTTTCCAGCGTTTCTGGCAGTGATTTGTGGTCCTTCACATACAGGAGTGTGCCAAGTGCGGCCTTGGCGGCCGCCGCCCGGGCAATCACCAGCGCGTTCTGATGATAGAGATTAGTACCATGGCTATAAGAGGTGAATACCAAGGGCATGTATCGGAATCCCAAATCCTGGGAGGAATATTCATCCGGGTAGGCTTTTATGGCCTGATACACATCCCTGCTGCCGGCCTCCGCAAACTCCAGACGGTCATGAATGAGCCTGCACCTGATGATGAACAAGGGCTGCAGCCATTCCAAAGTCATTTGACGCAATAGCGATGTTCCCAATTCGTCATTCATGCGTCCCAGCACATTACCCATTATATCCATGTCCTCGGGTAGGCTGTTCAGCACGGCCTGCCGCGCCGGCCGGAAGTTGGTGTACCGGTCCCGTTCCAACAGGGCCAGCCATTCCCGTACCATCGGGGCCGTTGGCTGCAAATGGAGCAGGCTGTATTCCAGCACGCGCAGCGCGTCCCGGCACTGCGTCCTTATACTCCAACCGTCTAAGATTGTGTCGCCCGCCTCCAACGCCTCATGAAGACGAAGCCCGGCCGTAATCATTGCATGCCACCGCTCCACATTACCGTCAAAAGCGGCGTCCAACGCGGCGCACAAGGTGAGCACGCCCAGGGAATCCATACGGGTCATAAAAATGTAGCGATCCTCCGGGTATCCCGCAAAAGGAAGCTGTTGCGCCTGGAGTACCAGGGCGAGGGGCGTGCCGTTTGACGATACAAATTCCTGCAGGGCGTTCATTTCTTCCGTGTTTAAAGACTGCCCATAACTCAGGGACATGTCACTATAAAAGGGCAGAAGGTCTTCCTGTTCCTTCTTCGGCGGCACCAGCTGCTGTTCGGCTTCGATATACAGACGTGCGCTGTTTTCCCCGTCCGGTGCGGCGGCATAGCAGGCTTCGTAGTCCTTCAGGGACGCAGGAACGTTCTTTTCCTGGAGGAGGCGGACATACACCGGCGCACGATGGGCGCCAAAGAGGAACAGTGCAAAGGTGATAACGAGGCAGGCCAGCCCCGCGTACAGCCAATACCTTCCCCGGAAAAAAGTTTTTACATTGGGCCATATCCCCGTATCGGTATCGGGGCGGCGCTTGTGGACCGCCCGGACCACGGAAGGAACGGGCAGCACCGCGAGGGAGGCGCAGGCCAGGGCGAACAACACGTGCCTCAAGCCTTTTGTTTCACCGGTTCCCAGAAATACCAACAAGGCCAGAGCCAGAAAACATACAACCATTCGAAACATCTGCCCGCTTGAAATCCACTTCTTTCTACGGCAAAGAACAAGCATTACCGGGGCACCGGCCGCAACGACTGCAAAGTCGGCATAATCAACGGGAACCGATATGGAAAACACCGGTATAGATTGAAGTTGGCCGATGAACATATCAGAGGGCATACATAAAAACACCACCAGGAGAACCCCCACGGGCTGCAGGAGAAACCAACAGGCACACCAGGCGATAAATGCAGCGGCGACCAGGGGGCACAACAGGGCCAGTGCCAGTTCCGGCGCATCCGTCACGCCCAAGTTGAGGGAATTCACCAGCACGGCCCGTTCCTCGGATCCGGCCCACAACAATGAAAAGGAAAGGGCGCCTGCGACAACCGTTGCATAGAAGAACGCCCGTAGCTGGGCAAGCAGCAAGGCAGCAGCCAGTGCGCTGTTGTCCAGCGGTTCATATTCAGCCGGTAAAGTTTTCGAAAACAGAAGCCTGGACCTTGTTAGGGCCGCTATAATCAAGGCCGCCAACGGCAGGTACTGGCCGAAACCGGACCGGAACGGCTCCCGCGTGAACACAGCAATGACCGTCACCAGAACAACCGTAAAAAACAAGGTTATGAGAGGCAGCCGCAACCCGATGCGCCCCATTACAGCCTGTAGGTGCGCTTCAAAATCGCTTCCCGTCGCTTCAGGACGGCGCAGGGTTATCCGAAGCCGTTCCACAAGCCGGACCGGCCAGAAATTAATATTCCGCCGTTCCAGATACACCCCGAAAAATATCAGCAACATCAGGAGGGGAGGGACGGTAACCAACGTTACGGGGTGCAGAAAAAACCGGCGGAATATCATGTCCATAGAAAGAGGCTCAAGTGTCCCTTGATACAGGCGGATACCCCCGAGCACCGCAAGCGCCGCTATAAGGGCGCCGTAGGGTATCCAAGGGGCGCGCTTTTCCAGCCAGCGTTCCGTCTGTAGAAACAAAAAGACATATACCGGTAACGCCATATAGGGCAGGTACTTGGGGTATTCCGGGTCCGGCAGCAGCCCGGCCAGCAGCACTTGCAGGCCAAGCAGGAGGGAGAGGGCGGCAAGACGTATCCCCAACACCATGACGAAAATAGCGAACGTGGACCAGGAAGACGCCAACAGGCGATCATCCAATTCCCAATGCAGATGCTTGTCGCTGTCCCGGTGCAACGGGAGGAGCACCGCAGCAAGCAGGGACAAACCGACCCATAATGCCCAACCAAGCTCCGCTGTGGAAGAGAGGTCTACCAGATTCTGATGGAAGAGGTAGCGTACAACCAACAGCCAAATACCGGACATCACCCCCAAGCCTGCACAGGTGACACTGGCAATAATGAGTTGTTCCCGAAAGGGAATGCGGCTGGAGTCATCCATACTAAAATTCTCCTCATACGGTGCATCAGAGGGCGTACTAAATTCCTCAGATTTTTATTGTACTATGCATAAATTTATATTTCAAGTTGCGTATACAAGGTCCAAGGCCGCATATTGAATGACTCCATGCGGCAGTGTTATTCTGAAACGCCACTCACGATTGTTAGGAATATCCAGTTTACAGGCGGCATTCGCCTTTGTAAGCAAGGCATATTTATATCCATGGGAGTTATTATGCGAACTATTACACAGATTCTCATTGTTTTGGTATGTGCGGCTTCTGCATGGGCGTTTAACGGGCCTGAAGAGCAGGCGGGCGCGCTTAAGGTGCATCTGAACGGGCCGGAGATTATAGAATCGGTGGAATCACCGCTCGCGTGTGAAGCGGTCTTGACGAATAGCGGTGATACATCCCTGTCGGGTATCTTGACGATAACGGTCATCGATGACTGGATGGTGGATGGGCCGGCATCCCTGCCCTTTAGCGTTGAACCCGGCGCGGAACAGCGCATTCCAGTTACCGTCGTCCCCGGCAAGGACACGCTGAACGCCTGGTATCCGGTTCACGCCCGGGTGACGTACACGCTGAACGGGGCATCCTTTGAAGCCCAACCCATTTTAATGGTTCGCACCAACGTCCCGCCCGTGTTGCACCCGGAACCGTCGCAGCCCTGGGCACCGCTGAAGGTGCCCGCCAATGGCCGGCGTTCTCTGGCGTTGTTGCCCGTGCACCGCGGCCTGCTGGAGGTGTTCAATGAACCGCCTGAAGTGTTGCCCGTGGGCTGGCGCGGCACGGAACCGCGTACGCGTACAGCCCTGTCGGTTCACGGGGTGCTTTCGCTGCCGGAGCCGCACAAGACATTATTCGTTCACCCGCCGTGGTATGAAGGACGCGCTGGGTCGTTGACCCTGGAATTTCCGCTGGCGCTTCCGGACATCCGCCCACTGGAGTTCACCTGCGCCATTGCCATGAATAAAGTCGCGGACGGCGAACCTCCCAGCGATGGGGCTTTTTTCCGGGTGTACGCCTTGCCCTTCGACGCGCCCGAGGGAGAAAAAGGGACACTGCGTGTTGAAATGCATACGGACAGCCAAACGTGGGTTCCCTTGGCGGCTGATTTATCCGCCTATGCGGGGCAGGCCATCCGGCTTCAGTTGGAGACGCACCCCGGCCCAAAGAACGACACCACCTGCGACCGTGCTTTGTGGGGCGACCCGATGGTGGTTGCCGGCACGCCGCCGCTCAAAGGCCCCGGGCCGGATGCCGAGCCGGTTTCTCTGGGCGCCGTTGCCGATGAAACGGACACGTATGAGGTGCAGGTGACCATCGGCGCCCGGGGCTTGCTTGACAGCCGGGTTGCCTTTATTAACGGGGACAGGGTACTTTCGTTCGAAGGTTTCGGCATTACCGTGCTGGAGGATGCCCTTGGGGAAGCGGACAGCGCCGCGGAACTGCGTTTGGTGCAGGATGCCACCGTTCCTGGCCTGTACCGGATACGCCACCAGTTTCGGGGACGCACCGGACCCTTTGACCTGATCGGCGAACTCAGTGTTGCGGACGGACGTACCCTGCGCGCATCGTTTTACCTTGAAAATGCGCCGGAACCCGAGCCCTGGCTTGTTACGGCGATAGTAGACGCATCGCTGGGTTCCTGGAACAGCAAGGCACGCCGGGTATACGCCGGTGTGGGCAATGTGCTGGAGGAACCGGCACCCTTCACCCTCCATTTCGATGGGCACCAGTTGTCCACGTCCTTTGTGGGGCTGGACTTTGAGAATGGCATGTCGCTGGTGCAGGCGGTGCAGGCGCCGCCGTCCAAATTTGAAGCGATCCCGGAATCGGGCGTGTATACCCTGCACACGCCCATCCTGCCGGTCTTTACGCTGATTCCCGCGCGGGATGTGTGGCAGGGGGCGCGCGCCTGGCATGACGTGAACGGGCTTAAGGCCGCTCCCGGTGTCGAACGGCTTTCCGGTCGTTTCGTGTTCGACGTTTGGGGCGGGAAATACGGCGATGCCGGCGAGGCGTTGAAACAGGCCTTTCGCTACGGCCTGACCAACAGCGTGCTGGTCTGGCACAACTGGCAGCGCTGGGGCTACGATTACCGGCTACCGGACATCTTCCCGCCCAACCCGGATTTCGGCACGGCCGAGGAGTTCGCGCAACTTGCGGAGACTTGCAAAAAACAGGACGTTATCTTCGCGCCTCATGACAATTACATTGATTATTACCCGGACGCGCCGGGGTATTCCTATGACCATATCGGGTTCAACCGGGACCGGCAGCCTATCTGGGCATGGCTCAATGAAGGCCGGCAGGCCCAGGCGTTTCGCTGGCGCGCGGAGGCCTATCGTCCTTTTCTCGAAGCCAATGTGACGGCGCTGTGCAATCTGGCGAAACCGAACGGGTATTTCATTGATGTGTGGTCGAGCATCGGTCCCTACGATTCCTGGACCAGGAACGGAGAATTTGAAAGCAGGCTGAAACACCGGGACGCCTGGGCTGCCGCCTTCAACTGGATTCGTGATACCCTCGGCAACAATGCGCCACAGATTTCAGAGAGCGGCCATGACCAGCTGATTGGCAGTCTCGACGGCGCGCAGACCAATCACCTGCGCGTGGACACACCGCCCGACAAAATGAGCTGGACCGTATGGAATATCCGTTGCGCGGACTCGGAGCGTATCCCCTGGGCTGATGCGGCCCACCATGATCGTTTTGTCCTGCACGGCGCCGGATACGAAAACCGGTATTGCGGCGGGTTGCCCGCCGACCTGCACGGCATCTACAGCGATGATTACATGACCACGGAAGTGCTGACCGGCCACCCGGCCATGTCCAGGGAAATCTTCAACCGGGATGTGGTACGCAAGTACTGGCTTCTGAATGACCTCATGACGCGCCTGGCGTTGAAACGGATTGAAGGGGTCGCCTTTGATGGCGATAACCCCCACCGTCAACGGGTGAACTGGGAAGGCGACGGCCGGGTGTGGGCAAACCGGGGGGGGGGCGACTGGCAGGCGGGAGAACGTCTGCTACCGCAGTACGGATTCCACGCGGAGATGAACGATGTCTCCTGCGCGATTGAGCGCAAGGGGGACAGGCTGGTGGAATGGAGCAAATCATCGGACGGCTGGTATGTGAATGCGCGCCGGGTCACTTCCGATGCGCTGCCCCTTTCCGTGACCCTCGCATCCCTGAATCTGACGGAAGGACGACACTATGAAGTGCAATTGCGATGGACGGTAATGGGGCCTGTGCCCGAAGACCTGTCCGTATATGTCCATTTCCTGAATGCGGACAAGAAAATTTTATTTCAGGCGGACCACCATCCCGAACCGCCCACCAGCCAGTGGAAAGATGAGATGATTACCATCGGACGCGGCACCGTTCCGGACGCCTGCAACCCCGGCGATACCTTCACGCTGGTGGCCGGCCTGTGGAAGCCGGGCGACAGGCGGCGTGCCATCCGGGGTTCCATGCGTGGAGATGCCTCGGTAGACTTGGGCCGCGTGCACCTCGAAGGCACGGACGGACAGGTGACGGGCATGACCGTGGTTCCAGCAATACCGGAAGCGGACCCCTGGCTGGCGAGAATGAATCCCGAAGGCATTCCCGCGGATTTCGGCGGCGTCGTTGCGAACGGCGGCTGCCGCCTGTTTGAAGCGCAAGGCGCGCTGGTGGTGGTTCCCCTGCCGGAGGAATCGGCCTTTGATATCACCCTGGACCTTGCGACGCTGCCCTTCGGCCCGGATGTTCCCGCACGGGTTACCTGTGAGGCCTTGGATGGCACGGAAAAGGAACACCCCTACCGCCTGGAAGGTGGCAAGGTGGTGTTGCGCTGCGAGTCCGGGGCATTCGCGTACCGGGTATTTTGAGAAAAGCGCCGGGCAACAGTTCAGCAGATCGGTGCGGTCAGTCGGATCAGTCCGATCAGATTCTAAAGGGAAACCGTTTCCCTCATGGCATCTTTGAGCAGCAGCCCGCCGTGAAACGGCGCCACGGCGATGGGCAACGCCCGGCAGCAGTCCGCCCGGGCGCAAAGGGGGAGGTCCGCTTCCAAGCCCACGGCACGCAGTTTGTCCGCGTGGGGCGCCCGTAGAAACAGGGCTTCCACCCCCTCCGCATCGAGGCGTTCCTTGACCTGTTGATAATGGTCGTGCCCTTCCCCCGGCGTATTTTCGCCTGATTTAAAGAGTTGCGCGGCAATCCATGCGGCGGCGGCCCAGTCCTCCTGGGCATCGAAAGCAGGGTCATTCATGAGACCGGCGGGAATAATGACCGCCTCGCCGGCAGGGTACATTTTAAAATAGCGCGCCACAGCGGTACTGTTCACCACGGACGCCATGAGCGCCGCAGGTGCGTCCCAGGCGGCAAGGAGGCGTCCCGCGCCGGTAGTGGTAGTGAAAATGACGCGCCGGTTTCGGGCGTGGGTTGCTTCAGCAGGGCTGTTGCCGAAATCAAAGCCCGCAGGCGGCAGACCGCCCCGCTCGCCGAACAACAGCGCGTCGGGCCAAAATTGCTTCACGGCGAAAGCCTCCGCAACTTCCCTTACGACACAGATTTCGGCGGCTCCTTCTTCAAGCAGTGCCGCCGCCGTCGCGCTTGCCCGTAACGCGTCCACGATAATGGCCGCCGCGCCCCGTTCCACGGCGAGACGGCAACCGGCCTCTCCTTCCACCAGATGAATGCGCATACTCCTGTTAGAACCCTTATTTTCAAGGCCTCGGCCCCGGTCATTAGCGTCCCGGCAACGGGAAGTTCATAAACGGTGATTTATTCTCTTCCTCTTCTTCCCCGCCCAGGAACTTGGGATTGTTGCCCGCGATGACGACGACAATTTCTCCGCGAATGTTAGCATTGTCTTTCAGCAGTACAGCGATCTCGGACAAGTATCCCCGGTGCATGCGTTCGAACTGTTTGGTAAGTTCAAAGCACACCGCCGCAAGCCGGTCGCCGAGCACTTCGAAGGCGTCATCAATTAAGGCCGCGACACGATGGGGCGACTCGAAAAACACAAGTGTGTGGGGCTGGTCCTTTTCCATTTCCAGAAAACGCTTCCGTCGCCCGGGTTTGCGCGGCGGAAACCCCTTGAAGGTGAAGGACGCCCCGGAAAGGCCCGACAGGATAAGCGCCGTCGTAACGGCGCTTGGGCCAGGCAGAATCTCAACGGTATGGCCCTGTTCCCGGCACAAGTTAATGGTGTGATATCCCGGGTCACTGATGCCCGGCATGCCGCCGTCCGTGACCAGCGCCACGGACAGGCCTTCGTTAAGCAGGCCCAGGATGCGACGAGCGGCCTGCTGTTCATTATGTTCATGGCAAGAGAAGCGAGTCCTTGGCGGGGAAATTTGATACCGTTCGTATATTTTTCGTGTGACGCGGGTATCTTCACAAGCCACCGCGTCCACTTCGCCCAGGACCCGGGCGGCACGGAAGGACAGGTCTTCCAGATTGCCGATGGGCGTGCCCACGATATATAGCGTGCTCATGACGGCTCCGGCAGCAGTTGCGGCTTGAATACCCGGATGCCGCTTTCTGCCATGGCGGTTTCCAAACGCGCGTACACGGCCTCATCGTCATAGGTGCCAATGACAGCACCGCCGGAACCCGCCAGCTTGGCATGGGCGCCCAGCGACCGGGCCAAACGCACCATGGCAACGTTTTCCGGGGCCACCTTGAAAATAGAGCAGCGCCGGTCAAAATTCTTGTCCATAAGCGGCCCGATGTCGCGGCCCCGCCCGGCGAGAAGCAGTTCTCGTGCCTGTGCCGCGTACCCGGCGAAATCCCGCATGGCGGCGTGGACCTCCGGGTCGCCTTCGAGCCAGCGACCGCGCACGCTCTGGTGGATGGTTTCAGAGCCTTCACCCAGGTCCTCGCGATAGGCGATAAACAGGGGCGGCAGCAGGCCCGGGTCAAGATATTCGTAGTGCCCGTGGCCCTGGCGGTCCATGAGTTCCTTGTTGAAATCCATATAGACCACGCCTTCATAGACCTGAATCACGCGGTCCTGCAACCCGGCGGCGATGTCGAGTTCTTCCGTTTCCACGCTCAGAATCAGGTTGGGCAGTTGTTCTTTTGGTATTTC
>MTKZ01015824.1_pt1 | contig 10404 bp, 6 predicted proteins | sample 1042781 | NCBI WGS metagenome assembly MTKZ01 (sample SAMN06212207, study PRJNA360539) | anaerobic digester metagenome | biome: Wastewater treatment plant; material: sludge; isolation source: anaerobic digester fed with sludge from wastewater treatment plant | place: Denmark: WWTP Viborg ...
GGTCGCCATCGCCTACACGGACCTGCCGAACGGCATCATCATCGTCCTGGCCTGCCTGCTGGCCGTGCCCTTCGTCGTCACGGCGGCCGGCGGGCTGCCGGCGGCCAAGGCGGCCCTCGACCCGGGCTATTTCGCGGTCGTCAACAGCAAGTTCGGCGCCTATCCCTGGCTCAAGGCCATCGGCTACTTCCTGTCGACGATGTTCCTGCTCCTCGGCGTCCAGAGCATGTACCAGAAGTTCTACAGCGCCAAGTCGGGCAAGGACGCCAAGAAGGCCGTGGCCTGGTGGACGGTCGGGACGATCTTCGTCGAGACCATCGTGGTCGTCATCGCCGTCTTCGCCTACAGCAAGCTCCAGGGCCAGATCGACCTCAGCGTGCCCAAGGCGGGAGGCAAGGTCGTGCTCATGGCCGCCAAGCAGCTCGTGCCCTTCCCGGTCGGCGTGCTCCTGCTCGGCGCGGCCTGCGCCGTGGTCATCTCGACGGGCATGAACTACCTGCTGTCGCCGTCGACGACCATCATGCGCGACATCTACCAGCGCTTCCTGAAGAAGGACGCCAACCCCAAGAACCTGGTGGCCCTGCAGAAGGTCCTCATCGTCGCCATCGGCGTCGTGGCCTTCCTGCTGGCGACCCAGCTCAAGTCGGTCCTGGAGATGAGCCTGTTCGCCTACACCATCTACGGCGTGGCCATCACTCCGGCCCTCATCGCGGCCCTGGCTTGGAAGCGGGTCACGAAGGCCGGCGGCCTGGCCTCGATCATCGCCGGCACGGTCGTCTGCCTGGGTTTCTTCATTCTTTCGAAGCTGCCGGGGATCCCGGTCATCGAGGGCGACGCCTGGGGCATCCCCATCATCTACCCCTCGCTCTTCGCCTCGCTCGCGGCCCTGGTCGTCGTCAGCCTGCTGACCCCCAAGCCCAAGCCCGAAGAGCTGGAGAAGTTCTTTCCGAAGAAATAAGAAAACGGGGACGAAATGACGACGGGCGTTGTCATCGACCGGCGCTACGAGGACCACGTCATGGGCGCCGCCCACGTCGAGTCCCCGGAGCGCCTACGCGTCCTGCGCCGCCTGCTCGAGGAGGACCCGCCCGTCCCCTATCTCCCGATCCCGCCGCGCCCGGCGACCGACGAGGACCTCGGCCTCGTCCATGAGCGCGGTTACATCGATCTCGTCCGCTCGACGGCCGGGCAGGTCGTGCCCATGGACGGCGACACCGTGGCCGGCCCCAAGACCTGGGAGGCGGCCCTGCTCGCCGCCGGGGGCCTCCTCGAGGCCGTGGACCGGATCATGGACGGCGCCGTCCGCAACGCCCTGGCCCTCGTGCGCCCGCCCGGGCATCATGCCGAGGCCTCGCGGGCCATGGGCTTCTGCTTCTTCAACAACGCGGCCGTCGCCGCCGAGCACCTCGTCCGCCGGCACGGCCTCTCCCGCGTCCTGGCCGTCGACTGGGACCTCCACCACGGCAACGGCACCGAGCAGGCCTTCTACGAGCGCCGCGACGTCCTGTACTTCTCGACGCACCAGATCCCGCTTTTCCCGGGCACGGGCGCGACGCGCTTCTTCGGCCACGGCGAGGGCTTCGGCTACAACCTCAACGTGCCGCTCATCGCCGGCAAGGGCGACGACGACTTCCTGGCCGTCTACGAGGGCGTCCTGGGCCCGGTCGCGGCCGAGTTCCAGCCGGAGTTCGTCGTGGCCAGCGTCGGCTACGACATCGCCGCGGGCGATCCGCTCGGCGGCATGGAGGTCACGGCTTCCGGCTTCGGGCGCCTGACGGCCTCGCTCGCGGCCATGGCCGAGCGCACGGCCGGGGGCCGCCTGGCCCTGGTCCTCGAGGGCGGCTACGATCACGTGGCGCTCCGCGACGGCGTCGCCGCGACCCTGCGGGCGCTCGGCGCCTCAGGGGCAGGGACATCCCCCGGCGGGGACACGGCCCCGAACGCCCGCCCGCCGCTCTCCCCCGCCCTCCGGGTCGAGCTCCAAGAGCCCCTGCGGACCTTCCGGCGCAAGTGGGACATCCCCGACCTCTAGATGTCCTCCCCCGGGGCGGCCGTCCCCAAATCAGGACAAACACCTCCCTATCCCTCCCCTGTTATCAGGCGGGGCCGTTGGCATAGTTCTTGCAATATCGGATGCGGATAGGAGAATGACCATGAAAAGGACACTGATCCTCGCGACCGCCCTCATCGCCCTGGCGTCCGGCGTCTATGCCCAGGAAGAGCAGGCGCCCGCTCCCCAGAGCCCTCAGGAGGTCAAGGACGCGAAATACACCAACGAATCCGTCGCCCGGCTCAGCTTCGTCGAGGGCAAGGCCTTCGTCCAACGGGCGTCCGACCTCGGCTACGAAGAGGCCGCCCTCAACATGCCCATCAGCGAAGGCGACCGCATCGGCACGTCGGACGGCCGGGTCGAAGTCCACTTCGGCCGCGGCAACTACCTCCGCCTCGACAACGACACCAAGGTCGACGTCCTCAACCTGCCCAAGAAGGACGACGACATCGCCCGGGTCAGGGTCTGGTCGGGCCATATGTACCTCGTGGTCGGATCCCTGAAGAAGGAGAAGGCCATCGAGCTGCACACGGCCGACTCCTCCTTCTACGTCCTCGACCGCGGCGTCTACCGCATCGACGTCCGGGAAAGCAAGGACACCGAGATCCTGGTCTTCGAGGGCCTCATGGAGGCCGCCGGCGAGGACGGCTCGACCCTGCTCAAGTCCGGCCAACGGCTCGAGGTCTCCGAGGGCCGCTTCGCCTCCAAGCCGTCCTCGTTCATGACCGTGGCCAACGACGGCTTCGACAAGTTCAACGAGTCCCGCACCTCGGCCACGACCCGGCTCCTGGCCAAGGGCAAGCTCCCCGAGGAGCTGGCCGACTTCGAGGGCGAGCTCGAGGAGAACGGCGAGTGGACCTATCTCGCCCCCTACGGCAACGTCTGGGTGCCCTCCGGCCTCGACGATGACTGGCGGCCCTATTACAACGGCCGCTGGACCTGGCTGCCCCTCTCGGGCTGGACCTGGTGGCCCTATGAGCCCTGGGGCTGGTCGACCTTCCACTACGGCCGCTGGCACTGGGGAGTCGACCTCGGCTGGTACTGGATCCCCATGAACATGTGGGGCCCGGCCTGGGTCAACTGGTGGTGGGACGACTTCTACTTCGGCTGGGCGCCCCTCAGTTACTGGGGTTATCCCGGCGTCGTCATGGGCGGCATGTACTACGGCCACTACTACGGCGGTTATTATCCCTATCAGTCGCGCGCGCTGACCGTCGTCCGCCGCGACAGCCTCAAGGACCCGCACCTCTCGGCCAACGCCCTGCGCGGCGACTCCCTCAAGGCCCTCGACCGCATGAACCTGGCCCACGCCAGCCCCAACGTCCGGCCGGCCGGCAACCGCGTCTCGGTCCAGCCGCTCGACGGCGGCCGGGTCCTGCTCCGCAACGACCGCACGACCGCGCTCGAGCGCGACGCCCGGATCGACAAGCGGGCCGGCGGCGGGACCGCGTCCTCGACGGGCCCCCGCGCCATCCGCAAGCCCGACGCCCCGTCCGGCGCCCGCGGCGAGGCCAAGGGCGCGACGGCCGCCAAGCCGTCGAGCGTCAAGGGCGCCGACCGCGGCTCGAAGTCCGGCGGCGCGGCCAAGCCCGCCTCGGGCTCGAGCGGCCGGACGATCCGCAAGAAGGACGGCGAGCCGGCCACAGCGGCCAACTCGTCGGTCGGGTATCAGAGCGATCCGTCCGTGGGCGGCACGGCCGTCCGGACGGGATCTTCGCGGACGGCCTACGGATATCCGTCCTCCCCGACCATCAAGCGTCCGGCCACGTCCTACGGCGACGGCGGCCGGGCCCGGGCCGGGTCCTACTCGGGCCCCTACAGCCGCCCGTCCTCGGGCGGGTCATACGCGCGGCCCTCGTCCTCCTCGGGGCGCTCGAGCGGCTCATACGCCCGGCCCTCTTCGTCCGGCCGGTCGAGCGGGGCCCGCGTGGGTTCCTCGTCGTCGGGGAGATCGTCGGGCGGCGCCTCGCGCGGCTCCTCGTCCCGGGGATCTTCGGGCTCCTCATCGCGGGGCTCGTCCTCGGGTTCCCGGGGCAGCTCGGGCGGGGGCGGCGTCCGCAGGAAATAGCAACCCCTTTCCATCGGGGGGAGCGTCCCTTCTTCCGGCCGGTTGGTAGGGGCGCTCCCCATTTTTTTTGTTCCGCCGAGTTTCCCTGACCTCTCCCGGAGCAGTACGGTTCTTCTCCCGTTACCGGGATTCCCTCTCGAGGCGGCGAAGGGGATTGTCCTCGCAGGTCCCCGTTGCTGGAGGGGGGGGGCCCGCGCAGCGGGGGGGAACCGTGCGAACTGGTTCCCAGGGGGGCCGGGGAGCTAGAGGACATCCCCGAGCCAAAGCCCGAGAGAGGGAAGCCCGGGATCTGAAGAAGAACCTGATAAAACTAGGGGAGGTCAGTGATCTTCGACGGTCTTCTCGCGGCCGTAGTAATCGTAGACGCGCAGGTGGTCGGCGTTCGTGCAGAAGCGCGACGGCTCCGAGCCCGGGAAGAAGACTTCCTTGAACGGGAAGAGGCAGGCCGGCGTCGCCAGCAGCCCCGTCTTCTTGTCGATCTCGACGAAGACGAGATTGGGCGGGACTTCGAAGTCGGGCGGCTGGAAGTCGACGATGCCCTCGGCGGCGGCTTCCTTCTGGGCGTCGGCGATGACTTTCCCGAAGAAGTCCTGCCAGATGGGCAGCGCCGCCGCCGCGCCCGTCTGGCGCTCCCCGAGCGGCACCGGCAGGTCGTTGCCGACCCACACCCCCGCGCAGAGCTCGGGCGAGAAGCCGACGAACCAGGCGTCCGAGTACTTGTCGGTCGTCCCGGTCTTGCCGGCCAGCGGCCAGCCCAGGACCGANNCCCTCCGACTCGACGACGCCGCGCATGAGGTAGGTCATCATGTAGGCCGTCTGGGGCGAGAGGACCTCCTCCGACTCGACCCGCGCCTCCTCGAGGACGTTGCCGTCCTTGTCCTCGATGCGGGTGATGAAGGAGGGCCGGAAGCGGACGCCCTTGTTGGGGAAGGTCGAAAAGGCCGAGACCATCTCCAGCAGCGTGACCTCGAACGTGCCCAGGCTGAGAGACAGATAAGGATTGAGCTGCGAGGTGATGCCGAAGCGGCGGCAGTACTCGACGCCGACCTGGGGCGAGATGAAGTCCAGGAGCTTGGCCGTGACGACGTTGCGCGACTGCTCGAGGCCCGTCCGCACGGTCACGATGCCCTTGTACTTGCGGTCGTAGTTCTTGGGCGACCAGGGCTCGCCGTCCCAGCGGTCGATGAAGGTCACCGGCTCGTCGGCGATGAGACTGGCCGGGGTGAAGCCGTTCTCCAGGGCGGCCGTGTAGAGGAAGGGCTTGATGGACGACCCGGTCTGGCGGGGCGCCTGCGTGGCCCTGTTGAACTGGCTCTCGCGGAAGGCGTAGCCGCCGACCATGGCCTTGATCTGGCCGGTGCGGGGGTCGAGCACGACGAAGGCCCCGTTGCGGACGGGCTTCTGGGTCAGCGAGACCTTGGCCTCCTTGGCCGTCTCGTCGACGGAGACGACGCGGACCTGGACGACGTCGCCCCTCTTGACCAGGGCGTCGAGACGGGTCGCCTTGGTCCAGGCGATGTCCTTGGCCGTCATGCGGCCGACGGCGTTCTTGACGCGGACGGCGGCCTCGGTCCGAGAGGCCTCGAGGACCACGGCGTCGTAAACCTCGTTCGGCTCGAGGGCCTGGCTCTCCCAGCTCAGGAGCCACTGCTCCTCGAGCGCGGCCTTGGGCTGGGCGACCAGGGCCTTGAGGACCTCGGGCCCGGCCTCGAGCAGGTTGGGCTTGTCGGCCCGCCAGCCGTGGAGAAGGTTCTCGGTCCGGCGCAGGCCGTCGCGCAGGGCCCCCTCGGCGTAGCGCTGGAGGACGGGATCGAGGGTCGTGTAGACCTTGAGGCCGGCCCGGTAGAGCCCCTCGCGGCCGTAGTTCTTCTCGAGGTAGCGCCGGACCTCCTCGAAGAAGTAGGCCCCGAACTCGACGCTCGTCCGGCGCAGGGGCAGGACCGCCATCGGGGCCTGCTTGAGGGACTCGCCCTCGGCCTTGGTCAGGTAGCCCTCGGCGACCAGGCGGTTGAGGACGTGGTTGCGACGGCCGAGGGTGAGCTTGGCGTTCGAGTACGGCGAGTAGAGCGAGGGGCCGCGGAAGATCCCGGCGATCATGGCCGCCTCGACGGGATCGAGGTCCTTGACGTCCTTGCCGAAGTAGAGCGTGGCCGCGGCCTGGACGCCGTAGGTGCCGTGGCCGAGGTAGAAGTGGTTGCAGTAGAGCTCGAGGATCTTTTCCTTGGGGTAGAGCTTCTCGATCTCCCGGGAGACGTAGAGCTCCTTGAGCTTGCGGCGCAGGCTGACCTCGCTGTGGAGGAAGAGGGAGCGGGCCAGCTGCTGGGTGATGGTGCTGCCGCCCTCGGGGCGCTTGCCGCCGAGGACCTTGAAGACGTCGGCCCAGACGGCCCGCAGGATGCCCCGCAGGTCGACGCCGCCGTGGCGGAAGAAGCTGGGGTCCTCGGTGGCCACGATGGCGTTGACCAGGGACCGCGGCAGGCGGCTGTAGGGGACCTCGACCCGCTTCTCCTCGGCGAACTCCTTGAGCGGCTGCCCGTCGGCGGTGTAGACCGTGGTGATGAGCTTGGGCCGGAAGGTGTTGATATCGGCGACGTTGGGCAGGTTGTCCTTGATGGCGACGTAGGCGCCGGCGAGGGCGCCCAGCCCGAGGGCCAGGCCGGCCAGGGCCAGGCCGAGCGCGACGCGCAGGACGGTCTTCTTGTTTATCTTCTTGATCTTGAGCTTCAGGTTGGGGATCTTCATGGGTTCTTCAGGCCATCATAGCAAAACGTCCCCTCGAAGACAAAAGCGAGGCTAGAGCAGCGGCTCTACGTTTTGCCAGATGGCGCGGGCAACGGCACGGGGGTCGAGGCGGCCGTCGAGGTGGACGATGCGCGGGCCCCTGAAGCTCCGGAAGATGTCGCGGACCCGGACGAGGTAGTCCTCGCGCTCGAAGAGCTCGTCGCGGGTCTTGCGGCCCCGGATGCGGGCCAGCCCGGCCCCGGCGTCGACGTCGAGGACGATGACCAGGTCGGGCGGCACGGCGAAGGACTCGTTGAGGCGCCGGATGCGCCCCGTATCGAGTCCCTTGGCGCCTTGGTAGGCGATGGTCGAGAAATAGTAGCGGTCGAGGACGACGACCTTGCCGGCGGCCAGGGCCGGGCGCAGGTTCTTGGCCACATTCTCCCGGCGGTCCTTGACGAAGAGCTCGAGCTCCTCGTCGGGGGTCAGGGAATCGGCCCGGACGGCCTGGCGCCTGATCTCCCTCCCCCATTTGCCCCGGGTCGGCTCGCGGAAGAAGGCCGCCTTGCGGCCGCGGCGGCGGAGACGCCGGAGGAGGCGGCGGGCCTGGGTCGTCTTGCCCGAGCCGTCTATCCCCTCGAGGACGACAAGGAGGCCGCGGCGGCGCCGGATAGTCATTTCGGGGGCATCTTAGCAAAATCGGGGACACGATACCAATTCAGGAGAATCGGTTCATGTCCCCGATTTCGGAGGACGCAACCAATGCCGCGGGACGGGCGTTTGGAAGGGGTTGGAGCGATTGAAAATATGGGTCCGATATGTTATTTTTGAAGCTCACCCGGGAGGTTTGACATGAAGAAATACGGTTGGGTCGCTTTCACCAGCTTTACCCTGGGCCTGCTCCTCGCGGGCTACCTGTTCCTCTATACCCCCGACACCCCGGCGCCGGCCCCGACGGTCTTCACCAAGCCGGCCGCGGCGCCCACGGCGGCGAACCTGTTCGCCTCCGCCCCGCCCCAGGAAAAGGCGTCCATGGACTTCGTCACCATCGCCGAGAGGATCGGCCCGGCCGTCGTCCGCATCGAGGCCGACCGCCGTCAGGAGTCCCGCGGGCGCGGCATGGGCGGCGACTGGCCCTTCGGCGACGACTTCTTCGACCGCTTCTTCGGCCAGCCCCGCTCGAACCAGCCCGAATCCAACACGGTCCAGGTCGGCGGCACGGGCTTCTTCATCACCCCCGACGGCTACATCCTGACCAATAACCACCTCGTCGAGAAAGACAAGACGACCCGCGTCTCCATCACCACCCTCGGCGGCAAGGAATACGAGGCCAAGATCATCGGCACCGACCCCGGCACCGACCTGGCCCTGCTCAAGGTCCAGGCCAAGGACATGCCCTACGCCGAGCTCGGCGACTCCGCCCAGGTCAAGGTCGGCGAGTGGGTCCTGGCCATCGGCAACCCCTTGGGCATGGAGCACACGGTCACGGCCGGCATCGTCAGCTACAAGGGCCGCCAGATCGACACCCAGAGCTACCAGGACTTCATCCAGACCGACGCGGCCATCAACCGCGGCAACAGCGGCGGCCCGCTCATCAACACGCGGGGCGAGGTCGTCGGCATCAACTCGAACATCCTGACCGAGGGCTTCGCCGGCAACATCGGCATCGGCTTCGCCATCCCCTCGAACATCGCCAAGAAGGTCGTCGTCCAGCTCAAGGACAAGGGCCGGGTCGTCCGCGGCCGCCTGGGCGTCCAGACCTACCGCGGCGACCTGACCGAAGGCATGGTCAAGCAATACAAGCTCAAGTCCAAGGCCGGCGCCCTCATCAGCGGCGTCGAGCCCGACTCCCCGGCCGAGCGGGCCAAGCTCCGCCAGTACGACGTCATCGTCCGGGTCAACGGCGAGCCGGTCAAGAACAGCGACGACCTGCGCTTCAAGATCGCCGACATCCCGCCCGGCCAGAAGGTCGACCTGGTCGTCGTCCGCGACGGCGACGAGGTCAAGCTCTCGGCCGTCGTCGACGAGCTCGAGCCCGAGGCCGAGAAGGGCCAGGTGGCCAGCGCCGACAAGGACATCGGCGTCTCGGTCGTGGCCCTGACGCCCAACTCGGCCCGCCGCTACGGCCTGCGCACGGCCGAGGGCCTGCTCATCACCGAGGTCCGCCCCGGCAGCGAGGCCGCCCGCGAGAACCTGGCCGCCGGCATGATCATCGTCGAGGTCAACCGCAAGCGGGTCACGGCCGTCCGCGACTTCGAGGACATCCTCAAGAGGACCGCGACCGGCGACGAGGTCATCCTGCTCGTTCGCCAGGAGGCGGACGGCCGGTCCCAGGACTTCATCGCCACGGTCAAAGTCCGCTGAACGCGGACCGGCCGGCCGTCAGCCGGTGAAGTGCTCGAAGCCCCGGGCCCGCAGCGGCCGCCGCTTCTTGCCGGGCCCGACGAGCGTGAGCGTCCGTCCCGGTTTGACGACGCCGATCCTCGTCAGCCTGTGCTTCGCCGCCAGGGCCTCGACCGCCGCCGTCCTGGCCGGCCGGACCGTGAACAGGAGCTCGTAGTCCTCTCCCCCGTCGAGGGCCATGGCCAGCGGGTCGCGGGCCAGGCAGTCGAGGGCCGCGCTGATGGGGACGCGCTCGGCCTCGACCACGGCCCCGACCCGGCTCTCGCGGCAGATGTGGGCCAGGTCCACGGAGAGGCCATCCGAGAGGTCGATCATGGCCGAGGCCAGCCGTCGCTCTCCTAGCAGAGCTCCCAGCTCGAGGCGCGGCGACGGATCGAGGAAAGCCATGAGGAGCGGCCGCACGGTCCGGACGACGCCGCGGCTGCCGCCCTTCTCGACCAGGCGCAGGCCGCCCGCCGCGTCGCCCAAAGTCCCCGAGACGTAGATGGCGTCGCCCGGCCGCGCCCCGCTCCGCTTGACCGGGAAGGGCGCCCGCCCCGTGACCGTGACCGCGATCATGACCTTCTCGGCGCCCGACAGGTCGCCGCCGACCAGGGCCACGCCGGCCTCGCGGGCGGCGCTCCTGAAACCGGCCATGAACTGCCTCAGCCAATCGGCGTCCGTGGCCCCGGGCAGGGCCAGGCCGACGAGCGCGTGCAGGGGCCGGCCGCCCATGGCCGCGACGTCGCTCAAGTTGACGTTGAGGGCCTTGCGCCCGAGAAGGCGGGCCGGATGGTCGGTCAGGCGGAAGTCCTCGTCCTCGACCAGGACGTCGGTCGTCAGCAGGAGCGGTCCGTTCGCGCGGACCAGCGCGGCGTCGTCGCCGATGCCGACCAGGATGTCGCGGCGGTCCTGGCGGAACGAGCGCCGGATCATGGCCACGACGCGCCGCTCACCGAGGTGCTTCAGCCGCATGGCTTCCCCCTCTCGGCCTTAGCGTTTCTTGGCTTTGGCCTTTCCCGCCTTCTTCTTCGGGCCCTTGGCCACCGGCGCCGCGAACGGCTCCGTCATGGCCTCGCGGAAGACCTCCTTGACGTCCTCGACATAGATGAACTCCATGTCGCGGATGACCTTCTTGGGGATGTCGTGGAGGTCCTTCTTGTTGGCCGCCGGCATGATCATC
>MTKZ01043935.1_pt1 | contig 10404 bp, 11 predicted proteins | sample 1042781 | NCBI WGS metagenome assembly MTKZ01 (sample SAMN06212207, study PRJNA360539) | anaerobic digester metagenome | biome: Wastewater treatment plant; material: sludge; isolation source: anaerobic digester fed with sludge from wastewater treatment plant | place: Denmark: WWTP Viborg ...
CCTCGCCTATTTTTGCCCCCAATTGATCCAGAGATAAATCGGGGCGTTCCGCACCAAAAAGCCACTGGCTAAATTTGTCAATTTCTGGTTGAAGATATGTTTTGAACGCGTCAGTTAATATCCCGGCTTTGATATATTTGTCATCAGCCGCCGCGCGAATAATGCGGCTGTAAATTGAATACATCAACTCGTCATGAGATAAATCGCCGCTGGCGAAGACCTGATACAAAGGCACAAACACGGCCACATGGCTGGCCTGTAATTGTTTTGCCACAAATTGCAATTCTGTAGATTTTCCGCTTGCCATGTGCCCAATAAACAAAAATTTCCCGGGCGAGCGAAGCAATCTCAGTTCGCTGACCAAGCGGCTGGTGCGGGTATTGGGGCGTTCTACAAACAAGGTATCAAGCTCTCCCAAAGTCAGAGGCTTGGGGTCAAGTTCATTGTAGGCTGCTTCTAGAGTTACTTCGCCAGACATATTGGAATTATAGCCCTTGCTTGATGGGGTTGTTTTGGTTTATCTGCATACAATTAACCCTTCATGTCTAAAAAGAAAAAACAACGCGGTGGCGACCGGCTGCCGCTTGACCCCAACACCCCCGACGCGCGAACGCACCTAAAACTGGGCGACCGCGTCACGCTGGATTTAACCGCCGTCACCCCGCACGGTGATGTGATTGGCCGCCACGAGGGCATCGTGGTGTTTGTGCCTTACGTCCTCCCCGGCGAGCGGGTGGAGGTGGAGATTAGCCATGTGCGGCGCAGTTTTGCGCGCGGGCTGCCCGTGCAGCGCCTGACCGACTCGCCTGACCGCGTGACCCCGCCCTGCCCTGTTTTTGGCGTGTGCGGCGGATGCCAGTGGCAGCATGTGCGCTACGAAAAACAACTGGAGTTCAAAACCGATCTGGTGCGCGAGCAATTGACCGGCATTGGCAAGTTTGAGAACCCCAACGTGTTGCCGTGCGTGCCCAGCCCGCGCCCGTATGAGTATCGCAACCGAATGCAGTTCAGCGTGTCCGAGACCGGACATCCGGGGTTTCATCGCCCCGGCACGCGCGAAATTCACAACGTGATTGAAATTGACGACTGCCTGATCAGCGACCCGCAGATACGCGAGAAATTGCAAGGCTGGACGCCGGATGTGGGCATGAATGGCGCGGGCGAGCTGGTACACCAAATTGATGTGCGGGTGACCGACCGCGAGGCCGAGGGCGGCTCCATCTTAAAAGTGGGCCAGTTTGAGTATTTTGTCTCGCCGCAATCCTTCTTTCAGGTAAACGTGGGGATGGCGGAGTGGCTGGCGCAGCACGTGGTGGATGCGCTGGACCTGCGCGGCACAGAGACCGTTTTGGATTTGTATTGCGGCGTGGGGTTGTTCACCCTGCCGCTGGCGGCCAAAGCCGCGCGGGTGTTTGGGGTAGAGAACAACCGGGAAGCCATCGAAGACGCCGAAAAGAACAAGCGCCAACTGCCCGAAGACAAACAACCCGTGTTTATACGCGCAGATGTGATGAAGGCGATTAAAAAAGAGCCGATGGTGAGCGAGCATTTTGACGCGATTGTGGTGGACCCGCCCCGCGCCGGCGTGTTTTACGATGTGTTGATGAAGCTGATTGAGCTTCGCCCGCAAAAACTGGTGTATGTCTCGTGCGACCCGGCCACGCTGGCGCGCGACCTGCGCATTTTGTGCGATAACGGCTACGCCTTACTCTCGGCGCAGCCGTTCGACATGTTCCCGCAAACGCATCACATTGAGACGTTGGCCTCGTTGGCTTTGCGCTGAACGATGAAGTTGACCCGCGCGTTCTTAAAGTAGCTGTTCTGCGGGTCATCCTCGTTCAAAAGCACATCGGTCACGTGCACCACCACGTGCAACCGCGATGTGACAATGTCAAATTTAAGGTTGTCAGTAGCGCGGATCACCTCACCTTTTTGCGCCAGTTTTGCGCGAATGGCGGGCGTGTTCATGGCGTGATCGGTCGCCAGAATTTTTGTCACGCTCTTAAAATCGGCTTTGTCAAACACCCACACCGAGAGGGCATCCACGCGGGCGGGGCTGTCTGCGCCCAAACGATCCGCGATGCTCACACCGCACTCGCCGTTCAACTCGCCTTTTGCCCCGCTGATGGCGAAGTCCTGATCAAACATATCATCGCCCTGCGCGTAATTGGCCACAAAACCGCCACCCAGGGGCTGGGCGGGCTGGGCGGGTTGAAAGATGGCCTGCGGGGTGGCGTTTAGCGCGGCCACCGCCGTTGCCGCGGCTGCCGCGGCGGCTGCGCCCGTCACAGGTTTGGCAGGGGGCAAATCCACCTGTTCCATCTCAACAAATGTGTCCATGGTTGGGATGGCCGGCGCGGCGGGCGCGGCAAATTCGTTTTCCGCTGGCTCCTCCCAAACTTGTTGGCTCTGCTGGCGCGAGGTGGTTGCGCCAGCGCCAATTGGCTGCGCGGTTAGCGCGGCGGCCTCTTCATCTATTAAATCCTCCGGCGGATGGAAGTTGGTTTGGGCGGTTCCGCGGGTGGGGCTGGCGGCCGCGATGTTCACTGGCAGGCTCAGCCGCGTGATGTAACCCAGACCCAGCAGAATCAGCGGCAAGGCCACCAGCAGCCCAATAAAGCCAAGCCACAAATTGCGGTTGGCGATCAGCCGTTGAAGCACGTTCGCGTTCTGGTCGGGAATGTTGGCGGCGTTCACGCCCTTGAGCAACTCGCTTACGGCCAGCTCATCGTTAGAGTTGAAGTAACCGCCATCTTTGTCACGGCTATTTTCGGCCTTCACCGCATCCAGCGCGTTTTGCACCATCAGAGCGGCTGTTTCTTTGTTCGCATCGCCAGAGGTAAGCCCCAGCATGTTGGCCGCTTCATCAAAAGCCACCTTTTGGTTGCCCAGCCCTTGCTGATAGCGGCGAGCCACATTGACCACATACAACTCGCGGTACTCCGCGATCTTTGTGGCCGGGTCGGCAGATTTAAGCAAACGCGGAGACGCGCCTTTAAAAAACACCTCTGCGGGCAGCACGGCAAATGACAGCCACGCGCAAACCAGCGCGCCGATCAAAATGCCCGCCAAAACGCCCAGCAGACGGTTGCGGTCAATAAGCTCTTTAATAATTGATGGCATACGCGGTATTCTACTCAAGAATCAGTTTGTTGGGGCGCGTTCGCAAAAGCATCTACTCCAAGTAAATCGCTCAAAGTACTGATTGAAGCTGTTTTTTGTCCAAAAATTTTGCTCAAAACGCATTTTCTTCAGATTTACTTTGCTTTACTGCGTTCGTGTGTATCGGCGTTTCACCGGCAGCGGATAAACTCCGCCGCCTAAGCTTTAGAAAACCCGCGAGTGCGGGTTAAAAACGCCGATTTAACCCGTGAGCAGGTTTCTTAACCAACTAGCCGCCGGATTTATCCACGTCCTCCTCGCGAAAGCGGGGATGGCGGCAACCAGCGCACATCGCGTTAGCGTGAATTACTCGGAATACATGGTTCGCAAAAGGACAAAATGTGCGCGCGCTTTGGTTTTGGCCCTGCCAGCCCCGCTAATTCTTTAACAAGCGCCCAAAATTGCGCTTGCCCACTTTCAGCACCACCGGCACGGCCAAATTGACCGTCTCTTTCCAATCACTCACCTTGCGGCCATCTACCGAAACGCCGCCACCCTCAATCAATCGGCGCGCCTCGCCTTTGGATTTGGCGAATCCCACTTCGGCAATCGCGTCCACAATGTTCACGCCATCGGCCAAATGAAATTCTGGGATGTGTTCTGGCGTGTCCTTCTCACGGAACTTGGTGATGAAATCCGCCTCGGCGTGGGCTGCCGCCTCATCCGAATGGAAGATAGACACGATTTCCCGCGCCAACTCCATCTTCACATCGCGCGGGTTCACGTCGCCAGCCAGTTTGGCCTTCACTTCTTCAATCATGGCGGGCGTGTAGCGCGTGACCAGCTCAAAATAAATCTGAATGGCGCTGTCTGGGATGGACATGACTTTGCCATACATATCTTCTGGCGTGGAGAAGATGGGGATGTGATTTCCCAGCGATTTTGACATCTTGATCACGCCATCTGTGCCGGGCAAAATCTTGACAAAGATGCCAATTTGCGGGCGCTGGCCGTTGGCCTCTTGCAGCTTGCGCCCGGCGGTCAAAATATTGAACAACTGGTCGCTGCCGCCCACCTGCACATCGGTTTCCTGCGCCACCGCGTCGTAGCCCTGCATCAAGGCGTAAAACGTCTCATGCAGCTAAATCGGCTCGCCTTTTTCCAGCCGCAGCGCAAAGTTCTCGCGGGTCATAAACTGCTGAACCGTGAAGTTCTGGGCAATCTTGATCACATCCAAAAAGCTGAGTTCGCTCAGCCATTCCGCGTTAAAGCGCACCCGCGTTTTGCTTTTATCCAAAATCTTAAACGCCTGGTCTTANNGCGTTTTGCTTTTATCCAAAATCTTAAACGCCTGGTCGGCGTAGGTCTGCGCGTTTTCGGCCACCTTCTCGGCGGTCAGCAAATCGCGGGCCTTGTCTTTGTCGGATGGGTCACCGAGCAGCGACGTGTAATTTCCAATCAGGAAAGTCACATCGTGCCCAAGCTGCTGAAACTGCCCCAGCTTGCGCATGGTGATGGTGTGACCGAGGTGTAAGTCGCTGGTGCGGGGGTCGTAGCCGCAATAAATTTTTAGCGGCTTGCCGGTTTTCTGGCTCAGCTCCAGCCGGTTTCGCAGCTCTTTTGCCATATTGCGAGCCAGCGTGGCATCGCCAAAATCCGTGCCCTGCATAAGCAAAGCCACCTGTTCATCCAGCGTCAAATTCGTTGCAAGTTGTGACATATCAAAAGACATTATAAAAGACGGAAGACGGAAGACGGGAGACGGAGGACGGTTGATGACAACCAGCCCCCAACCCCCAGCCCCCAACTCTTACCTAAACATCGCCGTGTCGTAGCCGCGCAGGGCAAAACCGGCGTTGAGCAGCGTGATGCTGGCGTAAATCAGCAACGCGCCGCGGTCATCCCGCCCCTCGGTAAAGGCAAACGTGGCAGGCACGGCCAAAACAACCAGCGCGCCATACAAGTAATGCACAAACCGCAGCGTTGCGCCATACCCCTGCGTGAGCAAAATCAGCCCAAGCGCCATTTGCACCAGCCCCAAAACGGGGCTAAGCGCCAACGCGCCCGCGTAGTTGCCATCCACCCGCTTGGCTCCGCGCAAAAAATTAATAAACCCCCAAATGCCCAAAATGGCGTTGAAATAAATCACCGCGCTGGCGATGTTGATGTGTATTTGAAGTAAGCTCATATTTTTGTGTGTCACTCGCTTGCGGGGGTAAAACGGTCGCTCAACCGGCCTTTCAACTCGGCCAGCATGTCTGGCGATGACCCGCCCAGCACGGAGAACGAGATGGCGCTGAGGTCTGCGCCCGGTGCCAGCGGGAAGGCGTGGGCGCTGGTGGCAAGCGCTGCCCCGGCCTCCAGCATGATGGGCCAGAGCGCGGCCACATCCCACACATGCACGGTCATGCCCATGGTGCCAATGCTGGCACCGCACGCCAGCATGGCCAGGTCAAACCCGGTGGAACCCGCCACGCGGATGCGCATGGGCACATCGGGTCGGCCCTTTTTGAGGGTGCGGGTGCAGCAGGCAAACACCTGCGAGGCGTCCATCCTTTCCGCGTCGGATGAATAAATGGGCGCGTCATTGCAAAACGAGCCGCCGTTTTTTACCGCGTAATAATGCTCACTGGTCATGGGGAAATCGGCCACGCCCATCACCGGCTCGCCGTTGTGCAAAAGCCCAATCAGCACGCCCCACACGGGGAAGCCCCACGTAAAGTTGGTCGTGCCGTCAATGGGGTCAATCACCCAGCACCACTCCTCGCCGTTAAAAACTTTTGCGCTCTCTTCGCTCAAAATGCCGTGCTGCGGGTATTTTTGGCGGATGGCGCTCACGATGCGCTTGTCCGATTCGAGATCGGACTCGGTGACGAGCGTGTCATCTTTTTTCTTGGTGGCGATGAGGCGGCCAAAGTTGGCGACCAGCAATTGCGCCGTGTCTCGCGCAAGGTCGCGGGCAAAAGCCAGCGCCCCATCGGGCAGGTCATAACCGCCCAGAGCGCCATCCACCACCTGCAAGGCAAAGCGGGCCGCGTTGCGCTGTTCAATCACCCGCTCGGGGTCATCCAAAATGGCGGCCAGCAGGTCGCGCACGGGTTGTTTTTCTTCCGGGCTGATGGATTTCCATGCTTCCAAAATCTGCCCGCGGTCTTCGCTAAAGATGTGTTGCCAGAATACATCAAGATTCATGAGTGAGCCAATGTTAACCCCGTTTTGTGATTGAGGTACGATTGCGCTTTCGCTTACATATTTGCATACTTGCTTCTTATTTTTTACATCATGCGCAACCTGGACGACCAAAACACATACGCAACCGTTGACCCCCGAAATTTGCGCGGGCGGATTCTTGAAATGGGCAAAGATTGCCAGAACGGATACGCCACTGGCAAGAGCCTTGCGCCGCTGCCCGGTGCGGGTTCCATCCGCCAAATTGTGATTGCGGCCATGGGTGGCAGCGCGGCAGGCGCGAGCCTTGCGGCGGCGCTGGCAACCCAAACCGCCGCAGTTCCCATCATTTTGCGGAAGGAGTATGGCCTGCCCGCGTTTGCCAAAGGGCCAGAAACGCTGGTGATGGCGCTTTCTAACAGCGGCAACACCGAGGAAGTGGCGAGCGCGTTTGAGCAAGCCACGCAGCGCGGCTGCGCGGCGGTCGCCATCACCACCGGCGGCCGGCTGGCGCAAATGGCGCGGGCGGCGGGCGCGGGTCTCATCACCTACGAATGGACTTTTCCAATTAGCTCTGTTCCGTGGACGGCGTGTGCCGTGCTGGGGGCGCTGGTGGCGCTGGGGGTTTTGCCAGAGATGGCGCCGGATGTGAGCGAGACCGAGGCGGTTCTGGCGGCCATGAACGACAAACTTCGCCCGAAATCGCCCGCGATGCACAACGGCGCAAAACGTATGGCCGGGCAATTTATGGATCGCCTGCCTGTGATGTATGGCGCGGGGATTTTTGCGCCGGTGGCAAAATTGTGGAAGGCGCAAATGCACGAGCGGGCCAAATCGCTGGCAGCCAGCGAGGAAATGCCAGACCTGAATCACAACGCGGTGGAAAGTTACGACCACCCGCAGGCCGTGTGGCAAAAATCCATCGTCATCGCCCTGCGCGGCGCGGCAGACCACCCGCGCGTGGCCCGGCGTTACGAAGCCACCACCACCCTGATGCTGGAGGCTGGGCTGAACCAGGACAGCGCACGGGCGCAGGGCCACAGCCCAATGGCGCAAATGTTCTCGCTGGTGTTGTATGGCGAGTGGGTCACGTATTACACCGCCATCATCGCGGGCACAGACCCGCTGCAAGAACACGCTGTGACGCGCATGAAGGAAATTTTGGCAGGTTGATGCGGCGGTGCGCTCCAAGCGCTTTTACCGTGTGTGCAAGTTGGCACAACCTGTCCAGTTGGATAGGTGACAAGTTATTAAAAACTTGTAAAATCCGCTAAACAGGGTCGCGTCACTGGCCCATGTTCAGTATTATGGTAAAAACGCAAGTTGCGCCTGCCAAGTCGTCACCAAACACCAGAGGGTTGGTTATTTTTCTTGTGTGCGCGCTGGCTGGCGTTTTATTGGGCGTCGGCGCATACACGTTTTATTTCGCCAAAGGCTGGTCGTATCTTTCGGATGACCCCTCGGCCTGCGTGAATTGCCATATCATGCGGAACGAGTACGAAAGCTGGTCGCACTCCAGCCACAAGGCGGTGGCAACCTGCAATAGCTGCCATACCCCGCACGACCTCGTTGGCAAATACGCCACAAAAGCAGAGAATGGCTTTTCTCACTCCCGCGCATTTACCTTTCAGGATTTCAAAGAGCCAATTGAAATGCGCCAGGTGAGCAAAAACATTGTGCTGAATAACTGTCTGGAATGTCATAAAACGCTGGTCAGCTCAATTTCTGCGCCTCACGCTGGCGAGAAAGACACGGTGGATTGCATCATGTGTCATCGCAGCGTGGGCCACGCCGGGAAATAATTTATGAAGAAATCACGATCTATTCCAACTTGGGGCTTCATCCTGATAGCCGGAATTCTGGCATTGCTCACGGTGGGCGTTTTGCTTTTGTTGCAAAACATCAACACCCGCCAGCAAGAAGCCAAACAACAACCGATGCAAACAGTGCAACTGACCGAAGAAACGCTTGACCCGGCCATTTGGGGCAAAAACTACCCCAACGAGTATGACAGCTACAAGCGCACGGTGGATGTTGAGCGCACCAAGTTTGGCGGCAGCGAGGCCTTCTCTAAATTGGAAGACGATGTGCGCTGGAAAGTGATTTTCTCTGGCAACGCATTTGGCACAGATTACCGCGAGGAGCGCGGGCACGCCTACATGCTCGTGGATCAGCGCGACACCCAGCGCGTGACGCAGTTTAAGCAGCCGGGCGCGTGCCTGCACTGCCACGCGGCGGTGACGCAAGCGTATTACACCAAAGGCGTGGAAGCCGGAGCGCCAGCCAGCGACCGCAAGGCAGCCATCCAAAAAGGGTTTGAGTTGGTAAACCCCATGCCGTATGTGGATGCGACCAAGCTGGTGGATCACCCTGTGACCTGCGCCGATTGCCACGACCCAGCCACGATGCAATTGCGCATCACCCGCCCCGGGTTCTTCGCGGGCATCAACGCGCTGGCAAAATCCAAAGAGCCAACCCCGCACCTGCCCAGCATAGAGCGCTGGCGGGCCGCAGGCAGCAAGGGTGATTACGACCCGAACGTGGAGGCCACCCGCCAGGAGATGCGCTCGTATGTGTGCGCGCAATGCCACGTGGAGTATTACTTCAAGGGCGATGCCAAGACCGTGACCTTCCCGTGGTTTAACGGCCTCAAGGTAGAGGAAATTCAGGCGTATTACGATTCTGTTCAGTTCAAAGACTGGGTGCATAAAGACAGCGGCGCAAACGTGCTAAAAGCGCAGCACCCAGAGTTTGAGACCTGGAGCCAGGGCGTGCATGCCCGCAGCGGCGTGGCCTGCGCCGATTGCCACATGCCCTACGAGCGCGTGGGCGCGACCAAGGTGAGCGATCACTGGGTGCGCAGCCCCATGCTAAACGTGAACAACGCCTGCCAGACCTGCCACAAGTTCAGCGAGCAGGAAATGAAAGATCGCGTGACCGTGATTCAAGACCGCACCAAGGCGCTGCTTATCCGCGCCGAGGACGCGGTGGTTGCGCTTATCAACGATATTGCCAAAGCCAAGGCCGCTGGGGCGACCGATGAGCAACTTGCAAAAGCGCGCGATCTGCAACGCGTGGCGCAATTCCGGCTGGACTTTGTATCTGCCGAGAACTCGATGGGCTTCCATGCGCCCGCCGAGACCGCCCGCATTTTGGGCGAGTCTATTGACTATGCCCGGCAAGGCCAAATAGAACTGCAAAAGACGGTTGGCGTGAAAGGCGCGGTAGATAACACGCTGGCGATGAATCCATAAAGCAGTCGGGTTGTGGTACATAAGCCGGGGGATTTATAAAAAAGCGCGGGAGCCATGATGCTCTCGCGCTTTTTTTATTGCGCCGCGCGTGCGCTACACTTTGCGCTTTATGGATTTCAACGTTCTTCTTCGAAGCATTGCGCTGGGGTTTGGCATTGCCGCGCCGGTAGGGCCAATTGGGTTATTGTGCATTCAGCGCACGCTGGCCCAGGGCCGCGCATATGGGCTGGCAACCGGGTTGGGCGCGGCCACCGCCGATGCCTTTTATGGCGCGGTGGCCGCGTTTGGGCTGTCTGTTATCTCAAACGCGCTCACCGGCCAGCAATTTTGGCTAAAGTTAATTGGCGGCGCGTTTTTGTGTTATTTGGGCGCAAAAACTTTTTTGTCTGCGCCAGCGCCAAAAAATCTGGGGGATGGGGCGCGGACGGGGCTGCTCTCTGCCTACGGCTCCACCGTTTTGCTCACTCTCACCAACCCGGCCACCATTTTGATGTTCGCCGCGCTTTTTGCCAGCATGGGCGCAACCGACGCGCCCGGGTTGGTGGTGCTGGGCGTGTTCATCGGCTCGGCGTTGTGGTGGCTCACCCTCAGCACGCTCACCGGGTTTGCGCGCAAGGTGGTCAGCCCGGCCAGCATGGTGTGGATCAACCGACTCTCTGGCGTGATGATTTTTGGGTTTGGCGTCCTCGCCATCCTCAGCGCGTTGATTAAGACTTCTTCTTAATTTTTTAAGGCTTTTATCAGGTGGCATTAAGTGAGGATGAATGCCGCCTGATATGCTGAGTGAGGTGCGCGACCGGGAAGTTTGCGCGAAGCACTTTGAATCACAGGAGAAAGAGAAATTTATGAGTATTAAATCAATGCGGGTGATGGGTTTTGT
>MTKZ01015900.1_pt1 | contig 10403 bp, 10 predicted proteins | sample 1042781 | NCBI WGS metagenome assembly MTKZ01 (sample SAMN06212207, study PRJNA360539) | anaerobic digester metagenome | biome: Wastewater treatment plant; material: sludge; isolation source: anaerobic digester fed with sludge from wastewater treatment plant | place: Denmark: WWTP Viborg ...
GGATCATTCGTCAATGGCTGAAACAAAAACAGGGACGAGGTTGTGTCGAAATCAAGGTACCCAAAAGCGGCGATGGGAAAGACTTGGTGAATATGGCGACAGAAAACGCAATCGAGACATTGCGTGCGCTCAAGACACAGTGGGAAAATGATACAAACAAGCAAAGCGAAACCCTCGCTGAACTTCAGGAAGCGCTTTCCATGGATGTGCCGCCAAATCGTATCGAATGTTATGATATTTCAAATACACAGGGATCCTTATCAGTAGGATCGATGGTGGTTTTCGAACAGGGAACCCCAAGTAAACAAATGTATCGCAGGTTTAATATCAAAACGGTTGAAGGTCCGAATGATTTTGACAGTATGACAGAAGTCTTGACGCGCAGACTGAAACGATGGCAGGCTGCCCAGGAAAAAAATCAGGAAGCAGGTGGAAAACCGGATGTTTCTTTTGCTTTGCTTCCGGATTTAATCATCATGGATGGCGGTAAAGGTCAGCTTGGCCGTGCTGTTGAAGTGCTGACCGAATTTGGATTGCGGGATCGTATCGCTGTTGTCGGTTTGGCAAAACGGGAAGAAGAGATATTTGTGCCGGGGAAAGCAGATCCCGTTGTTTTACCGAGACATTCACAAGCACTCTATCTGGTTCAGCGAATTCGTGATGAAGCACATCGTTTTGCGATAACTGCCCATCGCAATCGCAGAACGAAGGAAGGATTAGCCTCACAACTCGAGAAGATTCCTGGAATCGGACCGGTGAAACGAAAAGCATTATTAAAAAAGTTTGGCACGATTGAAAAAATTGCAAAAGCAGAAAAAGCGGAACTTATGCTGGTAAATGGAATTTCTGAAATCAATGCGGAGGCGATTCGGGATTATTTTGGCTAATGTCAGCCTAAATAAAATGACTTTGCCAAATTTTTACATGCTGTTCAAGTTGCAGTCTGCTTTGATGAAAATCCAATAGTTTCCGGTTCATTAATTCAAAATATCAACTTGTGATCCGAATCAATTACGACAACAAAAAATCCTCCCCAAATTTTTCAGTTTTCCTAATTCTGTCAATTTTATTAAAACAATATACAATAGAATCAATCTATCAGAAGAAACCATAAAGGAAAAAAATCATGGCACAAACACCTGTTCAAATTCGTAATGACAAACTTGCTGAAAAAGTTGTGAAGGCATTGAATTCAAGACATTTTGAAGCATATTATTGTCCAACCAAAGAAGCTGCGCTTGAAAAAGCATTGAGTTTGATTCCCAAAACGGATGTTGTTGCATGGGGCGGATCCGAAACGATTAAACAAATCGGACTGTGGCAATATGTGATCGACAATGGTTATACAGTGATCAATCGTGATCTTGGTAAATCTCCGGAAGAGCGTACCGAATTAATGCGCAAGGCATTAACCTGTGACACATTCCTGATGAGTTCCAATGCTATCAGTGAGGATGGACAACTGGTCAATGTAGATGGAAACGGCAACCGTGTTGCCGCATTGATTTTTGGCCCGAAACAAGTCATTGTTATCGCCGGAATTAATAAAGTTGTCAAATCCGTTGAGGACGCCGTTGTCCGTGCGAGAACGATTGCCGCGCCAATCAATGTGCAGCGCTATGAAACGAAGACACCCTGCAATGTCACGGGAACTTGTGAAGATTGCATTTCCCCGGACTGTATTTGTGCGAATGTTGTGACAACTCGGATCAGCCGTCCGGCAAAGAAAGTCAAAGTGATCCTGGTCGGTGAATCACTGGGTTTTTAGCAGCGATTGAAAGCAGCATAATCAACAGATTTAAAATCGAGACCTGTCTATTGAATGAATCAAAAAACAGGTTGTTCTCATGGTTTTGCGCAACGTGCAAAACCATGAGAACATTAAGAATTCTTTTTATATTTCGTATTACTGTCCCAATACTTGAAAAGGCCCGATCACCGATTTTTCAGGGAGTGAATAATTCTTTACTGAGGACTGGCGGATGACACAGCCTTTGCCAATCTCGCTGTCAGCTATAAAAGTGCCGGGTCCGATCAGGCAATTGTCCCCAATGATTGTTTTCCCTTCAATCCAGGTGTCGGGATAAAAAATGACGTCACGACTGATGGTGACATCTGCTGCAATGTATGTCGATGACGGATCGATCATCGTTACACCTTCCATCATCCATTTTTGGTTGATTCGTTTCCGGAGAATTCCCTCTGCTTCGGATAAATGGACTCGGTTGTTGACTCCCAGCGCCTCTTCCTGATCTTCTAAGACGACCGCCTGGACGGGCAAGTGATCCTCATTCGCCAATTCCACCAAATCGGTCAGATAGTATTCTCCTTTTGGAGAAATCTTGACACGTTTTAGAGCTTGCCACAACCACGAGGAACGAAAACAATACACGCCGACGTTACATTCTTTAATATTCAGGATTTCTGGTGTTGCCTGTGCTTCTTCAACGATGGTTGCGACGGAGCCAGAAATCTGACGGACGATCCGGCCAAAACCGTGTGAATCCTCCTGAATGATGGTTAACATTGAAAAAGCCCCAGAATTCTCTTTCTGAGTGTCACAAATTCTCTGAATTGTTTGTGCGCGAAGACAGGGCATGTCTGAATATGCGACAATAACATATTCGGTTTTATCGGCAGCTTGTGCTTCCGCTGCCAGTACGGCGTCGGCTGTCCCAAGCTGTTGTTTTTGAATTGCGATATGAGCTCGTTCCTGAATTACTGCTTTTACTTGATCCGCTCCATGTCCGAGAACAACCACCGGTTTTTCAGGTGTTACTTTCGCAATTTCATCCAGAATGTATGAAATCATCGGTTTGCCGAGGACTGCATGAAGGACCTTGGGAAGTGCAGATTTCATTCGGGTTCCCTGACCTGCAGCTAAGATGACTGGAATAATGGACATTAAATTTATCCTCTGTTTTCATCAATTTTTAAATTTTTTCCGGTCAAAAAAATTTCTGCTTTTTTTTTAATCCGGTCTTTTTCAGTTCGAATCATTGTTGAAAATAAAAATCAATCAAGAATTTTTATGAATAGCCAGCACTTCGAAATCGAGACTAACTTCTAAAATTGAAAAAAGAAATGTGGTATTGTGGTGTTTTTGTAATTCGCACAAAAACGCCACACCAACAATATATTTTTCCGAATTTTGAATCGCTGGCGAACAGCAGTTCATAAGATTTAATGATGTTTTAATTATAGAGCAGCTATTCTAAAAAAGGAAAAGATTTAGTTTCTCATGTGCATTGCGATTCATCGAAGCGAAATTATCGAATAATTGAATCAACCATTTTTGCCACATCGTACAGCGCGGCCGCATCATGGATTCGAATAATATCTGCACCATTCATGATTCCTGCGGCGATTGCTGCCGCAGTACCTTCGAGACGTGCTTCGATCTCTTTTTGGAGATAATGACCGATAAAGGATTTACGGCTGGGACCGATGAGAACAGGAAATCCCATTTCTCTGATTCGTTGTAAATTGTTGATGATTTCCAGATTTTGTTCCGGCGTTGTCCCAAAACCAATCCCCGTATCGATGATGATTTGTTCATCACGAATACCTGCCTTGCGAGCGTTATCAACCAGGGACAACAATTCAGACCGTACAGAATTGATCGTATCTCCGGTGGGTTGCAACGGTTTGTTCCGCATGAGAACGATCGGACAATGACTGGAGGCACATACGGGAGACATTTTATCGTCATAAGCAGCTCCTCCGATATCATTGATCCAGTCAGCGCCGATTTGGATGGCTGCTTCTGCTGTCGATGCATTTCTTGTATCAACGGACAGGACGAGCGAGGGAAAATGAGTCCTGATTGCTTTTAGAACCGGCAAGAGCCGCTCCTGTTCCATTTGAACGGTTATTGTGGTAAATCCGGGACGGGAGCTTTCAGCACCGATATCGATGATATCCATTCCTGCTGCAATTAATGCTTCCGATTTCTGCAGCGCTTTTCGGATCATTTCATCCGATGTTCCGTAAATCCCGTCTTTTGAAAAACTGTCCGGAGTCAGGTTTAATATTCCCATTAAGTAGGTTCGAATACCCCAACGAAATACGATTCTCGAAAAATCGATCTTTTCTGTGACAGCCGNNGTAATTCCGATAACAATTGATGCCACGTTTTTCCGAATTCGGGATGTAATTTTTCTGGAATCAAGTCGCATAACGGAACCAGGACAAATTGCCGGTTTGGGATTTGCGGATGTGGGATGATGAGTTCATCTGTTTGAATGCTTTCGTCATCATAAAGGAGGATATCCAGATCAATTACGCGGGGCCCATATCGGAAATTGGGTATTCGGCCAATCCGTTTTTCAATTTTTTTAAGATAAGATAACAAACTCGCCGGTGGAAGTGTTGTTTCTGCTTCCCAGACCAGGTTATAAAAAGAGTTCTGATCTTTAAATCCCCATGGTTCGGTTTCATATACCGATGATGTCCTGAGAATTTTTACTGCCGGCGGAAGAAGCTGGGCAGCCAGTCTGAGGTTTTCTGCCCGATTTCCGAGATTTGTTCCCGCTCCGATATAAATCAATGCTTTTTTCATAGGATCACGACGTATGACATGCGTTTATAAAAGCGGTAAATAATTTGATCTGGTCCGGATCATCCTGCATGCATTCCGGATGCCATTGTACGCCAATGGCAAAAGGATGATCGGGTATTTCCACTGCTTCGATCAGTCCGTCCGGTGTCATTCCAACCGGTGAAAATGCTGATGCGATTTTACTGATTGCCTGGTGATGAAAAGAATTAACGTTGAGAGACGATTTCCCATAAATTTTTTCAAGACGAGACTGTGGATCGAATTGTACCGAATGAATAGCCTGATTGCGTGGTGTTCCCTTGGGGCTGCTATGATGAATTGTTCCCGGAACTTGATCCGCAATATCGGTATACAGCGATCCGCCCAAAGCGACATTCATGGTTTGAATGCCGCGGCAGATGCCCAGAATTGGCCAACTGGTTTCAACAGCATGTTTTGTTATTTCAATTTCGAGTATGTCCCGTGGGTGATTTGGCGCTGAAATGGAAGGGTGGACTTTTCCAAAAAATCGTTCCACTGCAACATCACCCCCGCCAATCAAGAAGACTCCGGAATATGTATCTCTCAAATATTGAATCTCTGATGGTGGAAATTCATCGGGAATCAACACAGGAAGTCCGCCGGCATTCAGAATTGCTGTAGTGTACCGTTGGCTTACGTCGTTATAAATCGCTTCATCCGGATTGTCCGGAATATCCTGATTGCATATGATTGCGATGACTGGTCTTTTTTGATTCATTTGCTGATCTCATTTTAAATAAGGAGGTGTTATGTTGAAAATGATTGTACCAAACTGCCTTGGCGAACAATAAAAAAACAGGAGTGATAAATACACTCCTGTTTATTCTGTTTCAATAAGACTTTAAAAGTCGCGCAACCCGCACAAATTGGATTAAAACTTTTGCTTGAGGCGAGCGCTTTTTCCGCTGCGATCCCGCAAGAAATACAAACGACCGCGGCGAACCTTGCTGTGACGTTCTACGACAACTTTGTCAATGCGAGGGGAACGGGTAAGAAAAGTGCGTTCAACACCTATACCATTGGATGCGAGACGACGAACAGTAAATGTGGAATTTGTACCATTGTTATGGGTATAAAGGACAATGCCCTTAAATTCCTGAATACGTTCCCGATTACCTTCTTTAATTTTCACATGAACGGAAACACCATCACCCGGAAGTAAATCCGGAATATTGGGATTGATCGGGGCTTCAATACTTCGTAAAATATCTGTCATAATAAACACCTAATCCTTGCAAAGGGTTGCATCGATATCAGCGCAATTTATGCGCGAGAACGGATTATAGCACATTCTGGCAATCATGTAAAGCCGTTACAGTAATACCAATTTTTGTAACAATTGCCAAAGCCATTGCCAAATCGCAAATGCAGATTTTCACGCATCTGCATTGTTTCATAAGAATACCTTATTTTTTCAAAAAAAAAGGGTTTGTTCTTCAAACTACTTACGCAGGGTGATTACATGTCAGCAAATCGAACTGTTGCAGGTCAATAATTCGAAATATGGACTTGTTATCCAAATCAATCGAAAAAAAACTTGTTATTATGTTGCTTTTTTGCTTCGCGTTAATACATCATAATAACAAAAATTCTTCCTCACATTTCGAATTGCTGGTTGCCGCAGAAAATCCGGTTTTAAGGTAGAATTGTATGAATGGAAAAATTGCCTGTTGATCCCCGGATTGCTGAACTGAAGAAACGCAAACAGGAAGTTTTGAAAGGCGGCGGTTCGGAAAGAATTGCGAAACAACACGCCAAGGGGAAACTGACTGCGCGCGAACGGATTGAGTATTTGCTCGATCCCGGTTCATTTCAGGAATTGGAATCATACATTCTATCCCGATTTGAACAAAAAGAAAAGATTCATGGCGATGGTGTAATTACCGGGTTCGGTACAATTGACAATCGCCTTGTTTATGTATATGCGCAGGACTTTACCGTTTATGGTGGAACCATGAGCGAGATGCAAAGTCGGAAAATCTGTCGAATGATGGATCTTGCGTTAGAAAATAAAGCGCCTGTGATTCATATCATTGATTCAGGTGGAGCCAGAATTCAGGAAGGGATTGTCAGTCTGGCCGGTTACGCAGGTATCTTTCTTCGGACAACCAGGCTCTCAGGACTTGTCCCGCAAATCAGCTTGATTATGGGACCTTGTGCTGGCGGAGCTGCTTATTCTCCGGCTGCTACTGATTTCATTATTATGACCCGAAAGAATTCGTTTATGTTTTTAACCGGGCCTGATGTGGTGAAATCTGTGACAGGTGAGGTAATTGACGCTGAAAATTTAGGCGGAAGCGATACGCATCTGATAAAAAGCGGATTAGCTCATCTTGCTGGGAACACGGATGAAGAAGCACTGCAGCTTTGTCGAAAGGTCTTTTCATATTTTCCAAATCATGCACTTGAAAAAGCGGTTGTTATTCCAACAGAGGATTCACCGGATCGGACTGAGGATTGCCTGAATTCAATGATTCCGGAAGATCCATCGGAACCCTATTCCATGCATGCCGTCATCGAAAAAATCGTTGACAAAAACAGCTTTTTGGAACTGCAAGCTGATTTTGCACCCAATTGCATCATTGGACTGGCGCGTTTTAATGGAAAAGGTGTCGGAATCGTTGCCCAGGAGCCGGCAAAAATTGCGGGTGTGATGGACATTGATTCCTCAGATAAGATTGCCCGCTTTGTTCGGACATGCGATTGTTATAATCTGCCGATTGTGACTTTGGTGGATTGCCCGGGTTTTCTTCCGGGAGTTTATCAGGAACATCACGGCGTAATCCGTCATGGGGCAAAAGTGCTGTATGCATACTCTGAATCGACTGTACCGAAGATTACAGTTATTATTCGAAAGGCTTATGGCGGTGCTTATATTGTACTTGGCAGCAAGATGATGGGAACCGATATTACCTATGCCTGGCCAAGTGCGGAAATCGCTGTGATGGGACCGGAAGGTGCAACAAAAATCTTGTACCGAAAACAAATTGATGAGGCTGAAGATCCGGAAGCTGAACATGACCGACTAGTTGATGAATATCGGAAAAAGTTTCTGAATCCGTATATATCCGCCGAAGCCGGATACATTGATGATATTATCGAGCCGAAAGAAACGCGTCCGAAGATAATTGCCGCCCTGGCAGGAATCCGTTTCAAGAAAATAGAACGCGATCTGAAGAAACATGGAAATATGCCGGTGTAGATAACAACCGGTTAGAAAGGAAGAAAAAACATATATGAATAATGTTGGAATAATTACCCAATCTTTGCTGATCACCTTGATCGGTATGGTCATTTTATTCATCTCCCTGTTTATTCTGTGGGGTGTGATGGAGTTATTAGTAAGGTTCCTTAAGGATCCTGCAGAAGCTGCAGAAGAAATCGAAGAACCCGAAGTTGTTTCTGTCGGTGAAGATGAATTGAAGATGCGGGCTGCCGCTGCGGCTGTCGCTTCGATTCAGGATTACGACCTGAAAATGAAAATCGCTGCCGCTGCAGCAAGTGCTGTATCTGTAAAGAAATAATCTTTTCGTTTCGCCAATCATTGCGAAAATGTATAACAAAAAATAATTAAGGAGTTATTCATATGAAACTGAACATTAAGGTTGAAGGTAAAAATTTTTCTGTGGAAATTGCAGATCCCAATGCGAATCCGATGATTGTCAATGTGGAAGGAACTGAATTCAGTGTTTATTCCGATAATGCACCGCGCGCTGCTGTTGCGGCACCGGTTACCACTCCTGCAGCCGCTCCAGCTCCTGTTAAACCAGTAGCAGCCGGCGCTGATGTTATAAAAGCACCCATTCCCGGCGTTATTCAGGAAGTCAACGTGACAGCGGGTCAGACAGTGAAAAAAGGCGATGTGCTGTTCGTTTTGGAAGCAATGAAAATGAAAAATAACATCACTGCAATGCGTGCAGGAACAATCGCTTCTGTCAATGTAAGCAAAGGTGATACCGTTACTCATGGGCAGGTGTTGCTGTCATTTGCTGATTAAGAGGAAATTACTATGGGTAACTTTGGTAGTTTCATCAGTTCTTCGTTTCTGGCATTAAGCTGGCAAAATATTGTGATGATTTGTATTGGACTGGTTCTAATTGGTCTGGCGATCATTAAAGAATATGAACCTAATTTGCTGTTGCCTATTGGATTCGGCTGCATTCTGGCGAATCTGGGTATGTCGATTAATACTGGTTTCATGAAAGTTTTGTATGAAGCTGGTATCGAGACAGAATTATTTCCGCTCCTGATTTTCATCGGAGTTGGAGCCATGATTGATTTCCGCCCGCTGCTTGCAATGCCGAAAATGGTCATTTTAGGCGCTGCAGGACAGTTCGGTATTTATGGAACATTAATTTTAGGCTGCATCCTTGCTAAGTATATTCCCGGACTAAAATGGGGTTTGGCGGAAGCCGCATCAATTGGTACGATTGGGGCAATTGACGGACCAACGGCAATTTATGTCACCTCGAAAATTGCGCCGCATCTTTTAGGCCCGATTGCTGTTGCCGCCTATTCCTATATGAGCTTGGTTCCGATTATTCAACCTCCGATTATGAAAGCATTGACATCGAAAGCGGATCGGCAAATCCATATGGAATATGCTGCGCGACCGGTTTCAAACCGTGCTGTGATTGTCTTCCCGATGCTTGTCACAATCGCTATCAGCATTATTTCTCCTGCAGCTGCTCCATTAATCGCCGCGTTGATGCTGGGTAATTTGATGAAAGAGAGTGGTGTTGTTCCTCGTTTAGACAAAGCTGCTCAAAATGAAATCATCAATATATCTACACTTTTCCTGGGACTTGCAGTTGGCGCTACTATGACCGGCGAAAGTTTCTTGAAACCGGATGTACTTTTTATTCTGATTTTAGGATTACTTGCTTTCATACTCGATACTGCTGCCGGAGTCCTTTTTGGACAATTCATGAAAGTTATCAGCGGCCGTAAGATTAATCCGTTAATTGGTGCATGCGGTATCAGCGCATTCCCGATGTCGGGCCGTATTGTTGCACAAATGGCATTGAAAGATGATCCGGATAACTTCATTTTAATGCATGCCATGGGATCCAACACAGCCGGACAGCTCGGCTCTGTGGTTGCCGGTGGCGTCTTACTTGCGCTTGTCCAAAGTATGCTCTGATCAAATATTTTAGAGTTTTGAGGCTGAAGCGAAAGCTTACAGCCTCTTTTTTTTTAATGTTTTCCATCCTCTTCGAAAGATATGCCTATATCTCTCTTGAGATAATGGAAGACTATTCACTCCATTTTCCATAACAGAAAATGATTGTCATGAAAATATGACACTTGTCATAAAAACGACTTGCATTATATGACGAATGTAATATAATAGTGACCAGGGACAGCAAAAGCAAAATTCTTCTTTTTATCTTTTTCCATGCCGCCTTTATATTTTTGAGAAAAAATGTGAAGGCGGCACTCCTTTTTATATTTTTTTCGCCCCACAACCAGAAAAGATTATCATACCTGTCTATTCCTCATCAGCAATTCGAATCAAATATTAAGTTCTTTATTTCGAACCGTTGGATGTCTGTCACTAATTCGAAATACGGGGCAGTACTTCGAATAATGCACACAAATACATGATGTTGTGTTGCGTTTTTGTTTTGTGCTGAAGATTTATATAATAAATCATTCATGGGTTAATCTGTTATTCCGAGGAGTGTGTCAGCTCGATGAAACAATCGATTCTTCTATGTGTCAAGAGATTGCTTAACCCCTACGGACTCGTCCCTCCAGGGTAATAACAAAGACAGGTTTCATCCACTCCATTTGACTTGTTTTCAACTACTTTCAAATG
>MTKZ01055477.1_pt1 | contig 10400 bp, 9 predicted proteins | sample 1042781 | NCBI WGS metagenome assembly MTKZ01 (sample SAMN06212207, study PRJNA360539) | anaerobic digester metagenome | biome: Wastewater treatment plant; material: sludge; isolation source: anaerobic digester fed with sludge from wastewater treatment plant | place: Denmark: WWTP Viborg ...
CTTTCGAGCAATCAGAATCAACCAAATTGCCGTAGGAATGAGAGAGATAAGGGAGAGAAAAACACCTATTGACCCGACGGTCGGTGGTACGAACATCAATAAACTCGCCAAGATTCCCAAATAAGCGGTAACTTTGCTGAAGATTGAGCTGCGCACCATGATAACCGAAACGATTAAAAGGGCAATAGCGCTAATGATATAGCTCACATTGAACGCTGTACCTTGCCAGATCGCAAGCATTACCTGACCTGCAGCCAGTAACACCGATCTCTCTGCATCGGTGGTTGCAAACGCGTATTGGTTACTTAGGGAAAGCATCTCGAAAGCTGCGGTCGATGCGAAGTAGGTCACGATCCCAACAAGTTCAAACACCAAAGCAATTGCCATGAAAGATTGGTTGACTCGCCTAAGGGCAGCCCAGAAAGCAAGAAACACCAAACCCAATAAGGCATAATCGACAATTAGCAGCAAGTCCATGTCGAGCAGTCCCACAAGCTTATTGGTCTGAAAAAGATTGAACCAGCCTATCGCGGTACTTGGTGGTGGCCACATGATTAAGACAACAATCTGGATCGACATGAGCACTAATACGGTAAGTGCAGCTACAGCACCTACTTTATAAAGACTCTTCCAAACAGAGTCGTCAGCTTCAGTATGAGTAATAGGATCTATCATTTTTTCTCCCCTCCAAAAATATTTATCTTATATAGATATTAATGAATAAAAAATACCTTTATCCTGAGCACTCACTTTTTGAGGGTATGAGAATCTTTTATCCTTCAGCCTTTAATAGTTCCCCAGTTCCACGATTCTCATATTTCACAGCTTTTTAAAACTCAAAAATCAAGACCCAATCTTCCATGATCACAAATATATTAAATTCAGTCGTGATCTGGAATAATTTACAATACCATTATTCCTTTCATGTAATCTTCATCGTGCATTTTTTTCAATAACTCAAAAACGCCTTCTATATTGCTTCTATGGGTAAATATTTCCGAGAAAGGTATGTCCTTATACCTCATTAACAAGTGGAAAGCTTTGTTGTATGATCCTGGATGGTTGGCACTCATGCCAATAATTCTAGCGTGTTTACTACAAATTAGTCGAGCTATGTCAATGGGTATTTTGGTTCCAATATTAACCATATTCCCAACTTCTATCACAGAACCAAGCCTTCTCACCATTTCAAGAGCGTCAATGAATGCTTCGGGATGATTTGCGCATTGGAATATGACATCCGCCCCTCCATGAGTCAATTCTTTCACAGTTTCTATAACTTCAAAATTTTGTAATTCATGATAATCAAAAGTAAAATCTACATGAGCAATTTTTTTGGCGATATCCAACCTTTTTTGACGGCTACCTATTAATATAATTTTTTCAACACCCATAATTCTTGCTAATAAACAAGTTAAAACTCCTACCGGTCCAGAACCTACGACAACAACGGTTGAAGTTGTGGAAAAAGCTTCTTCCAGCATTCCTGGGCAGGTTTGAGCTAATTCAATAGAACGAACGGCTACTGCAAGAGGATCTAACAGCGCAGCAACATCATTAGGCATATCATCTGGTACACGCCATACATAGGTATTGGGGAAAATATATGTATACTCTGCAAAACCTCCTTTGAAATATGGAAATTCATTAACATTAGAACTGAGAGTTTCTTTGCCACTTAATCCAAGTTTTGGATATGGAATACCGTAAACAAAGGAATTGTCACAGGTGGTACAGGTTCCTGGACGATATGTGAGACATCCCCTACATTTACCACAAGTAATCCAAGGATAAATTGTAATTCGATCTCCTATTTTTAAAGGTCCACCAAAAACATTTATTGAATTATGAACTTCGGATCCCATTTGAAAAACCCTTCCGACAATTTCATGGCAGAGAATGGCGGGATATGGTGGTTTTTCTTGTATCAAATGTCCGTCAGTACCACATACTCCTGCAACTTCATTTTTAATAAGTAAACTATCCTTTTTTACCTCAGGTATAGGTAATTCTGTAAGTTTCAATTCATTTTTATCAGTCCATACCATTGCTTTGCCAGTTAACATCATCAATCCTCCCATATTATATTTAAAAATTTATTATTTAAACATTTAATAATTAAACGTGAAATTTAAATTCTGTAATACAAGTCTAAATCAACGATTGATTTAATATAGAAGTTATGACAAAACTAAACGTTCTAGATAGTTATTGAAGGTTAAAGAAAGAAAAAATTAAAATAGAAGAAATCTTCAATAAACTAATACTAAAGAGAAAAGGAATAATTTTTTATATCATAAAAATCATTATATTCATTTAATAAAAGTAATATTTTTTTTATAAACATTACTTTCTCTTATTGGATATAAACCAAATTTTTTAATAGTCTGATACATGGTCAAAATATTCTCAAGAGGTGTATCTGATTGGATATTGTGGGTTGGACCACATAAATAACCACCCCCCACAGCAAGGGAATCAATTCTTTTTTTGACTTCAGCTTTTACATCCTCTATTGTCCCAAAAGGAAGAACTTCCTGGATATCTATACCACCAAAAAAGGCAAGATCTTTTCCATACTCCTTTTTTAATTCCCAAGAATTCATACCTTCGCAGAGAGGTTGTATAGGATTAAGGATATCAAGACCAATTTCTATTAAATCAGGGATAATTGGTCGAATACTACCATCTGAATGATAGGCTATTAAAAGATTAGAATTTTTTTTCTTAAAAGATTCAAAGAGAAATCGCCAACGCGGTTTAAAGATTTCTCGCCATAATTGAGGAGAAATAATCATCCCCCTTTGCGTTCCCATATCATCTCCTAGCCAAAGAATATCAATTCCCATTTCAATAAGTGCGAGCGAAACATAATAATGGTATTCCATTACTCGGTCAAATATTGCTTCTGCAATTTTCCTGTTAATCAGAATGTCTTCAAGAATTTGCTGATAACCACGTAAATGCTCGGCTCCTTCATAAATAGTCAAAGGTACACTACCAACTACTGCGTATTCATCTCCATAGCGTTGAATATTATTTTGAACTTCAATTCTTGTTTCTTTTGGCATGGGATCTGGAAAAAAATGAGAATTAACTTCTTGGACGGTTTTAACGTTTGCCAGAGGATTGAATGATACTTCGTTATAAATACCATGGCGTGTTAATCGAATCCCCCATTCAGTTTCATAAGTTTCTCCTTCCTGGACAGTTCTGTTAAACATAGTACACATTCCAAACCATAGAATGATTGCATCATCACCAAGAGAACAATTAACATCCAACCCTTCCAGACCAGTATGTTTTTCAAGTAATTCTTGAATTTCCGGCGTATAATGACAGAGTATAGGTACTCGGTCGGGTTCTTTTCTTAACATGGCTTTGAGTACTCTTTCGCGACTTTTCATGTTCTGTACCTCCTCGCTTCATCTACCATAGCCCAAACATTTTCACCAGGTACATCAGGTTGGATATTATGAACCGGAGCAAGAACATAACCACCGTTTTTGGATAAAATATCTATTTTTCTCCTCACCTCAGTTCGAACATCTTCAGGAGAACCATGAGGAAGTATATGTTGAGTATCGATACCACCCCAAAATATTAGATCTTTCCCGTATTCTGACTTTAATCGAGTTGGTTCCATACCATCTGCACTTGTTTGAACAGGGTTAAGAGCATCTATGCCAATTTCAATTAAATCAGGAATAAAATCAAAAATTGCTCCACAACTATGGAAAATTATTTTTGCTGTTGAATATTTTCTTATAAAATCCACAATCTTCCGATGATAAGGTTTCACAATTTGGCGATAATGATCAGGGGAAAGCCATAGAGAGTGTTGAGTTCCCAAATCGTCTGCAAAAGCATAAATCGCATCTACTCGATGTCCTAAAGATTCAAAAATGCTTAACCCTTGTTCCATATAAACATTAAGCACTTTATCCATGATAGCTTCGATTATTTTTGGTTGCTGAAGAAGGTAAATACAGGATTTTTCAAAACCAAGTATTAATTGGGTCATAGTCATTGGAGCAACTCCAAAATCTAAAATTGAAGCATAGCCTGATTCCTTAATTTTATCTGCTTGGTAACCAAGGTCTTCAATTTTTAGTCTCCATTCCGATGAGTGCACTTTTAACTTAGGCCATGAATAGTTATTAACGTCTGTAATGCTTTCTATCTGAGTAAAATTAATTACATCAAAATAATAACTATTTGGGCTTTTTGTCCAGCAAATTCCCCATTCATCATAAAAACTTAAATTTCCATTAGAGTGGGTGGTGATTTTGTATTCGGGTACGGGTAAAAATACAGGCCGAAAATCTGTTCCTAGCTTTTTATAAGTTTCTTCTCCTGGAAATATACTACCCAACCAAGGATTGGCTGTTTTGCCTCGATCGTTAGTTTTTAGAAAATTCTGAATACCTTGATAGCTTTCCTCTAAGAAAGTTGAATCATGGCTACCACCAACATCAATTGGAACCCGATCAGGTTCTTTATGGTTTAATGATCTTAATGCTCTTTCCCTCGGAGTCATGTTAGACATTCTATACTCATCCTTTTTAATGAATAATATTTACTATTCTTAGCCTTTAATTGCCCCAGCCAAGATTCCACTTCTGACATGCTGATGAGCAAAACCAACAAAAATCAAAACTGGAATAAGAGTAATCAAGGTAGCAACAGCTAATTGATTCCACCATATATTGAATTCAGTGATATAAGTCGCCAATCCCAAAGGCACCGTAAACTTTTCCCTATCGTTTAAAAGAATTAGGGCAAAAGGATAATCACCCCAACTAATAAGAAAAGAAAAAATTGCAGATGTAGCTAAACCAATTTTGGCCGATGGTAGGGCAATTCTCAAAAAAGAACTAAAACGAGTACAACCATCCACCATAGCCGCCTCTTCAAGCTCAATTGGTATAGCACGAAAATTACCTACTGAAAGCCATATCAAAAAAGGAAGCACTAAAGCAGAATGAGTGAATATCAAGCCCAACAGGGTATCGTAAAGACCCATTTTTAAAATGATACCAGCAAGTGGAATAATAATTGCTGGACCAGGTAACATTAAAGCAAGGAGTGTTATGACAAGAAGCGTGTTCATGATTCTTGATGGGAATCTGGCAAATGCATATCCTGCCATTGCTGATATGGTAGTAGCAATAAGTGAAGTAAATAATCCTACAACAATGCTGTTTACAATGAAATTGTACCATGGCATAGTACGTTCCGTTCCAGCTATAACATTTCTATATACGTCAAGAGTTGGATTTTCAATCCTCCAAGTCGGGGGTATTTTATATACTTCAATATTATCTTTAAATGAATTGATAAATAACCATATAATTGGAAACAATACGGTGAGAATCATGATCAACAAAATAATCCAAAAAAAGACATTACGCAAAGTTATAGAATCTATAAAATAATTTTGGATATTACTGCTCATTGTTCACCTCTCCATACTCTTTTAAATGCTGATAAGTAGGCTAAAGAAATAGATAGAATAAACAATAAATATATGATTGAGGCAGCAGATGCTTCGCTTTCCTTATAAAAGCGAAAATTGAGCTTATAAATATAGGTTGACAATATCTCAGTGGCTCTACCCGGTCCTCCTCCAGTCATTAAATGAATGATAGAAAGATTTTGGGTAACCCACATCATAGTTAGTATTAAACCTATAATAAGAGGATATCGTAGGAGAGGTAATATAATATACCGAAGACGATTAGTATAGTTTGCGCCATCGATTGCTGCAGCATCAAATATTTCTCCAGGTATAGCTTTATAACTAGACTGTACTAATAGCGCTCCCAATGGCGCAATACGCCAAGCCATTACAAAAATGACAACAGGAAAAGCAAATCGAGTTGTTCCAAGCCAATCTATTTTTGATTTTATTAATCCTAAACCTTGAAGAAAGGCATTAAGTACGCCGATATTTGATTCAAACATCCACTTCCAGATGGCCGCTACAACAACATCTGGAATAACAAAAGGTATGAGAATAAGAATGCTGGCTATCCTAACAATCCTGTTTTCCCCTTGAGCTAAAATGAGACCAATAATTCCCCCAAAAAACATACCAAGAACCGGTGCGCAGGTTAACCAGGTAACTGTATTTTTAAGAGAAACGCTAAAAATTGGATTTGCAAAGAGCTGTTTATATGTATCAAACCCTACAAAATGGAAGTGAGCCTTAGTTAAAATCTTATTATATAAACTAATTCTAAAAGCCTCGATTATAGGGTAAAAAATAAACAATCCGATGATAACCATTGCTGGTAATATAAGAAAATACCCTAAATGTTTTTGATGGATTCGCATAAAAAATATCCTCCAGTTTTAGACAAAACATTTACAGGGAACCGGAAAAATTCCGGTTCCCAATATCCAATCAGTGTCTTTTTACTCGAGGTATTGATTCAGGACTTCTTGGCACATTTTCTGTGCTTCATCCAAAGCCTGTTGTGGTGTTGATGTACCCAAGAAAACCGAGTGAATTGCATCGGCTATATAAGTATACATTTCACCAAGACCACGGAATGCTGGTCCAGATATTGCTCCTGCAAATAATTTACCCTCTTGATACTGTTGGTACAAAAATGGGTTATATTTAGCAAAGGCGGGATTTTCATAAGCAGCATGACCAGCTGGGACTCGTCCTCTGATTGGTTGTCCACCCCAAGCTTGTAATACTTCAGGAGTTGCAAAGAAATCAACCAGNNGGCAGCATCTTTCTTAGTTGAACTACTAATAATCATCAGGTCACTGCCACCCTGAAGAGTAGTACACACAGGAGGATATTCCCCGGTAACTGCATCAGGACCTGGCATGATAGACAAAGAAAATTCTGCATCGGGTGGAGCACCAAGGTCAAAAAGAATACCATGAACCCAATCTTTTCCGAAGGCAAAGCCTGCTTCTTCTTGAACAATTAACTTTAATGCGTCAATATAATGGGTTTGCATAGATCCAGGTTGAACCAAATCCTCATCATAAAGTTTTTTATAGAATTCCAGTGCATCGACGACGCCACGACCGTTGACAACAACTTCACTTTCATCTGGGTTTAACCAACGACCACCATTCTGATAGGCAATATCCATAAATGACATCATATCATTGGAGGCTGTCGAGGCTGATAAAGAAACTCCATAAAAACCAGCTTCCTTTAATTGATAACAGTAATCAATCATCTCTGACCATGTTTTAGGCGGCTTTTGAGGATCAAGCCCGGCTTTTTCAAAAACGCGTGGTGAGAAAACAATCATAGGTCCTATAGCACAATAAGGTGTTATCCCATATTTATGTCCATTATAGGTGGACACTTCATTCCAAATTTCTTCTACAAAAAGAGGTTTCCACTTTTCATAGTAATCTGGAAACTCAACATCATAAGGGGTGAGTATTCCCATTTCCACTAAATTTGGCACTTCAAAAGAGTCTGTCATGATAACATCAGGTAATGCGTTCTGACGGTGGGCAACAATCAAGTTTTCCAGACGAGCATCCCAAGGAAATTGAGTTCTTTTGACAGTAATATCTGGATTTGCGGCTTCAAAATCAGCAACCACCTTAGGTATATAACCTAATTCGGTATCTAACCCACCAAAATGCCATAATTCGATTTCAACAGCTCCTGCAACAGAAATTCCAACTAAACACAAGGTTACAAGAATCACCAAAAAGCTAAAAAACACGACTCTTTTCTTTTTTGTATTTTTCAAAATATAACCCTCCTATCTAATTTCACTTAATTTGTTGTTATGGCTTTTAAAATTAAAAATGTCTAATCCTCACCTCCTTTTTTAAATTTGTTATCCTTAGCTTTAAAGACTCCTTACAAAGGTGTCTTTAATGATCAAGATAACCTAATACTCATCTTTTCACTGCCATAATACTTTTTTTATCCCTTCCAACCGACTGGCAAAAGAGAGGTTAACGACAATGATTTTATATCAATTATTTTCTATGATTTGTCTGGATAACCATTTTTTTATGTTGATTCTCGAATGGCCAAAGTAGGAAATACTTCATCACATAAATTACTTAGGCTGTCAATTTCAACATTTTTTTTAATTATTTTATGAAGAATTTGAACGCTTTTTTGAGCTAACTCCTCAAGAGGAACATGAACAGAAGTAAGAGGTACAGAGGTTACTGAAGAAAAGAAAATATCATCAAAACCTGTTACTCCAACCTCCTGGGGGACATTTATCTGAAACTCTTTTAGAGCTTTTAAAACACCATAAGCCATATAATCGTTTCCACAAATAATAACATCGTAATCAAGGGGTTTCTTCCTAAGGATTTTAACAATACTTTCATAACCACCTAAAAAATCTGGATTTGTTTCAACCACATCTTTGCGTGTTATTTTGTAAGCTGCTTCAATAATTGCTTTATTAATTCCATCTAACCTTCTTTTAAAGGTGGCAGCATTGATTAAGCCAGAAAGAATTAGAAATCGCTGATACCCTTTCTCTATTAAATATTTAGCAAGCACATAACACCCTAATTCTAAATTCACATCAACATAAGGAAGATTAATACCTTCAAAATTCCCACCAATTAATACCGTGGGTATATTTCTTCGAATTAATTCATAAATAGTTGAAACTTGAAAATTTATATTATCCACAGCATGAATGAGAACCCCTTCTACTCTTTGGGAAATAAAATCTTTTACGACATCTTGTTCTAACTTCTGGCTCCCTCTCGATATACCTAAACTCAAACGATATCCTTTTTGGTCAAGTCCGTTTTTTATATGGTGAGTAAGAGTAGCATGATATGGATTGATGATTTCTGCCAACAATAAGCCAATCATTCCGGTTTTTTTTGTAGTGAGGCTTTTTGCTATGCTATTAGGAATATAATTAATTTCTTTTGATGCTTTAATAACTTTTTCCTTTGTAATACTGCTTATTCTTGGATGGTTATTGAGTGCCATTGAAGCTGCAGCGGGTGATACCCCTGCCAAACGGGCGACATCTCGTATTGTTGTCATTATTCACTCCGTTGAACCGTTTAAATCATAAACATTCTATTTTATAAATATTGATTATGTCAACTAAAAAAAATAAATTTATTCTTTTATTATTTTTTAGTTCTTGAATATCATAAACACAAAGTTTTATTAGCCCTTATAATAATTATCGAATTAATAACTACCGGTTATTCATTTATATCTTAATCAATTTCTATTTAAAATGAACAATAAAAAAATATTCTAAAGGGATGTTGATACGATTCAAATATATTCATAATATTATAGTCGGTCTTGGACTTAAGAGCTTCTTGTAAAGAAGTCTTTAATGATAATGGAGTAATTCAAGGCTATGATAGTCAATTGATCTTTGTATAAATACCATAAACTGTTTATTGATCACTTCCAAACCACTTTAAAGAAAAGGTAGCAATAATAACCATACATGCTATGAATATAATTAATGAGCATATCAGGAAAGGTTATCACCAGTTAAGTATTTATGTAAAAACAACAAATGGCAAGATAAAAATACAGCAGGGAAGTTACCTTAAAATAAAAAGAACCATTGCCAGTACCCTGTAAAATCGTCTAACCTTTTGATTGTACTCATCACGAATAAAAAAGGGAGCCAGGCCACTAATAGCAATAAAATAGAAAATTGGACATCTACTAATGGTTCTGAGTTATGGGGAAGAAAATCCTAGGATGCTAGGGTTGGAGAGTTCAGCAAAAGAATAATGCTTGTCTTTATAAAAATAAGGCTTGGAAAATTATGATATAGATCTCTCACCATACCAGAAGCTATCTTGGTGCAATAAAAGAACGAGGATGGGGAATCTCAGAGTCGAGTGAACCCCCAGTTTCCTGGATAACGAACTCCAACAGCCACATCCCCCGTCTTTAATAGCAGAATTTATTTATCCGGTAATCCTTGATAATCTTCTTATAATTCTATGATAGACCCTCGTGAATGCATTAATTTGTGCCGTAAGATGTGGCAATCTCATTCCTAAAAAAATGTGAATTATGAATTGTGAGTTGTGAAATGAATAAAAATTAGAACTATTAAACTTCGGAAATGAAAAGTCTATAATATAAATAATAACTTTCGATTTTTATTCTAAATGTTACTATTCTATCTCTAAAAACCTCTCCAAATTAAAGTCTTTAATAAATTTAAGAATCAAAGCTTGGCTTCTCTAAACTTAATCTTTTAGCATAAGAATATGAAATGAATTCAAACTTTGGTGTTTCTTTATATGCCTCTTCTTCGTGGGATTCTTCAGATATTTGACGACTTGAATGAAGCCCGAACCGCTTAGTGACAAATTTCATAATTTTTATTTCACTTTCCGAGAAAAGCATTTTATCCCAATCACGTCTTGCATGAATA
>MTKZ01027390.1_pt1 | contig 10398 bp, 7 predicted proteins | sample 1042781 | NCBI WGS metagenome assembly MTKZ01 (sample SAMN06212207, study PRJNA360539) | anaerobic digester metagenome | biome: Wastewater treatment plant; material: sludge; isolation source: anaerobic digester fed with sludge from wastewater treatment plant | place: Denmark: WWTP Viborg ...
AAGCCTGGAGAGGCGCATACTGGTACAATGATATCGCCATGCCCAAATGGCCGCAGTTAACCGAAACCTGTGTCGAAGTAAAATCCAATGAAGAGATAGTCTATCCTTGGACCGGCAGGCACCTGGGAGTTGATGCCTGGTATGGTGCATTCTGGTATACCAAGGTCTTCACTCCCAAATGGCCCCAGTTCTAGATCTGGCAATGGGAAGGGTGGAGGCTGCTATCCGCTCGGGCTGGAAGGAATGAAAGGGCACAAAGACAAAAAGAGATGAAGAGTATAAGTGAAGGGCCGAAGCGGCTCACTTGATCTTTTTCTCCAGCTTCTTGAGCTTCTTTTTGGCCGATTTGCTGCCTGCTTCTGCCTGCTTGGATAGCTCTTCCGCCTTGGCCTTCTTGACCTTATTCAGTTTTTCTAGCTGTTTCTTGCTCACCGGCATAAATTCACCTCGATATCATAGCCGATCTTCCTTAGCCCTTTCCTTCTTAAAAGGATGCCCGTATGGCTGCCGGCAGAATATTGACGGGCTATGAGATCCCAAACCAGAAAAGCCAGATTTGATGGTCTCGATGGTCTAACCTCATTATGGGTCTGTCACCAATGTTCCATTGGAAATGATGGGGTTAAAAAATTTATATGCCCAATTAATTTCTCATGCCGGGAAATCTTCGCGGGGCCAAGACGAAAGCTGATAGAGCCTCTTTTCAGGATCCAGATAAAGCTCGTTGTATATATTGATATAATTTAATATTGAAATAGAAAATCTGTCCCGGCCAATAGCAGCCGCAGAGAATAGCGATTCTCCTGAAAGCCAGCATTAGCCCGGCTCGATCCATGGATTTTAATGGCATTTTTATGGATATATATCTGCCCTGGCCATTGGCAGCGAAGAACGGATATCAGGAAGATTCTGCCCTTAATTAAATTATATCGTTAATCAAGGATTTTATCGCCTGTAATAGGAAATGTAATCATAAATGAAGCTCGTAAAAGTTATATCTTGATTTAAAGAATGATATTCAATGTCTTTATGGCTCTAATCAATTTAAAACAAGTTTAAAGTCATAAAGATAATCTAAAAGAAGTTAGAATATCACTAAAATCCTTTAGAATATAAGGCGATTCGAAATGTCACAAGAGAAATCGGATAAATCAGTTTCAACCCCGGATAGCAGTCTCTACCATCCTCCCAGGGACCTGGCGGAGAGATCCAATGTCATGCAGTGGATGAAGAAGAAGGGCTTCAAGACCGAGGCGGAGATGCGTGCCTGGACCGCCCAGAACTATGTAGCCTTCTGGGATGAGATGGCCAAGAGCTATGCCGACTGGTTCGAGCCATACAAGCAGACGCTGCAGTGGAAGGCCCCCTTTGCCAAGTGGTTCATGGCAGGCAAGATCAATGCCGCCTACAATGCCGTGGAGCGGCATGCCAAGTCCTGGAGGCGCAACAAGCTGGCCTACATCTTCGTGGGCGAGCCGGTGGGGGATGTGCGCAAGATCACCTACTTCGAGCTGGACCGGGCGGTGAACAGATTTGCCAATGCCCTGAAGAGCATGGGCATCAAGAAGGGCGACCGGGTGGCAATCTATCTGCCCATGATCCCCGAGCTTCCCATAGCCATGCTGGCCTGCGCCAAGATCGGGGCAGTACATGTGGTGGTCTTCTCCGGGTTTTCCGCCGGCGCTGTACGTGATCGCCTGGAGGACAGCGAGCCGAGGCTCCTCCTGACCTGCGACGGCTCCTACCGCCGGGGCAAGCCCATAGCCACCAAGCCCCAGGCCGATGAGGCCATAGAGGGCCTGGCATCCATAGAGAAGGTCGTGGTGGTAAAGAGGAACGGCCAGGAGACGGCCATGAAAGAGGGACGCGATGTCTGGTGGGATGACTTTCTGGCCGGCCAGTCCGGCAGATGCGAGGCAGCGCCAATGGACTCTGCCGACCCTCTGTTCATCCTCTACACCGCCGGAGCGGCAGGAAAGCCGCGCGGCATAGTCCATACCCACGCCGGCATATCCGTGGGGCCTGCATTCACCACCTCCTGGGTCTTCGACCTGAAGGACACCGATGTCTACTGGTCCACTGCGGACATAGGATGGATCACCGGCCACTCCTACATCGCCTACGGCCCTCTCTCTTTAGGGGCAACCAGTATCATGTACGAGGGATCACCGGACTATCCCGACTTTGGCCGATGGTTCCAGATCATAGAGGATTACGGGGTCTCGGTGATCTACACCGCTCCCACCGCCATCAGGATGTTCATGAAAGAGGGCCCTTCCTGGCTCCAGAAGTACGACCTCTCAACCGTCCGGCTCATGGGATCGGTGGGCGAGGCCATGAACCCCGATGCCTTCCTCTGGTGGAGGCAGCATGTGGGCGGCGGATTTGCCCCCATCATGGATACCTGGTTCCAGAGCGAGACCGGCTCTCAGGTCATAGCCCCTCTGCCCATAACTCCTCTCAAGCCCGGATCGCCCAGCTTCCCCCTGCCGGGATACAATGTGCAGGTGGTGGACGATGAGGGCAAAGCCGTCCAGCCGGGCGGCACGGGCAATATCATCATGACCGAGCCCTGGCCCTCCATGCTCCGGGAGGTCTACAAGGATCCCATAAGGTACAATGAGACATACTGGTCCGCCTTCCCCGGCAGATACTTCTCCGGAGACAAGGCCCGCCTCGATGAGGATGGTTACATCTGGGCCCTGGGAAGAGGCGACGACGTTCTTAAGGTGGCAGGCCACAGGATCTCCAATGCCGAGGTCGAGGCTTCGGCAGAGAAGCATCCCTCTGTGGCCAGAGCGGCCGTGGTGGGCAAGCCGGATAAGGTCAAGGGCGAGAGCATCGTCTTATTCGCGGTATTAAAGCCAGGAGTGGCGGAAGGCGCTGATCTGCAGAAGGACATCAAGAACTTCGTGAGGAAGACACTGGGTCCCATAGCCATTCCCTCCGATGTCATCTTTGTGCCCGAGATTCCGGCAGACAGGTCCGGAAAGCCGCTCCGGCCCATGATCAAGGCCAGAGCGCTGGGAGAGCCTCTGGGCGACACCTCTGCTCTGGCCAATCCCAAGGCGCTGGATGCGATTCCGATCATTGGGGCGTGATCCGGACCCCTATTTTTTCATGGCCCGGGCCGGCTGTTGAATCCTGTTATGAATTCACAGATTTTGCCTGTCTGAAGCGCCAGTTTTTGCTCAAAGCATATCCTCTACGTCTCTATCTCCTCCAGAAGCTGGCAGGCCTTGCACCTCTCCCCGACGCACGGCTCGCCGCACTGCCGGCAGGCGGCGAGGTCCATCTGGGGCCATGAAAAGGGCAGGCTCTCAATCAGCCCCTCAAATCCTTTTACGGTCGAGAGCTTGCTGCCAGGAAACTGGCCCTCCAGGACGTTCATCATATCCCGGATCTCAGCCCGCAGAGAGAGGCCGGCATAGGGGCACTCTCGAGAGAGAAAAAAGACATCGTTGAGCATGCAGTATAGGGCGATCTCCTTTTCCGGCACGGCTCGCAGGGGCTTGATGCGGGGCACCAGCCCATTCTGGGCCCGCCGGGGCCGCAGCCGCATCAGCCGCTCCATGTCCCCCTTGAGGTAGTTCATCATCACCGTCTGGGCCTCGTCATCCAGGTTGTGGCCGGTGGCGATTTTATCTGCGCCCAGTGTTCTGGCGGCCCGGTTAAGGGCATGCTTGCGAAATACGCCGCAGTAAGTGCAGGGGGCGACATGCCTTCCCACAACCATCCGGTCCAGGCTCTGGCCGTACTCCTCCTGAAAGGAGATGATCTGATGCTCCACACCCAGCCGACGGGCTATGTCCTTTGCCGCCTGGATGGTGTCGTCTCTATAGCCGGCTATGCCCTCATCCAGGGTGAGCGCCACCAGCTCCACCTCCCGCCCGGAGAGGATGCGGTAGAGGCAGAAGAGAAGGGCAGTACTGTCTTTGCCCCCGCTCACGGCAACGGCTACTCTCTCCTTTTCTGCGATCATGCCCCCTGAGAGAATGGTCCCTTTCACCTTGGACTCAAAATAGGAGATGAAATGCTCCCGGCAGAGGCGGCTGCCATCATGCTTTAGGGAGATGACCGCTGGACTGCCGCAAATGGTGCAGTTCATGCTCTTAACCAGCCGGAGCCAATCCTTCCAGCCGGTGGCCATGGCAGTAGACAGTCATCCTCTTTCCCCTCAGAAAGCCGATGATGCAAAGCCCCGTCCTCTGGGCTATGGATATGGCCAGGCTGGTGGTGGCTCCTCGGGATACCACCAGGGGAATTCCGGCTACGGAGCACTTGAGAGCCATGTCCGAGGAGACCCGGCCGGTGCAGGCGACGTAGCTTCTGCCGAAATCAAATCCACTCCGGCGCATCAAGGCCGAGCCTATAGCCTTGTCCAGGGCATTGTGCCTGCCGATATCCTCGATGATTATGGGCTCGCCGTCACCGAAGAGGCCCACACAATGCACTCCCCCCGTAGCCAGGTGAAGCTGGGACAGGGATATGGCTGCCATGGCTTCTCTGGCCTGATCTATATCTATCTTGAGATCAGAGTCTATTCGGGGAAGACGGGCTTCCTCCAGAAAAGAGGCTATGCCACCGCAGCCGCTCACAATGGGCCGGCGGGGGACTATGGCCCGAAGAGGATGGGCAATTATAGCCCTGGCCACATCGCCCTCTACCTCCAGGGACTCGAGCTCCTGCCTTCCAGATATGATCCTCTCAGCATAGAGATGGCCTACCACAAACTCTTCCCGGAGAGCGGGGCTGATCATGGCCGTGGCGAAGTGGCGGCCGTTGATGAATATGGAGAGGGGAACTTCCTCTGTAACCGGGCAGGTGCTCTCCTGGCGGCTGCTGCCATCGAGCTTAATGCAATCATAATCATCCATCATTTTTTTGACGCCATCTCTTGCCTGTGCTCCCTTTGCCTTTGCTCTTCGCCGCTACGTCAGGCCATCCTGGCTATCTCCTCCACTGTGGCCAGGAGCCTCTCTATCTCCGCTTCGGTGTTATATAGATACACCGAGGCCCGAACTGTGCCGTATTTCAGTCCCAGATGCTTCATCAAAGGAATGCAGCAGTGGTGGCCGGAACGAACGCATATTCCTGCCGCCTGATCCAGCATCATCGCCACCTCATGGGGCAGCAGCCCCTCCACAGAAAAGGAGACAACGCCGCTCTGCCTGCCCCTGCCGGGTGCCGGTCCATAGACCACAACGCCCTTTATTCCCTGCAAGCCCTCTTTCAGCCGCAAGGCAAGCTTCTGCTCATGGCTGTGGACCTCCTCCATCCCCACCTCTTTTAGATAATCCAGTGCCCGGCCCAGGCCTATGGCGGCGGGTATATCCGGAGTTCCGGCTTCATAGCCCTCGTATCCCCTTTTCGCCACATAGCCATCCGGATCGGCGTCCTCCACCATGCCGCCTCCCGCCAGCAGCGGCTCGATCTCATCCTCTTTCCTCATCCATAGAACTCCGGCTCCCATGGGAGAGAGCATCTTGTGACCGGAAAAGCAGAGAAAGTCGCAGTGCAGATCATCCAGGCGCAGGGGCATATGGGGCACAGACTGGGCACCGTCGACCAGCAGCGCTGCCCCGCGATCCTGGCAGATCTCTCCTATCTCCTTGACCGGCAAAATGGTTCCCAGCGAATTGGAGACCTGGCTTATCGCCACCAGTCGGGTATGCTCGGTTATGGCGCTATCCAGCTCGGAAATGTCCAGCATGCCCTCCCGGTCCGGCTTCATGATCTCTAAATCTGCGCCGAGCTGCTTCTGCCTGATCCAGGGCAGCAGGTTGGAGTGGTGCTCCAATAGAGTGGTGACGATCCTGTCGCCCTTCTTCCAGCGCAGTCCCCGGGAGACGATGTTGATGGACTCGGTGGCATTTCTGGTGAACACAGTCAGGCCTTTATCCTTGCCGCCTATGAAATCCGCCGCCTTGCGGTGGGCATCCCGATAGCGCTGATCGGCAATCTGAGCCGTGCGGTAGACACCTCTTCCCACATTGGCTTTATATCCTCTATAATAGTCCAGCACCGCCTGCAGCACTGGCTCCGGGGTCAGACTGGTGGAGGCGCTGTCCAGGTAGATGATCTCCCGGAGTAGGGGGAAATCTCTTCTTAGTCTTTCGACGTCCATAAGACCTCATCCATGCTTCCGCTGCGATAGCCCTCCAGGTCCAGAGAGACATAGTCGAAGCCCAGGGCCTTCAGCCGGCTGACTATCTCCTCATTCCTCTCCAGAGCGTGGATCATCTCCTGCTTCTCCAGCTCAATTCTGGCCCCCCTGCCATCCGCCCTTATCCTCAGCTGCCCGAAGCCGAGGCTCTTCAAGAGATCCTCCGCCGCCTCGACCATGCTGAGCCTCTTTTCAGTTAGGGGCTGGCCGTAAGGAATCCTGGTAGCAAGGCAGGCCGAGGAGGGCTTGTTCCAGACCGGCAGGCCCAGCTCGCGAGCGGCAGCCCTGATTTCATCCTTGCCCATACCGGCCTCGATAAAGGGATGCCAGATGCCTTCCTCATCGCAGGCGGCAGTTCCCGGTCTCCTCTCCCGGCAGTCGTCCCGGTTCAGCCCATCGGCGATATAGCTTATCCCTTCACTGGCGGCTATGCTCTTTAAAATGGCGATGGCGCTCTTCTTGCAGATGTAGCAGCGGTCGGGGGTATTGCCCCGGAAGGGCTGATAGAGCAGGATATTGTGCCTGGCGATTCGAAAATTCAGGCCTATCTCTTTTGCTGTAGCTGCAGCCTGCTCCAGCTCGCTGCGGGGCAGGGTCTCGCTGTCCAAAATCACCGCCAGTGCGCCGTCATCCAGAGCCTCCCGGGCCAGAGCTGCCAGCAGGGTGCTGTCCACCCCTCCGGAGTAAGAGACCAGCAGTCGATGCTTTTTTCTGATCCTCTCCTTCAGCCCTTCCAGCTTATCTCCCTGATTCATCTTCTACAAGCCCTTGCATTTGGTGGAGATACAGGCTGTATCATCCTCCTGAAGCATGCGGCAGATAGAGCAGATCCTCTTGACCAGATCAGTCCCTTTGATATCCTCTTTAATCAGATCGTCAGCCAGTGTTCCTATGNNCTCCCGAAATTCCACATTATAGCCTCTCTTCTTGGAAAGGTACTGGGAGACGGCCGGAGGGGTGATTCCCAGCATCCTGGAGACCTCTTTTTGAGATATTCCTCTCTTTATCAGCTCCTCAGCAGTAGCTGCCCTGATGCTGGGCAGCACATTCCACACGATTTCCTCACATGGCGACTTCATCTGGATGAAACCCTCTTATTTGATAGACTATCCTTTTTTGATAATATGAATACATTCCCCATATAAGCCGCTTTCAACTTATGCGGTCTCTTTTCTGCCCGGCGCCAGGAAAGATTTTATATGCAGAGACTATAATACATCAAATATAAGTTATAGCCAGATATTTTGTTGAGGGGGGTACTTGGTTGATTGATATCGGTTATTCAAAGGACGAAGTAAGCAGCAAAGTCAGATTTGGCCGATCCAGTCTGCGTTTTTCAGGCTCACCTCCCTGGTGTAGGCCGTCTTCTGAGGAAAAAGATATCATTCTATGCTTCCGGGCAGGGGAGGCAACGACAGAATGACCGATGAACATAACTTGCCTTTTCTCGGCCTTCTGGCCGATGCCCTTCGCCGGCCCGACAGCTGCGATTCGGAGCAGCTGAAAAGCCTCTCCTTGGGGGCTTCCGGCCCCTTCTCCGCTTTTATCAGTGCCCTGCTCTCAACAGACGAAGATAAGGTGCAGGAGAAGCTGGCCGAGATGGCGAAGATCCTGGCCTCCTCCGGCAATTCCAGAGACTGGCTTGATCTGGGCCGGGTGGCCCAGGCCCTTTACTTCCGGCGGGCTGCAGAGGAGTATTTTATGAAGAGCGCCGATCTGGCCGGGGAGCTGGGAGATGTTTTGATTGAGTCCTCAGCCCATCTCGCCCTGGGCAATCTATATAGCGATGAGGAGGACTGGGACCGGGCGGTCCAGTTCTACAAGAAAGCCCTCTCCAAAAGCGAGGCAGCTGGAGTGGGCAAGACGGTCCCAATTCATGAGATCCTGGTCAATATGGGCCGGGCCTGCTGCCGGCAGGGCGAGCTTGCTGTCGCCCAGGAGTGCTACTCAAGAGCCATGCATCTCCTGGATGAAAACGATCTGGCAGGCCGGATTCAGGCCCTTTATGCTCTGGGGCAGATCTCAGCCGAGAAGGGGGATCTGGACGGGGCGCAGCAGTACTACGAGAGGAGCCGCTCTCTATGCCAGAAGCGGCATGACCGCAAGGGCATGGCCTCATCCCTGGCCGCTCTGGCCTCCATCCATCAGATGAGGGGCGAGTCGGGACGGGTGGAGAGCTGCCTGGAGCAGGCCCGCCTCACCCTGGAAGAGATGGGAGATGATGTAGCAGCCGGAAGGATTCTGATCCAGATGGCCGACTTCTTCTTCCAGGAGGGGCGGGTCAATGAGGCCTCTGAAAGATACCAGAGAGGTCTGGCGGCTCTGGCTGAATCCGATCCGCCCCTGGCTGCCCGCGCTGCCGGCCGCCTGGGACAGTGCTGGCTTGATCTGGGGCAGGAGACCGAGGGTGCGTCCTGCCTCTCCCGGGCTGCTGATCTCTGGCACCGGCTGGCTGATCCGGAGGAAGAGGCAGATATCATGACCATGCTGGCCGCAAGCCTGCGCCGGCAGGGCCGGCTGGAGGAGGCCAGAGATTGCCTTGGCCGCTGCCTGGGGCTGTGGGAGGATCTGGGCAATTCTGAGGCATCGGCCTCCGCCTGCAGCTGCCTGGGTCTGATTGATATCGATCTGGGCGGCTATGCCAGGGCGGCAGAGAGCTTCCAGAGGGCGGCGGAGCTGTTCCAGGAACAGGGAAAGAGCCAGCAGGAGGCAGAGGCCCTGGCCAATCTTGCCAGCTCATACCACCTGCAGGGCTATCTAAATCAGGCTCTGGATTGCTACAGCCGATCATTGGAGATCTTCGAGACCATAGGCTACAGCCAGGGTTGCTCCCAGACCCTGGCCAATATGGGGCTGATCTACCAGAGCCAGGGTGAGCTGTCTCTGGCAGAGGAGCATCTCAAGAGAAGCCTGGAGGAGAGAGACGAGTCCGATCAGGCCGGATCGGCAGGTGTCCTCATATCCTTGGGCATCACCGCCCAGCTTCAGGGGGATTGGGACGCATCCCAGAGGTATCTGGAGCAGGCGGCAAAGACTTATGAGCAACTGGGCGACCGGAGCGGATACTCCCTGGCCCAGAACAATCTGGGCAATCTCTTCTCCGACCGGGGAGACCGGCGCAGGGCGATCTTATGCTACAATAAAAGTCTGGATGCCAGGCAGGATCAGACGGACCGGCCGGGCCGGGCCACCACCCTGGCCAACCTGGCCTCATGCTATCTTCAGGAGAGAGATCTGGAGCAGGCGGAGAGGGTCTACAGGGAGAGCCTCAATATCTTCAAGGAGGAGGCGGACCGCCAGGGCCAGGGGAGGATACTGCTCGCCCTTGCCGGCATTGGAATGGAGAAGGGGGATCTACATAGCGCCATGCAGCGCTTCCGGGAGTGCCTGAACATTGGCCTCGAGCTGGGAGACTCTTCAGGCATAACTGCATCCCTTTACGGTCTGGTCAATGTCTCCCTTCGCTCCGGAAGATGGCAGGAGGCGGAGGGCATCTATGGCCAGGTATTGGACAAGCTGCGCCTATCGGGAGATGAGTCCACACTGGCCGCCGTCCTCTGCTCCTGGGGCGATCTCAAGGCCGATCTGGGCGAATGGGAGGCGGCAGTGGCATACTATCAAGAGAGCCTCTCCCTCCTGGAGCGGCTGGACGACTGCTATTCCCTGGCCGTGGCCAGGAACAACCTGGCCAACATCAGCTACCGGCAGGGAGACTGGGCGGCAGCTTTGGAGAGCTATGCCGCCAGTCGGGAGGGATTTGAGAAGGCAGGGGATGAGAGAAGCCTGGCCTCGGTTCTGAGCAACTGTGCTGCTCTGTACCTCAAGAAGGGCGAATGGTCGCGGGCATTGGAGTGCTATAGAGAGAGCCTGGACCTCTTCGAGCGGCTGGAGGAGATGGCCGGATCGGCTCAGGTTCTGGCCAATCTGGGACAGCTCTACCAGAGGAGGGGGGAGATATCTGTAGCCCGTGAGCAGTTCTCCCGGGCTCGGGAGATGTACCGGCTTTTAGGCGACCGGGAGGCGGCGGCGGAGATGCAGGCCAATATCGACCTGCTGGAAAAGGGAGGCGGTGATGGATCGCTCAATATCGATGAGTGCCTCTCTCAGATAGAGCAGCTCAAAGAGGTGGGGGACCTGTCCGGCCAGGCAGAGCTCCTCAGTTTGGTGGCAGACTACCATGCCGAAGCCTGCCGCTGGGATGAGGCCCTCTCCTGCTACAGAGAGAGCCTGGA
>MTKZ01039443.1_pt1 | contig 10392 bp, 10 predicted proteins | sample 1042781 | NCBI WGS metagenome assembly MTKZ01 (sample SAMN06212207, study PRJNA360539) | anaerobic digester metagenome | biome: Wastewater treatment plant; material: sludge; isolation source: anaerobic digester fed with sludge from wastewater treatment plant | place: Denmark: WWTP Viborg ...
TGAGGAGTCGCTCAAATCACTGGATAACCAGGCAGCTTAACATGGTATACGGAGTCCAAAGTTACGAACTAGATTTGACAGTACCGATTTTTCTGCATTATCATGAATTGTTTTGCCAGAACACCATAAATAAAAAGCACGATGGTTTCGTATCAAAACCATCGTGCTGATTTGTATTTGGAACCGAAATTTGATACAACCGCACGGAGGTCGGGAGGGGGTTGCATTTTAGGCTTAGGGGGTTGCATCGATGCAACCATTGAAATTGGTTGCCATAATAGACATGAAAGTTGCGCTAGCGCCTGCTTCTAGCAAAACTGGTTAATCGTATAAATTCCCTACCAGTGTTGCCTTTCACCTATCAGGAAATCACTCAATGTTTAATGAGAATAGACTAACAGAGTCTTACCTTCTGATTGTCCTAGACATAGGGAAAACATCGTCACTAAAAATAACTATCGTTTGCTTTGCATGTATGTCCCCAACAATTAAAAAGCTGACTTTTGATTTCACTTGATGCATCTTGAAGAGTGGGTAGGTATGTCAACAAATCTTCGATATTCCGGATGCCAATAAAACCGCTGAATGAGAGAGCTGCTATTATGTTCCCCTCAGAATCTCTTACTGGAACGGCAATACAGCTACCGTTTTCTGCAGACTCATGATTATCAAAGGCATACCCTTGCTCTTTAACCTTTTCAAGCTCTTGTAAAAATTTCTGTGCGTCTATTATAGTATTTCTAGTAAGTGGTATCAGTTCGCGGCTACTGATGATCTGCTCAAGAAGAGACATTGGAAGCTCACAGAACAGCACTTTCCCTCCAGCAGAGGCATAAAATGGCAATTCTGAGAATACTGGCGGAACATAATCAACAAGATTCTTGGTTCTAGATTGCTGCAGAATATGGCAATGAGCGCCATCTCTAACAAGCAAATTCATGGCTTGCCCATATTTCATGGTATACCGCTCCATGATAGTAAACGATACGTCACGGAGTGCTAAATTGAGATTGTTTTTTTCCATTTGAAAACTCAGCTTTTGCCCACTGATATAGCGCCCATCACTGCATTGATAAACCCACCCGTTGGTCTTCAAAGTCTGAAGAATCCGAAATACTGTGGATGGATTCATCCTAAACTTTTTCGCGATTTCGTTCACACCGAGCTGACTCTGTCCTTTTCTCAATACGTCAAGTATTAGTAAAGCTCGATCGAGCATTTTTATTGTTTCTGTACTTTTACTGTTCTCCAATTGGTATACCCCTCATCCTTTGACACAGTGTCGAATTCGAATTACATATTCTCTGGATCCCTTGATACGTTAAGAATACTGCTCGTTAAATATATTATGAAATGATATCTGGGTCAATGATATCTTGATTGTATCGCTCACTGGCGGAAATGGTTTAATTACAGATGGTATTGACATTCCCGAGTTGAAGTGGTATTAATAAATCGGAATAGGGATTCCTAAAATAAAAAAATAGGAGAAGGAGAATTCGATCAATGGCAAGAAAAAAACTGTCTGGGGTCTACATCCCAATGGTGACCCCCTTCAACGCGGACGAATCGATCAACTTCAATGGAATCAAGGAGTGTACTGACTTTCTTGCGAGAAACGGTGTACACGGGGTAATCCCCTCTGGCAGCACAGGTGAAATGATTGCGCTTACCAAGGCTGAACAAATATCCGTTAATGAGGCTACAGTAAAAGCTGCCGCCGGTAGGATCAAGGTTGTTTGTTCAACTGGGGCGTATCGTACCAAGGATGTGGTTGAGATGTCCGTTGCTGCAGAAGCTGCAGGAGCAGATGGCGTTATGACTGTTACTCCCTGGTATATGTCGCCCAATGAGAAGGAACTTTTACTCCATTATGAAACTCTTCGTAAGGCAATAAGCATCCCGATTATGATCTATCATAACCCCTATTACTCAACATGTCTAATGACCGACGAGTTCATGGCTAAACTATACAATGAAGGCTTCGTTGATGCAGTCAAGGAACGTCAAGCGGACGTGTTCAGGCAGCAAGATCTGCGTTACCTGACAGACGATGGATTTGCTATTTTCTATGGCTATGATATCTGCCCGGTTGAGAGCTTAAGTTGTTGGGCAGNNGAAGTTGTTGGGCAGATGGTTGGGTATGCGGAACAGGTAACTTGTTCCCTAAAGAGAATGTTGAGGTCTATAAACTGGCTAGTGAAAAGAAGGTTGAAGCGGCCATGAAGGCTCATTTCGAGAAAGTTCGGCCGTATATGCCGCTTTTTACTAAGCCAACCGAAGAGGGAATGCCTTCTCCGTGGTTACAAATTCTGAAAGCCGGACTCAAACTGCGGGGTATAGATGCTGGTTATTGCAGAAAGCCGGTCATATCAGAATTGCCTGATGATGTCATGAAGAAACTTAAGGCTGTCCTGAAGGGATATGGTTATCTTGCATGAGATTATAGTGGTAATGAATCCCAAGACTTACCGGGTATCAGGTAAATGATACTCGTAAGCAATAAAACGAGGAGGTCCAGACAATGAAGAAAAGGATTAGCATCGCTCTGTGTCTAGCCTTGGTGATCAGTCTGTTGACTGGTTTCTCAGCCATCGGAGAGGTCACCAAAATTACCATCCTACGGCCCGGCGATCAACAAAAAGTGGCTTCCTTCCTGGAACCGGCTATTGCAAAGTTTGAAGAAGCCAACCCAGACATTGACGTTGAAATCATGTACGAATCATGGACTGGTTGGATCCAGACTTATCCAACTTACTTCGAAGCGAACACACAGCCTGATGTAATATTCTGGTGGGACAACAAGCTGTTTGACTCGTCAGCACATGAGCACATTGTCGATTTATCCAACTACCTAAGTGAAGATTTCTTTAAACAGATCCCTGAAGGCGTTTGGAATCTGGTTGACCCAGGCAATCTGACTGGCAAGTTCTATGTCCCAAACTCTGTTGACACATTTGTTCTATACTTCAATAAGGATGTCTTCAGTGCTGCAGGATTGGATCCGGAGAATCCTCCTAAGACTTGGGATGAGCTGCTTAATGCGGCAAAGACAATATTTGAAAAGACCTCACTCCCGGGAATTGGGGTCCCCGCAATTACTGGCTCTGAGGTTCTACAGGAATTTGTTGGCCTTTTCCTCAACCAAGCCATCGATATGGCAGTTCTTGACAGCAACAGCATGCCTCAGTTTAACACCCCTGAAGGGCTTGAGGCGTTGAAGTTCCTCGAACAACTAAGGCCCTATATCCAAACATCTCCGACTGAGTATGGACGTGGAGAACTGCGCCCCTTGCTGAGGGACGGGAAGATTGGAATGCTGATTGATGCGCCGTGGGCAATTCCCACATACAAAGCTGCGTATGGCGATGATTTGGATAAAAGTGTCATCGGCATTACAAATGTACCGATTGCCCCGAATGGCAAGAGCATTACCTGGGCTGGTACGAATGGATGGATCGCCAGCCGCGAGACAACTGCAGCTGCATCCGCAAAACTGATTGAGTTCCTCATGAGTCCTGAAATACTTGAGTCACATCATCTTGCTTATGGTTCTGCCCCGTTGTATGAATCAGAGTTCAATAATCCTGCATTCCAGTACGATTATTGGCGTGTTTTCTATAACGAAGCACAGAACTGGAAGCTATTTGGGATGATTGGTAGGAACAGCGCTACCCCTGCAGCATACTATACAGCCCTTGAAGAAGTGTGGCAGGCGTTCATCCTTGGTCAAATGGATCCCGAAACTGCACTTACAGCAGCTGCTGAAGCGGCAGAGTCAGTTACATCTCGCAATAAATAATCCTCAATACAATCCAGGTGATTCATGTTCCGGAAGATGCTCACCTGAAATTGCTCCCCCAAGTTCCTTGCTTTCCGGACTGGTTGTATATCAACCAGTCCGGATGTTTGGAACATCCTTCTGGAGGTGTGACATATGAGAAGAATCCACCGGAAAAGGGTGTTTCTCTCACTTTTACCGCTTGCGCTGATCCTAATATCTATTTATTTCATCCCACTTGGAAGGATTATTATCAGTGCTTTCATGGGGTTTACTGGTTCTTTGACAGGTCAGTTCGTTGGTTTTAAGAATTTCCAACTTATTCAGAAAGCCATTCCTGCGACAATTATCAAGACGCTGATCTGGACATTTGGTTCTGTCCTTCCGGCGATTCTTCTTGGATTGGTATTGGCACTTATATGTAACAGAAACTTCACCAGCAAAAAGGTCGTTGTTGGTATTAATTTGTTGCCCTATGCAATTCCGCTCATCATCGTCGCATCCTGCTGGCGCTTTGTCTATAACCCTGATTTTGGTATTGTTAATGTCTTCCTAAAAACATTGGGATTTATTGATAAACCAGTTAGTTTTTTGGATTTTAACAACGCGATGGCGGCAGTTATTATTGCACGTATCTGGCGTGCGACTCCCTTTGCATTTATGAATTACTATTCAGCACTTACTACCATTCCTTCTGAGCTGTACGAAGCGGCTTGCGTTGACGGAGCAAACTCAATTCAGAGATTCATCCATGTAACACTCCCGAATTTAAGGGAAATCACTGCAAGTACGCTGATTGTTTTGACAGTATGGACCTTTTTGGTCTTTGATATTATTTACGGAATGACTGGCGGCGGTCCTGTCTCAGCAACCAGGATTCTCTCCATGCAAATATATCAGGAGATGTTCAGCATGAAGAATCTCGGTACAGCTTCTGCATGGTCACTGATTGCCGTTGTCGTACTCGTCATTATAACAACCCTTTATTGGAAGATTACCGATAAGGAGGGTATATAATGCTAAATAAAGAAACAACGGTATTTAAAGTGATACGGATTTCTCTTGCAACACTCTTCTGTATTGTTGCACTTATTCCGATATATTCTGCGCTAATTGTCTCGCTTACGCCTTATTCCAATATGCTTGAGCCTCAGTTATTCCCACGTTACTTTGATGTTTCCAACTACATTTCTGCATTTGATTTTATTGCTAATAATGTACTCAATAGCTTTATCTATGCAATCAGTGCTACAATTTTCACAACAATCATCTCAGTTCCTGCGGCGTACTCATTAGCCAGATATCGGTTTCGGCTGAGAAAACTTATTATACTTGCCCTTCTTTTGACCCAAATGACAGCAGGTATTGTTATTCTTCCAACACTGTATAGGATGCTTAGCACAATGGGAATACACAACTCCCCTGTCGTTCTGATTATCGTTTATACCGCAGTGAATCTAGCCCTTGTTGTTACAATCCATCATGGCTATTTTTTAACTCTTCCCGTTGAACTTGATGAGGCAGCGGAAATCGATGGATGCAATTATCTTCAGACAATCATCCGAGTCATCCTTCCGGTTAGCGGACCCGGCATCGCGGTTGGCTCCATCTTTGTTTTTATTAACAGCTATAATGAATTTGTTATTCCTCTCTTTCTATTGAAAGATGCAAAGCAATATCCGTTGACGCTTACAGTCTACAGTCTATTAACCGATACGACGATTCGCTGGCATATTATGGCTGCGGCTTCGCTGATCGGAATTCTGCCGCCAGTTATCATATTCATGATCTTCCAAAAGTATATTATTCAAGGTGTCATTGCTGGTGCAATCAAGGGATAAAAAATCAGGGGGCAGTAAATGGAAACGATCATGAATGCGGGGTTTATCGGCTGTGGAGCTATTGCACAGAAAAAGCATCTACCACTCTGTGTTGAAGATCGGCATATTCATGTCAAAGCCCTGTATGATACCAATCCGGATACAGCACAATTTTGTAAAGATAGTTTTCTACTGACAGATGCTGAGATTTTCAGCTCAGTTGACGACTTATTAGCCAGGAATGATATTGACATAGTTTTTATCGCTACACCCACCAGCACGCACGCGCAGTACAGTATTTCTTCCTTGGATGCAAAAAAACATGTGATATGTGAAAAACCCATGGCACTGAACGGAATTGATTCGCAGTGCATGGTTGATGCATCAATTCGGAACAAACGTTTTCTGCACATTTCCTACCAGAACCGGTACACACCACAGGCTCAGTATGTCAAACGGCTTGTGGAAGAAGGGTTTTTTTCTGAGTTGTATTATTCCAAAGCATATGCAATCCGACGACGCAGCATTCCCAATTGGGGGACAAATTTGAACAAATCCATCCAGGGCGGCGGCCCGCTGATCGATGTAGGGTCGCATTCTCTGGATTTAGCCATGTGGTTAACAGGAAACTTTAATCCAAAGTATGCGGTCGGGACAACCTACGATCACATTATCAAAAAAGAGAGTAAGGGCAACTACTACGGTGCCTGGAATGCCGCAAAGGCTGATGTTGAAGATTGCGCGTTGGGTTTTATAGTTATGCAGAATGGAATGACATTGACAGTGGATGCGACATATGCCCTGAATGCTGCGGAGGAGCATGAAGCCAGCGTCGATCTATATGGAGTCAAGGGCGGTGTCCAGCTTCGGGAAGCATGCGGAGTCACTTTAGTGCATGAATTTCATGGAAAGATATGCATTACGACAAACCGTCTTCAGGAAACAGTCCGCTCGCTTACCCCAAAGGAAGCAACCCTCAGTGCGTCTGCTTATGAGCACAAGGAGATCATAGGAATGCTGCTCAATGGCGCAAGCTGGGACCCTGCCCTGGAAGAAGCATGTATTGTTGCCAGGGTGGTGGAAGGAATTTATGCTTCCGCAGCATCCGGTCAGCCTTACTATTTCTAAGCCGTTCAAGCCAAGTATGACTTTTAGGTCATGAAATGACCCATTCGCCATAATGCCCATTGAATAGCATGGAATAGAGGCTATAAAATCCGCACTGTGGAGGCTTACATTCAATGAAAACCTTGGAAGTTCCATGGGGTCAATGGTACGCAAAAACACGCAAGCAATTGTCATTTCCTGACGATTGGGACGTACGCCTATGCGGAATAGAACACAGGAAAGCTTTGGACGAAGGAGAGATAACCAATCGGATCGATAACCCGATTGCAGTTGAGCCTCTTGAGTCACTTGCACGCAGAAAACATTGTGCGTGTATCGTTGTGGATGATATATCCCGCCCAACACCTTGCGGAGTATTGTTACCAATCATAATTGGAAAGCTTGTGTCAGCTGGTATGAGGTATGAGGATATAACCGTCCTCATCGCTTTGGGTGGACATCGGCCGATGACCAAGCAGGAAATGGCGCTGAAGGTGGGATACTGGACTTTGGATCATGTTCAGGTGCTGAATCATTCTCCGCATGCTGCAGACCTTGTTTCATTTCCTGATTCCCAACAAACTATCAAAATCAATCGACGCTATATGGAGGCAAGTCTGAAAATCGCTGTTGGCTGTGTCGTACCGCATACGCTTGCGGGATTTTCCGGAGGGGCGAAAGCGATTATCCCTGGCATCGGCGGTATGGAAACACTGTACAGCAACCATACATTGGTATTTGCAGATCGCAGTGAGAGCATGTCATTTAAAACAAGCACCTGTGACCCTGATAATGCTATGCGTAAGAACATGGAAATGATTGTCGGGAAAGTAGGGCTGGACTTCATTGTTAATGTTGTGCTAAATGATGATATGCAGATTACCGAAGTGTTCGCTGGCCATTTCGTGAAAGCCCATCGAGCTGCCTGCGAAACTGCTATGGGAAGCCTGCAGACAACGCTGGTCAATCAAGCTGATATACTTGTGCTTTCGGCATATCCGAAAGATACAGAGTATTCACAGATCGGCACATGCTTTGCAGTGCTTGGCCACTTCAAGGAACGCTGTGTAAAACCCGGCGGAACGATTGTTGCTATGACTGCTGCGAGTGAAGGTCCGGGTTTCCACTCGCTGTTTGGTCCGGGAATGCTATTATTTTCACCACATGACGATAACATCCCTCCACCTGAACTGAAGGGCATTGATACTATCGTGTTTTCCGATGGTGTCAAGGAAGTGGACATTCGTCAGTTTTATAGGGGCTCTCCGCCGGTTATTATTTCAGACTGGCAGATTGTGCTAGAAAGATTAAGAGAAAAATATGAAGGTAAACAGCCCTTGGTTGCTGTCTACCCAATGGGGGCTGTCCAAATTGGGAAAATGCCTGGAGGAATGGAACACAAACATGATTGAACATTATCAGGTCGCTATCATAGGTGGCGGAGTCGTGGGAAACGCGGTTGCAAGGGAATTGTCCCGATACAAGCTCAAAATCTGTGTCATTGAGCGCGAGAATGATGTTTTACATGGTGTCAGCGGAAGAAACACAGGTTTGCTGCATTCCGGCATTCTCAATGAGAAAGGGACACTTCGCAAAGAATGTGTAATGGAAGGCAATGAAGAGTTTGATCAGGTAGCCAAGGAACTTGGCATACCCTTCATTCGCTGCGGTAAATTGATCGTCGGATTTGGGGAAAAGGAGCGGGAGAGGCTTGACGTCTTGTATCAACGCGGCCTCGACAATGGCGTGCCGCAGATAAGAATGATCGATGCTGAGGAAATAAGAAAGATTGAACCAAACGCAAAAGGAGAGTACGCTATCCACGTCCCTTCTCCTGGCATTATGGATCCCTTCACATATACGATCGCCCTCGCAGAAAACGCTGTGATGAATGGCGTGAAGTATTTTTTTGGTTATGAGGTCACTGGGATTAACAGACAAGTCGATGATACCTATGTCATCAAGACAGACCGAGGTGACTTAATTTCACACTGGGTCATCAACTGCGCGGGACTTTCCGCGTTCAAAATATCACCCATGTTGGGCTTTGCAGCATATGAAACCCAACGAATAAAGGGCGAATACGCAATACTGGACAAAAAACTCGGGAAATATCTGTCATTGCCCATTTATCCTACACCGAATGAACAAGGCGCTTTTGACGTGCACGTAACACCGACTGTAGACGGGAATATCTTGGTAGGGCCAACGATTCAATCTATTGGGACCGGGCTTGATTACAATGCCACGCAGGAGATGATCGATGAATTAAAAATCCAGGGCGAGAATCTGTTCAGTTATGCCAGGCCGGAATTCTTTATCCGCAATTATGCAGGAGTTTTTCCAACGATCAAGGATACCGTCACAAACCAGGAACTTGATTTCCAAATACAAACATCTCCAAAAAACACGCACGCGATCAATCTTGTTGCAATAACCTCACCAGGTCTCTCCAGTGCGCTCCCCATTGCGAGGCGTGTCGTACAAAAGTTGAAGCAGAATGAGCAGTTGATCCCGAATGAGAAGTTCGATCCAACTCGCAAGGGAATCATAAAATTTCACAAACTGAGCAAGGAAGAGCAGGCACAGCTGATCGAGGAAGATCCTGAATATGGGGAGATCTTTTGTCGATGCGAGTGTGTTACCAAGGCAGAAGTCAGACAAGCGTTAAATAATCCACTTGGAGTCAAGACGATCAGCGGAATCAAGTATCGTACACGTGCATCAGCTGGGCGCTGCCAAGGTGGTTACTGTGAAACAAGGCTTACGTCCATGCTTCAGGAAGACTTTAGGCTTGACAGAACGGATATTATTCTTGGGAGAAAAGGTTCATATTTATTTACTGGTAAGGTGAAGTGAATGCAAGAACGAGATGCAGTCATCATTGGTGGAGGTCCGGCTGGGTTGGCAGCAGCTGTGAGGCTGAAGAAACTTGGAATTGATGATATTGTGATCATTGAACGGGAAAAACAGTTGGGTGGAATCCTGCGTCAATGCATTCATGATGGCTTTGGTCTTACCCGGTTCAAGGAATCATTGAGCGGCCCTGAATATGCCCAACGTTTCATTGACAGCGTAGAAAGCTTTCAGATTGAAGTACTCAAAAACGCAACGGTTCTTAATCTCTCCAGTGACAAAGTTGTAACGATCGTCACAAGATCAGGATTGATACAAATGCACGCAAAAGCTGTCATTCTGACAATGGGATGCCGAGAGCGCACTAGAGGCGCCCTTGCAATTCCTGGCTCCCGTCCTTCCGGTGTCATGACGGCAGGCGTGGCTCAAAGCTACATCAATCTACATAACACAATGGTTGGTAAGGAAGTTATCATTCTTGGCTCTGGCGACATAGGGATGATCATGGCCCGGCGCTTGACTTTAGAAGGCGCACATGTCATAGCAGTCTTCGAGGTGTTGCCTTATCCAAGCGGATTACCCAGGAACATTGAGCAGTGTTTGAATGATTATGATATCCCCTTGTTTCTCGGAGAAACTGTTGTGAATATCAAAGGGGAGAGCCGTATACAAGCAATCACTGTAATGAAAGTCGATGACAGGATGAAGCCCATTCCGGGAACTGAGCGAGACCTCAGCTGTGATACCTTGATTCTGTCGGTAGGTTTGATCCCGGAGAATGAGTTATCACAAAATGCAGGCGTAATATTGGATGAACGTACAAAAGGG
>MTKZ01040765.1_pt1 | contig 10383 bp, 9 predicted proteins | sample 1042781 | NCBI WGS metagenome assembly MTKZ01 (sample SAMN06212207, study PRJNA360539) | anaerobic digester metagenome | biome: Wastewater treatment plant; material: sludge; isolation source: anaerobic digester fed with sludge from wastewater treatment plant | place: Denmark: WWTP Viborg ...
CCGGTAACATTTTGTACTTATCCATACTGATAGCTATCCGGATAAATTTCTCCCGGTCATTAACATTGAGCATCCTCACTGTCCCTTCCCCCGCCCTTCCATCCACAGCAATTCCTTTTTTCTTTTGAAACCGTTTAACGGCATCTGCTAATTGTATAGAATCAGCGGCTATACTATCAAAAGCGATAAAACCTCCCTCATATAATCTCTTCTGTAAAGCCCTGGTGAATTTTGATTGGTTCTTTTCAGGATATGGAACAATGGTAAATTGTTGGTAATCGGCACTATCGAGAAATTTTTTGATGCCTGTTTTTAATAAGTGATATCCCCTTTGATCAGGCTCCAGTGATTGAATCATTTTTGCCAGACCCGATTGTTGCAAGATGTCAAATTGTTGCTGATAGAATGCATCGTTAAGTACAGAGTCTTTCCGAAGTGTAATGCTATCCTGTGGTAACCGCCCCAACTTAACATCTTTTATTATCTGTACAAAAGCATCCGTAAGCATTATATCTGCTTTGGACCAGAGTGCAGCATCTTTTCTATCCCCTTTTGCAAGACTGTCAATAAAGAATTTTTGCCGGATGTCTTTTAATTGCTCAATATGATAATCTTCCGGGAATAACCCAAATAACTGTGATGATTCAATAAACGAGAATAGAGAATCGCCAGTTGGAAGCCATTCTTCTTTTTGACACCAGAGCGGCTCAAATGATTTCTTTTCATATAACAGTTTTGCGATACGAGCCTGGCTAAGTAAAATAGTTGAATCTTCCAACTGCCCATTTTTAGCAGCTGCTATACCAATGAAACTTCTGACCAGGTAGCTTGTTTTTTCCTGCAATTCCTGCGGATTGCTGGCAATATTATCGCCTTTCTTGCTTTTATTACTACAGCCAGTAAAGACAAGGAGGGATAATGATATTCCAATAAAATGCAGCTGCTTCAATCTGTATATAAACATAGAGGTATAGTGGCGCTGGAAGGCATATCCGGCTTTTACACTAATTTACTTTCACAATTCCTGCCGGTTATGACAAACAAAATAAGCAATCGTTTCTACATTAAAGAGCAGATGTTCTTAATTTTTTCAACATTGCTGCTACTTCATGCCGGAGCTCAGGATACCNNCCAGTTATACCCGACCCCGGCTAACCAACAAGTGGGACGAATACCAAAAACAGGTTAAACAAGATTCATTAAAGAAGATGGTGGAATTGAAAAGTATAATTCCGGGAATAGTGTATGACCTTCGATATGCCACCATCAATAATTTTATGCGACGGCTGATGTATCCTGCAGGAACGACTGTTACTTTTTTACGACTGCCAGCAGCGAATGCGTTGCAAAAAATACAGTCAGAACTAATTAATTTAGGCCTGGGACTAAAAATTTATGACGCCTACAGACCTTATGCTGTAACAGTAAAATTTTGGGAATTGATAAGAGATGAAAGGTATGGAGCACACCCAAAGAATGGAAGTGGCCATAATCGTGGCGTCGCTGTTGACCTTACGTTAATTGATTTAAAAACCAGGAAAGAAATAAATATGGGAACAGGCTTTGATAATTTCTCCGACACTGCCCATCATAATTTTACGAATATCAGCCAGGGAATACGGGAAAACAGAAGCCTATTAAAAACGCTGATGGAAAAATATGGCTTTAAATCTTATAATGAAGAATGGTGGCATTACTCCTGGCCAAATGCAGGAAAATTTGAGATACTGGATATTGAATTCAAGAAATTAAAAAAGAATTTATAATAAAATTACATCTACAACTGCATCTATATCAATAACGCCATATACATGTGGAAATGTATCTGCCGTTGACGGTGACCAGTCAAAAACAAACTTGCTGGTTAGTTTATCGGTATCAATGACCAGTTTTACCAAACCGCTCTGCCCTGCAAAATATCTTTCCAGCACACCGGCCACCTGGTGATCCTGGGAACAATGAATAAACCCTTCTGCAAGAAGTGATGGATGATCATAAAAGCCTTTTTCTTTCGCTGCCTTCCAGTTCTCAGCAGTTGTTACATGATAAATAATGGGCATTATAAAACTCTTTTGATTTTTTGTTCTAGTAATAAAAAGTCAGCAAGAACCATTGCTGTTACTGCTTCCAGCACCACCGGTACTCTTAATGCAATGCAAAGGTCGTGACGACCTTTCACCGAGATTGTTTCAATTTTTTCTGTTTCCCAATTCAAGGTTGTTTGTTCTTTGGGTGTTGAGGAAGTCGGTTTTACTGCAATCCGGAAAATCAATTCATTACCATTTGTCAAGCCACCTACAACACCGCCGGCATGATTGGAAGTTGTTTTGCCATCCATATTTTCAATAGCATCGTTATGCTGACTGCCAAACATTTTTGCAGCCGCAAAGCCAGTTCCGAACTCAATACCACGAACGGCCGGGATTGAAAAAACGACATGAGCTAATTGGGACTCCAGCGAATCAAAGAAAGGCTCTCCCAAAGCAACCGGCAATCCACTTACCCGGCATTCAATAACACCACCAATAGTATCTTTTGCATCAATAGCTTTTTGCAAGCCTTTGTCCAGATCTAGGTCACCGCCTATTTCAAGAATTTTCGATTCTACTTTTATTTCATTCAATAACTTTTTGGCAATAACACCAGCAGCCACTAATGCCACAGTTAGTCTTCCGCTAAAATGACCACTGCCCCGGTAATCTTCATACCCCCCGGCTTTAGCCTTAGCCACAAAATCTGCGTGACCGGGACGGGGAACATCCCGTTGCTTTTCATAATCATTGCTCCGGACATTTTTATTCTCAAACAGAATTGTAATCGGTGCACCGGTTGTTTTACTTTTAAAAATGCCACTTTTAAAAATCGGTAAATCTTCCTCTTGCCTTGGTGTAGTTCCTTTTTGCGTCCCACCCTTTCTTCTTTCCAAGTCTGGAAGAAAATCTTCTATGACCAGAGATAACCCCGCGGGGCAACCATCAATAACAATACCTACTGATTCGCCGTGCGATTCACCAAAAATGGAAATGCGGAATAATCGACCGAAAGAATTCAAGATTTATAAATTAAATTGTTGATACGGTAAAGATACAGATGCGTTCAGAGATTTTAAATCATTGTAAAAATCAGGATAGGATTTCTTAACGGCTCCTGCTTCTTCAATTATTGTATCGCCTTCTGCTTTTAATGCTGCCACAGCACAAGCCATTGCAATACGATGATCATGCCTTGAATGAACTTTAGCTCCCTTTACTCTTTCACTGCCCTGTATAATCATCCAATCATCTCTCAGGTAAATATGAACTCCCATTTTGGCAAATTCTTCCTGCAAGGTCAACGCCCTGTTGCTTTCTTTATGTGTTANNAGTTGTTTCCCCTTTACAGTAAGCCGCTAACGCCACCAATGGCGGGAATAAATCCGGGCAATCCGTTGCATCAAAATCAAAAGCATTCATTTCAGCGGGACGAATTTTAATTCCTTTTGCTTCAATAGCAATGGCGGCATTTGCTGACATTAAAGCATCAACGATGGCTTTGTCTGCCTGTACTGAACTCAGGTCCAATCCGCGGATTGTAACGGGACCGGCAATAGCACCTGCAACGAGTAGAAATGCTCCTCCGCTCCAGTCTCCTTCAACGAAATAGTTGTGAGTTGTGAGTTGTGAGTTGTGAGTTGAGTCATCAAAGCAAAACTCTTCATAATTCTTATTCTCCGGTACTTTCAAACCAAATTGCTTCATGACATCCAATGTCAAATCGATATACGGCTTACTCTTCAGGTTTTTGACTTTGATAGAAATATTTCTTGTATTGGCTGCTGCATAAGCCATCAATAACCCTGTAAGGAATTGGGAACTTAAGGAACCATCAATCTCAATATTTTTTGGTTGTAAAGGCCCTTGAATAACCAACGGCAATTTTCCGTTATCCGATTTTATCCTGACCCCTAACTGCGGCAATACTTCATCAAAAAAATCCATTGGCCGGCTTAACAAACTTCCTTCGCCATTTACAATAATTGATTTTTTATTTAAAGCTATTATCGGAACAAACATTCTAATACTTAATCCGCTTTCGCCGCAATTAATTTCATCTTTCTTTTCGTCATTTCCTCTCTCAACTATAACCTGGTTATTATCCCGCATTTCCACTTTTGCTCCAAGTGCTCTGATAATACCCATTGCAACTATATCATCATCTGAATGCCCCGGATTAAAAAGACTACAGGTTTCTTTGGTAAGAAAAGCCGCAGCCAAAGCCCTTTGCATAGAACTTTTAGAAGCCGGCGCCTGCACGACTCCTTTTAACTTAGATGGATGTATTGTTACTTTCATGTAATAGACCGACAATTTTTAAGACCATTAAGATTATAAGTATTGATTTTATAAAGCTGAAATAATCTTTTCTAACTGTTTTAACGAAATACTCTTTACTACTCCCCTCCCAATTTTCTCCAGCAACACATAATTCATTTCTTTTCTTTCCCTTTTCTTGTCCATCTTCAATACATCAAATACTTTTTGTTTATTGAACGATGCATAAGTGGGAAGATTATATTTTTCTAATACACTAACTACTTTTTCCGTTTGTTTGAATCCGGCTAATTGCTCAGAAATGTGACAAGCATATGTCATACCAATAGAAATAGCCTGGCCGTGCAACAATTCATACTGGGTTTCAAGGGCATGACCGAGTGTGTGACCAAAATTCAGCAACCTTCTTTCTCCTCTTTCAAATTCATCTTTCTGCACCACTTTCGTTTTGATAATAGTATTCCGCTGAATCAAATCACAAATATTTTTGTGTGTATTTGAATAAGTCTTCAATGTATTACGTTCCAGCTCCGTAAACATAGCGGCATCTTTTATACAGGCATGTTTANNCATAGCGGCATCTTTTATACAGGCATGTTTAATAATTTCTGCAAACCCGTTCTCCCATTCTGCGGTTGGCAACGACTTCAGGAAAACCATATCATGCAGTATAAAAGAAGGCTGACGAATTACACCAACCATATTTTTATATGCCCCCACATCCACTCCGTTCTTTCCGCCGATGGAAGCGTCCACCAGTCCTTATATAGAAGTGGGCACAAATCCAAACTTAAATCCCCGCATATAAACAGCAGCGACATACCCCGTAATATCCGTTATCACCCCACCGCCAACACCTACTAATGTAGTTTTGCGGTCTGCTTCCATCTCTATCAATTTCTCAATTACTGCATCCACTGTCGCCTGTACTTTGTATTCTTCTCCGGGTTTTAATACAATCGTATTCCAACCTTTGAAACGTTTGGTGTGAGCAGTGAAAACATTTTCATCCGTTATCAGAACCGTTGCTTTAGGGTCAGTTATTTTTTTAAGATGACTGATACCAGAGGCGAGGTAGAAATCGGTGGAATTACTGGAAAATTTATATTTAATATGCTTCATGATTTATTTGCAGAAATATCCCGGGAAAAACAAGTTGCGGCTTTGCGGGGAATTTAACTATCCATAATTTTCTTTTGATGATTAATACTTTCCATGTGAACCGCATCAAAATACCTGGTGATAAATTCCTTGCTCAACCCCAGCTTATCCCCTTTGGCAAATGCCCGTTCAATAATTTCATTCCAGCGGTTGGTTTGCAGGATTGTAATATTATTAGCCCTTTTGTATACACCGATCTGCTCTGCCGCTTTCATCCGCTGACCTAATATCTGCATCAACTCATCATCAAGGTGGTTGATCTGCTGACGTAATTTTTCTAAAGCGGCATGATACTCTTCCGAATTTACATCTTCCTTTCTCCAGAAAATTGCATTCAGCATTTCATTTAACCGCTCCGGTGTCACCTGTTGTTTGGCATCACTCCATGCATTATCGGGATCTATATGACTTTCAATCATCAGCCCGTCGTAATCCAGGTCAATGGCTTTTTGCATTACTTCCATCAAAATATCCCGGCGACCGCANNATTTCATTTCTATCGCCAGATGCCACATTGGTGCATTACGGTACTCGGTATTGCCATAAGAAGAAAATCCACGATGTATCAATCCGATTTGTTTTACTCCCGCCCTGGCCACTCTTTCAACAGCGCCACTCCATAATTCTAGGTCGGGATTGATAGGGTTCTTTATCAATACCGGTATATCCGTGCCTCTTAATGCGTCTGCCACTTCCTGCACACTGAATGGGTTTACCGTTGTCCTTGCACCAATCCATAATACATCCACATCAAAGGTCAATGCATCCTGTACCTGTTTGCCGGTTGCGACTTCCACCGTAGTTGGCAACCCTGTTATTTTTTTGGCCTGCTGCAACCATGGTAACCCCTTTGCACCTACCCCTTCAAACATACCTGGTTTGGTTCTTGGCTTCCAGATACCTGCCCGCAGCATATCTACTTTTCCGGTAGCTGCTAACCGCTGTGCTGTTTCCAATACCTGTTCTTCTGTTTCAGCACTGCAGGGGCCACTGATAATTAGGGGTCGCTTATTCCATGCTGATTGTGCGATTTCGGTTGTTGGTTGTTCAATTTCCTGCATCTTGCAAATTTAATTTATTTATGGTGCCTGTTCTTTTAATCATTTTATTATCCTCCTTATCTTATTTGCCTCCTCTATCAACCGCATCAAATATTCGTTATCCTCTTTCTCTATACTTTCTTTAAACCTTGTTAGTTGTGCAATATGTTCTTTCAATACATCAAGCACATTTTCTTTGTTCTGCATAAAGATAGGCACCCACATAGCCGGGTTACTTTTGGCTAACCGCACTGTACTTTCAAAACCAGCTGAAGCCAATTCAAAAATAGCGTTGTCTTCCTTTTCTTTCTGTAACACTGTATTCGCTAATGCAAAAGAAGTAATGTGAGAAATATGGCTTACATACGCAGCATGCAGGTCATGAGCTTTAGCTTCCATCTCCAGTAAATGCATACCAATTTTTTTATACATTCCTTTTACCCACATCAATGCATCAGCATCACTTTCTTCCGGATTACAGATAATCACAGCCTTGTTTTCAAATGCACCCCGGACAGCTGCCCCCGGGCCACTGTATTCCGTTCCCCACATTGGATGCGTGGCCACAAATCTTCCCCGCTTCGGATGGTTCTTTATGCATTCTATTGACTGGCTTTTTGTTGAGCCCAGGTCAATCACTACCTGCATTTCAATCTTATCCATTATAGGAGGCAATATGGCAACCACTTTGTCAACGGGGATTGCTAATACAATTACATCTGATGCCGCAATCGCATCACCCAGGTTCATTACTTCATCCACCAGTTCAAGATCTATTGCCTGCTGTGCATGGTCAGCATTGGCATCCACACCAATCAGTCTTGATGATATTTTTTTTTCATGCAATTGAATGGCCAGTGAACCACCTATCAGGCCTACTCCTACTATAGCTATTCTCTTACGTTCCATTTCTTATTTTTTAATTCGCTGAATCGCTTCTTCGATTTTTTCTTCCGGGCTGCACAAACTTATTCTTATATATTTTTCACCGGCACTGCCGAATATGCCACCAGGCGTAATAAATACATTTGCCCTATACAATACTTCATCGCTTAATGCATAGCCATCTTTATACTTCGACGGCACTCTAGCCCAAACGAACATACCTGCTTGCATTTTTGAAAATTCGCAGCCGAGAAATTGTAACAACCCGAAAACCTTCTCCCTTCTTTTCCTGTAAACTGCATTCACCACATTATGCCATTCTTTTCCCAAACCCAATGCTTTTGCAGCGGCTAACTGAACGGGAAGAAACATACCGCTATCCATATTACTTTTAAACCGGAGTATTTCTTCAATTCTTTCTTTTGCCCCGCATAGCATACCCACTCTCCAGCCTGCCATATTATGACTTTTACTTAATGAGTTCAGTTCAATCACAATATCCTTTGCTCCATCAATGCTTAATAAGCTTACAGGGTTATCGTTCAGAATGAATGAATAAGGATTATCATGAATGATGAGGATGTCATGCTTTTTGCCAAAAAAAACTAACTTTTCAAACAACTCTTTACCCGGTAATTGCCCGGTTGGCATTTGCGGATAATTTACAAACATCAGCTTAACTTTCTTCAAACCTTTTTTCCGGATTTTTTTAAAATCCGGTTCATAGTGGTTCTTCTCCTGCAATTTATACTCGACACATTTCCCTCCCGCAAGTTTAACTGCACTTCTATAGGTAGGGTAACCAGGATTTGGCACCAGTACTTCATCGCCTTTATTCAAATAAGTCATGCAGATATGCATGATGCCTTCTTTACTTCCTATCAACGGCAATATTTCGGTGCCTGGATTCAACTCTACCTGGTACCATTGTTTATACCAATTGCTAATAGCTTTTCTTAAAACCGGTGAACCTTTGTAAGACTGATAAGTATGTACATTTGGCTTTCCACTTTCCTCCTGCAATACTTTTATTACGTCCGGATGTGGTGGGAGGTCGGGACTGCCTATACCCAGATTGATAATATCTTTCCCGGCCTTATTCAGTTCATCTATCTCCCGCAACTTTTGCGAGAAATAATATTCACCAATTCCTTCTAATCGTTTTGCTACCTGCATAATCCATTTTTAGTTTCAGACCTAAAGCCCCTTAATGGGTTTGGGGGCAAACAAGAATCCCGGCCAAATGGGCCGGGATTCTTTATGTTGATTTTTAGTTGTTCTTAATCAGATTTCAACAAAAGCATTTCCGGCTTCTTTCCAAAAAAGAAGTAATAAAAATAATTGTCAAAATATGCCTTTGTAAACGTCATGTAACAAATGTAGTTTTTGCTTTTGTTAAATCCAACAACTATTTCAATTTATTTTCTGCCTCCACTCTCTGCATCATTCATCCTGATTTTGCGGCCCCGGTAATTTTTACCGTCAATGGCCTTTATCATTTTCTTTCCGGCCGATGGCTCAATCTCAATCCAGCTGGTCATTTCTTTCATATCGATACGGCCCAATACTTCTTTTTTTAAATCACTCATGTCAAGAATGAATTGTAAAAAACTGGCTTTATAAAATCCATCCTTAGTACCCAGGTTTACAAACAGTCGTTGATAGTTTCCATCGCCGCCGAAACTTCTTCCTTTTGTATCTCTGTCTCTGGGCGAAGGCCTGTCACTTCTTTCCTGCCTGTCACCCCTTCTGTCGCTCCTTCTGTCTTCCGTTCTCAAATTCAGGTCGGCAGCATTTTCATAATACTTCAGAAAGCGATCAAACTCCAATGCAGCAACCCGCTGCATAATTTCTTCCTTATCAATTTCTGCAAACTTTTCTTTCAGGGTGGGAAGGTAGGTTTCATATTGACCGTGACTAATATCAGCACTCAGCATTTTATCAATAAAATGGAAGAATTGCTTCCGGCAAACATCCTTACCGGTTGGTATATCCATTTTGTGAACCCTTGCATTTAAAATTCTCTCGATTTGACGCAGCCGGTACGTTTCTTTAGGCGTTACGATCGATACACAAACGCCACTATTACCTGCACGGCCGGTTCGTCCGCTTCGATGCGTATATACTTCTACATCATCTGGCAATTCATAATTAATTACATGGGTAATACCGGTTACATCAATACCTCTTGCTGCAACATCGGTAGCAATTAGTAACTGGATGCTTCTGTCCCGAAACAATCCCATCACCTTATCCCTTTGTTGTTGTGTAAGGTCGCCGTGTATAGCATCAATATCATAGCCTTCTCTTGTCAAACGTTCAGCGATATCCTGGGTGTCAGCTTTAGTTCTGGCAAATACAATTCCGTAAATACCCGGATTGAAATCAATGATACGTTTCAACACTTCATACCTGTTATGGTGTTGTGTAGCATAATACTGGTGGTCAATATTAGCAGCGCCTGCATTAGTTTTTCCAATCGTAATTTCAAAAGGCTTATCCATATACCTTTTGCTCACTTGCCTTATTTCTGCTGGCATAGTTGCACTAAAAAGCCAGGTGCTTTGGCGGTTGGGTGTATTTTTAAGAATAAACTCAATATCTTCTTTAAAACCCATGTTCAGCATTTCATCGGCTTCATCAAGCACTACGTAATGTATTTTTTCAAGATTTATAGCCTTTCTTTCAATAAGGTCAATTAATCGTCCAGGCGTGGCAACAACTATATGTGTCCCTTTCTTGAGATCCCTTATCTGCATCGAAATAGAAGTGCCCCCATAAACAGGTGTAATAACCAGGTGCCCTTTTTTATTCTTGAAAGTGTTCAGGTCATTAGTAATCTGTAAACACAGTTCCCGGGTAGGACAAACGATAAGGGCTTGTGGAAATTTATCGTCCTTATTGATTAATTGTAAAAGCGGTAGTCCAAAAGCAGCGGTTTTGCCAGTACCGGTTTGGGCCAACCCTATAAAGTCTTTGGTTCCCTG
>MTKZ01048531.1_pt1 | contig 10382 bp, 9 predicted proteins | sample 1042781 | NCBI WGS metagenome assembly MTKZ01 (sample SAMN06212207, study PRJNA360539) | anaerobic digester metagenome | biome: Wastewater treatment plant; material: sludge; isolation source: anaerobic digester fed with sludge from wastewater treatment plant | place: Denmark: WWTP Viborg ...
TATTACATGGATAGCAGAATCCTCAAAAGGGGATGTCGAGTCATTTTCAGAGTCGATGTATTCTAAAATGGGATTTAAGAGGGCTCCTGATGAGACTTTTCTTGGTAAACCATGTAAAGCAATGAAAGGTGACATGGGGAAAATACTTACCTGGAATGGTATACTCATGCTGATGGATATGAAAGTCATGGGAAGCGGTTCTCATCAGGAAGTAACAAAGATCCAGACGAATGTTCCGGTTGATTCAAAGTATTTCGTTCTGCCGAAGAATACTGAATTCTCTGAATTGCCTACTATGTTCTAGAAAATGGAAAAACCTTTTATAAGCCTGATTGACCAAAATGAAACCTTTTAAATAGAAGAATTCTGCTATGAAAACATTATCTGAAAGTCCTAAATTTTTTGGTTGCATTGCCCTTATCGTGGTTGTCAGTTCTATGTTTAAATGCAATGCACAGGATTATTTTGTTACTTTCTCAGGTGCCGGCGCTGGTCTGACAGTCGATTCAATCTGGATCGAGAACCTAAGCCAGAACACAAAACTGACAATAAACGGAACTGATGTGTTGCACCTCAAGTCAGCATCAACAGGGATTGAGACATTCTACGAGAATAGGTTTAACAGAATACTAATTTACCCTAATCCTGTAAAAGATATCGTCAGAATTCAATTCATTTTACCAGAGTCCGGTTCAACAAGGATCAGCATATTTGATCTTACTGGCAAAGAGATTTATAGTATCTGGAAGTTTCTTTCAAAGGGCCAGCACAGCTTTGCATTAGAGGGTACTAACGAAGGGGTGTATTTAGTTAAGGTAAATTCCAGAAGAAATATCTATACCGGCAAATTCATTAGTGCAGAATCGGGTAATGCAGCAGCCAGGATTAACCTGGAAAGCACAGATGATATAACGGAAACAAAATTGTCATCTAAAGAATCGATATATCCAAAAGGAGTTAATGATGAGAAAGTTATCTTCTGCGAACCAACAGATTGGTTTAAGATGACCGGTTTTTTTGCAACTGATACAAATGCCTACTCAACTGTAATTGCGATTAATCTAGCCGATTTCAGTAATACCAATACTGAAATAACATTTGATTTTACTAATTGTACAGATGGCGATGGAAATCATTATCCGGTTGTTCAGATAGGTTCAGCAAAAGGATCTTTAAATAATTCTGATAAAGGTGTTCAGATCTGGATGGCTGAAAATCTTAAAACTACAAAATACAGGAACAGAACACCCATTCCGGAAATAACCAGTATTAATGAGTGGATAAATCTTAAGGGCCCTGGATTTAGTTGGTATATGAACGATAGTGGTTATAAAAATGTTTTTGGTGCATTATATAACTGGTATACTGTTGCTCAGGGGAATTTATGTCCGATTGGCTGGCATGTTCCTTCAAATGCAGAATGGACGGCTCTTACAGATTTCCTGATGGGGGAGAAAGTGGCTGGAGGAAAGTTGAAAGAAACCACTTATATTAATTGGTATAAACCAAATGTGAATGCTACCAATGAGACAGGATTTACTGCGCGCCCGGGAGGATATCATGACCCCAGCGGAGGATTTGGCGGCATTCGTTCATTCGGTCATTGGTGGTCTTCATCAGAACATTCTCCGGCTCAGGCAGAAAGTCGCTATTTATCGTCAGGCAGTGGAGAAGTGTTTAACTTTGCTTATTATAAAGAGTATGGTTTCTCTGTCAGGTGCTTGAAAGATTGATTATATATCCTAAACCCAAAGAACTAAATTCTTCTTTTATTAAATATCCTTAAAATGAAAAAGATAAATCTCAGGCTGACTCCGATCCTTTGCTTGTCTTTGCTATTGTATATGGAGTATATGGTGCCTCTTAATGCCCAGCCTTCAGCTATTACTATTCCCGATTATTCATTCGGGATGACTATTTCTGAGTACGGGACAGTCACTCAGCTTGGTGTCGCCAATCCAGGTCCCGATGGTGGTTATACCGTGGAAGAAGACCAGAGACCCGGGGATGTATGGTTCGCCAATGGCTACAGATGGTGGGGTTATGGTTCATACACGATAGCCTGCGGTCCTTATCCGGAATTTAACTTCCCTGGTGACCATGGTGTTTATGATTCGTGGGTTTCAGCATGCGGTAATCCGCCAACAGGATTTATGGGCTCATGGGGAGGAGTGGTCGTTGAGCCGGCTGCGGGAAAGGTCTGGACCCTTGCTGGTGCAAAGAAGGACGGCGGGCCAACACAAAAATATTGTGTTTCAGTACCCTGGCTACCGTCCGGACAGATGTGTTACGCCCCTCCTTCTATATGGGGAAGAGGCCAGTCGTACGGATATCTGCGTAAAATGGTTGTTATCACTTCAACAGGAGCATTGAAAAAAGGTGATCCGGCGGAGATCAAAGTAAGACTTATATCTAAGGGTAATTATGAGGGTGATGGAGAAAAGCTGAGTCAGGGCATACTTATGATGAACAGGAAGGGTAATCTTTTCGAGTATATGAGATGGTCCGATGTTTCGGATTTCTTTATGTCTCCGATGCTCGCCAGATTTTCAATAGATCTTAATGAAAAAGACAGCACTACCGTTACAATGGCAGTTGGTGATACTATTATGATAGAAGTAGCATTTAACAGTTTTGTTAAACATGAGAATCCCGGAACTTACAGTGAGGGTGTTGGCTGGGCAGGTCTTGAACCGACAGATCTGACAGACAATGCAAATTATGCACGGACTGATTCCATAAAAAAGATCATTAAAAAATACGGGAACAGCCTGAAATATGACCTTCTCTGTTTAACATCTGGTGCAGTACTTGAACCAGTCACGCCTGACGGACCCAATCTGGATGAAGATAAGGACGGAATAAGTGATACTCGCGAAAAGGGTGCTGACGGCAATAACGATAATTTTGACGGTAACTCCGACGGCATTCCGGATTATAAACAGACAGGCGTCGCTTCTTTCCTTACATATAACAATCAAAATTATGTGACTCTGGTTGCACCCCAGGGGACTGTCCTCTCTCAAATGAAAGTGACTGACAATCCTTCGAAATCTGATACTCCTGCAGATGCACAATTCCCATTCGGATTTTTCGATTTTTCAATCGACGGACTTGATCCCGGAGAGGCAGTTAGTGTCACCCTTATCATGCATGATGCAGGATCGATAAATAAATATTATAAATACGGGCCGACACCTGATAATATGTTCCCGCATTGGTACGATTTCTCATACGATGGCCAGACCGGAGCACAGATCAATGGGAATGTGATTACCCTTCATTTTGTTGACGGCCTCCGGGGCGATGAAGATTTGACAGTCAACGGTTCAATAAAGGAGCCCGGCGGTCCGGCGATTACCGGCGCTACTGGTTTTAAAGAATTTACTGAAGATCGCGGGATAATTGTCTATCCGAATCCGACTTCGAATATTTTAACGCTCCGATTGAAAAGTATTGTTCCACCAGATGATTATATCATTAATATATATTCAATTACAGGTACTTTGGTCCATCAGAAGGTAATATATGTGGTTGATGATAATCAGGAAATTGTTATACCCGTTGATCATTTACCTGAGGGTATTTATATGATTAACTTATCAGGAAATACTTTCAGCTACAATAAGAATTTTATTAAACTGAAATAGATAATCACTCTCATTAAAGTCTTCTCCTGGAACTCAGTTTTAAGAAATTACTTTACCACAGGGGACACGGAGAGCACGGAAAGAACACGAATTTAATCCTCCGTGTAACCCGTCCCGATAGCAATCGGGAGCTATGGGTGCAGATTTTGTGTTACCCTGAGCCCTGTGCTCCGTGCCCTGTGCCATCATGGAGACGGAATAAACAGAGCCGAGAAGGAGCCATAGTTGAGATGCACCACATCCTCATCTGCCGAGGTTCCCCAGTGATAACTGACGATGTAAAATTTTTTAGAACCGGCTGAGGAGATCGTCGCAACCGCGTTTACAGCGCAGGGTGACTGGTAATATCCACCGACTAACTGATGTTCAAATTCCCACCATACCTGCGCCAAAACCCCGCCTGTCGGACTGGTTGAAATGCCAACACCGACCCATGTACCTTCCAGGTATGTGTGATTAGTGTACAGCGTACCTGAAAAGTTCAGCATTATAAAACCCGGGCCCGGGGCTACTATGGTGATAGTATCCATTGGACCCCAAGAATTAATAGTTGAAATGGTTCTACTTGACGAAAACTTCTCATAAGCCACTCTTGGACTGTTTGCGATTTTCACTGCACTGGCATAGAGAGTATCTTTCACCTGTGCACTGCCTTTCACATAGAATTGACCTCCTTCAAAATATCCGGAATATCCTGCAGGAGAGGTAACTTTCCCGTAAACTCCTTTACCGGTTGTTGATGAGGAATAACCGTACACTCCCTGGTTGGAGCCTTCTCCCCACACTCCCGTGCTGCTTGTATTGGTGGCAATTCCTTGAACACCTATGCTGGCCGTGCCTGTGGCTTCACCTGTAACACCGCGGCCCTGATTACCTGTAGCGATCCCATAGACTCCATATTTCGGCGATTTGCCATATAATCCATATCCAGTCGCTGACTTGGATTCCCCATATACTCCATAGTTGGCAACTGCTGTCGGTGTTGCCACTCCACGGATCGCAGATAATCCTGCGGTAGCTGTACTCTGAACCACATGCAGGCGGTCTGTTGGAGTAAGTGTACCTATACCAACCCTTTTGTTCGCATTATCGAATTTGATCCAGGTTTCATCACCGAAATGTCCGAAGGTTATGTCTTCGGTAGTCAGCATGCTCAGGTCTTCTGCCACCAGACGCATGTCTCCACCTGTTATTCCTGTTATCCGGGTAGCATCACTACCAAAGTAAATACTGGAGGTGGCATTCAGGCCAATATTACCGCCAACATTGAATTTTCCCAGCCTGCTTACACTGCCCATCTGGACACTGTCAGTTGTTGTTGTCAACCGGATTATGTTTCCGTCATCAGTCCAGCCTCCGCTGCCACCGCCCGTAGCATCAGCCGCAGGTGCCCATGTAGTCCCGCTCCATTTAAGCACCTGTCCGCTTGTAGCTCCTGCCTGTGCTATCTTGGTGCCTGTTACCGATCCGTTTGCAAGTTTGTCTGTAACAACAGCACCGTTCTGGATCTTATCGGCACTCACAGCAAGGTTCCCTAATTTTGAGGTCGAAACCGTATTATCAGCCAGATCCGAGGTTACTACTGATCCATCAACAATCTTTGGTGAAGTTATGCTGTTGTCTGCGACCGATTCACTTGTTTTTGAATTCAGTGAATACGGAACACTTAACAACTGACTCGTTCCGACTATTGAGTAAGCTGAGCCTCCGGCCGGATCGGTTTCGGTCTTTAGATAATATGTTCCCGAAGCCCAGTTAATTGTGGCGAAATTTCCCGATACAATTTTTCCTCCGCCAATTTCAACAGTTGCCAGACCGTTGGCATTGGTTGTTGTAGTATGGGTCTCAACATAAGCTGCAGTCCCTGTTGCAGATCCCTGAAGAATACTGATACGCATTCCTATGGAATGATTGGTGACAAGGTCTCCTGAAGAGTTGCGGATAACAGCCTGGTAACTCATGCGTTGAGGTGCCTGGCTAAAAAGAGTAAAGTTAATTGCTAAAAGTGCAATCAGGGTTAGGAATTTTTTCATAAGTATTATTTTTTAATTGATAATTAGTTTTTGTGCCGATAAGGTTCAAGGTTCCAGGCTTTGCATTCCGAAGCTTCAGCGGAGGCTGGTTCCACGCTTAAAGCTCCGGGTATTGCCAACCGCCAACTGCCAACTGCCAACTGCCAACTGCCAACTTTTTTGTAGCCTGAAACCCGGAACATGGAACCCGGAATGGTTAATCTTGAACTGAAATTACCGGATCAGTTCTTAACAACCTTGAAAACCTTTATCTCCTGCCTGTTATTAACTATCCTCAGCAAATACATTGTTGAAGAATAATTAAGAAGAGGGATCTCCGTCAAACTATCTTCAATCTTCTTTTCCTGGAGAAGTAATCCGTTCATATCGTAAAGCATATACTTCAGATCCTTATCTTCAAAAGGATCAATAGTCAGTGTCAGTATATCATCAGCAGGATTAGGATAAACTTTCATGCCAAGCGTTATCCCTTCGGTCTTTTCTATTGCGGTCACAACACTTATCTCCCAGGGTTGCTGAACACCCTGGGCAACACTGCCTGAAGAACCGGTCAACGTACTGTAAGCTACCTGGCCGACTGTATATGTAACAGTGCCTCCACTGCCGGTGGCAGTCCCACCGGTAGCGGGAATGACAGTTTGCCCTGAAACAGAAATCATGCAATAGAAATTAGCCGATAAGACTAAAATGAATTTAATGAAGTGATTCATAATGAGAGGTTATTAGGATCAGAATAAGTTATAAAAGTTAAGAAAAGGAAAAGAAATAACCTAACTTTTTTTACTAAATCTGATTATTAATTGACAAAAGTCCTTATCTCACAGATTATATTCAAATAAGTTCCTGCATTATCTGGCAGCATTTAGTTTAAGAAATATTGCTTTTTTTACCTTATCCCTGGTTATGTAGAATCTGTAAAAGGTTATATGAATTATGAAAGGGATATCCTTTTTGAGATCACAGCTCTGCGGATTAAAGCATTATCAGACAAAATAAGCAATGAAAAACGTGTTGTTATCAAGAACCAGATTTCTTAACAGAAATAATTGAAGATCTCAACCTGAATACAAGAATCTGGTTAAAAGAATAATTATATTTATAAGTTGATTTAGCCCGTATTTTAAAATATTAAACCTATGAAATCCAAAAATAACCTCAGATCCAATTCCCGCCGGGAATTATTAAAAGCTATTGCAGGAATCCCGCTGCTGGCACCTATAAGTGCTTTTGGGAAGAAATTGTCTGCAGTCTTGCCCGATGATTCCGTCGAGCGTAATATCAGCTTCAACAGCGAACAGGTTCAGGAAGTAAAAAAGAAACTGCCTCAGGGCAGGCTAGGGAATTTGAATATAAGCAGGATCATCCTGGGCTGTAATCCAATAATTGCCTGGTCACATGCCCGTGATCTTATCTACCCCAACAGGCTTATGAAAGCATATATGACAGATGATAAGATACTTCAGACCCTTGACCTGGCAGAGCAGGCTGGAATAAATACATATCTGCTTACATCTGAAGCGTTTCCTCTCTGTAACAGATATAAGAACCTGTATGGCAGTAAGCTTCAGACTATAGGAATGGCTACTCTGCCCCAAAAGGATCTATATTCGAACATTAATCTTCTGCTTGATTCAGGTGCTGATGNNCCGATGCAATCTATATACATGGCAGGGTTTGCGATGCTTATATCAGAGACGGAAAGAAAGATGAATTATTTAAATTCATTGATTTCATAAAAAGTAAGGGCCGACCCGCAGGTATTGGCGCCCATTGCCTGGAGACCATCCAGGAATGCGAAAAGGGGAATAATCCGGCTGACTTTTATATGAAAGCTTTCCATCATGATAAATACTGGTCAGCTCTTCCCGAAGAGAACAGGGAGCCATATATCGAGATAGGTCCTTCTTTTACTGAGCACAATAAGTATTGTGACAATATGTGGGATATGCACCCGGACAAAACTGTTGAATTCATGAAAACCGTGACCAAGCCTTTTATTGGTTTCAAAGTTCTGGCTGCAGGGGCCATTCACCCGAGGGTAGGTTTCCGTTATGCCTTTGAGAACGGAGCTGATTTTGTCTGTACAGGTATGTTTGATTTTCAGATCGTTGAAAACATAAACCTGGCCAATGATATACTGGCAGATCTTCCTAAAAGACAAAGGAGATGGTTTTCTTAAACCATCTCCTCTAATCTGCTTTTAAATTGCCGGTTATCAGGCAGGTAATTATCTTTTTACTGTGCAGGTCGCTGAGCTGGCTGCTGTCCCTGGGGTCTCGATGAAGGAAGATTCAGAGGATCATCCCACTCGAGCTGGTAATCTGCATTTGCATTAAGGGCATACTTGATCACGTGATCGGATGGTTTAGCACTTCCGATAATGTCAATCTTTTCGCGATCTACAATTCCAATGCCTGCTGCAGCATTATAATTAAGGTAGCCAACATATTCAAGAGGTATGTCCATCAGCTGACAGCAAATGCTGTCGACAGCCATCGGATCAAAACCTGCAAGAGCTACTTTATGATTTACGGGGGTTCCCCTGACAGGGCCATTGCCTTCCATTCCCTCTACCCCATCAATAATTGAGAAATGAGGAAGAAATTTTTTGGATACAAGATGCATGTTATAATGCAGCCAGCGAGGGCCGGCTGAATGAAGGTTGCGTTTATAATTTATTGGTTTGGCACCTCCTACTGCTGGAAGATTAAGTGGTGCTGAAAGTACAATATTCTTTACTGCGCCAGTCATTACAACAGTGTCATGAGTTTTCAGTCTTGAAATTGATATGAAGTAATTATTAGGATCAAAAAACGCATCAGCTATCTGGATCTTATCAAGATGAAGGTCTTTATTAATGACAAAATAAGGTTTTCCGCTTGTAGTGTTCAGGTCGACGAACTTGATGTTATAATCTTTTGCCAGATCGAGATACCCGTAATTCTTAAAACCATCTGCAGAATTAACAACTGAACTTGATTCGGCAATTATAATCTGACCTTTATAAATAGGTTTAAGATATTCAAGAAGGCTTCGCATGGCATCAACATGAGTTGCACACAAAGGCATAGCTGTTGCAACCATATTTGGTTTGATTATCAGTTGCTTCCCTTTAAGCCCTTTCTTTAGTTCGGCTTCAAAAGGTTTTACTACATCATAGAGCATCTGCTGCCTGTCAGTACCTGTAGTAAATGAAACAGAACTTCGACCGTCAGGTAAAACCTCTGTACTTTTGGGTTTCATGCTTTTTGATTCAGCAGCCACGATATCGGTAAAACCACCGGCAAGCATGGCGGCAGAACTCAGACCGAGCATTTTCAGGGCATTTCTCCTTCCGATAACTAATTGTTTTTCAGATGAATTCATAAATTTATTTTTTAATTACAAAAAAATCACATCCCGCAGGAACCGGTCATTTCGATGTCAGTTTCCGGGTTAAAAATATTTATTTATTTAAATATATCAATGAGTTGTCCTGATATTTTTAGTAACATAGAGATGTAACAAACGTGAAGTTCTTTTGTTCATCTGAAACAATCATGAATCGATTCTTCCCACAAGCATACCGTCCCAACGGGACTCAGATCATGCCCTTAATAACAATTTTCAGCCTCGTAGAGGCGTCATGTTTGTAGCCCCATAGGGGCGGTATGTTTTAGTAATGAATATTTTTCATATTTTTAAGCTCCATAGGAGCGACATGTTTTAATCCTCCTTATTTGTCTCGCAGTCATTTTTTATTATTAACAATTTATTCCTCTGCGCTATGGCTAACACGTATACAAAAATCTACCTCCAGATTGTTTTTTCACCATTTAAACGTGAAAATGTAATACCTGAAATTCATGATGAAGAATTGCAAAGGTATACCACAGGAATTATTCAGAATAAAAAACATAAACTATTGGCAATTAAATATATGCCTGATCATGTCCATATCTTTATCGGATATCAGCCTTCGCAGCCTCTGCCCGATCTTGTCAGGGATATTAAGGCTAATACTTCAAGGTTCATTAACGACCAGAGATGGCTGCCCGGCATATTCCGGTGGCAGGAAGGATATGGAGCATTCTCATATAGCCATTCCCAGTTAAATAATGTTATTCAATATATTAATAATCAGGAAGAACATCATTTGAAATCCTCCTTTAAAGACGAATACCTGAAATTGCTGGAAAAATTTGAGGTTCAATATGATCCTGAATATTTATTTGAATGGATATGAATCATGTCGCCCTGACAGGGCTCAGAAACATTCACTAAACGATTATTCCTACAAGCATAGCGTCCCTCCGGGACTCAGATCATGCCCGACATAACAATTTGTAGCCCCGTAGGGGCGCCATGTTTGTAGCCCCGTAGGGGCGGCATGTTAGCGGTTCATCGCCAGATCATAAACCATCAATGCACTGTTGTGCCTGACGTATAATCGTTTGTTATGTATGACAAGGTGTGCCCAGTGGGGACCTGAGCCCATAGGGACATTAAAGGTATCGATAATATTAAATTCAGAAGTACCGGGTTCAACCAGCCCTATCTTCCCCTTTTCGCTGTAAACATATAATAACCCGTCATTTGCAATAATACTTCCGGGAGCGAGGGTCCTCACGGAATATAATTCTTTTCCACTATTCCAGTCGAGACATGTAAGTTTGTAATCGCTGTACCCTGTTCCATATATCCTGCCGTTAAAGGCAAC
>MTKZ01042845.1_pt1 | contig 10381 bp, 10 predicted proteins | sample 1042781 | NCBI WGS metagenome assembly MTKZ01 (sample SAMN06212207, study PRJNA360539) | anaerobic digester metagenome | biome: Wastewater treatment plant; material: sludge; isolation source: anaerobic digester fed with sludge from wastewater treatment plant | place: Denmark: WWTP Viborg ...
GCCATCTTCTTTGTCTTGCCCGAGCCGCTGGCGTAGATAATGGCTATTTTCGGCATATTTAATCCCTGGAAGCCTTTCATTCTGGATATTATAATTAGTTAATGCTTAAAACACAATCTCATTCTATGGCGGCAGGAGTCTTTATCGGAGACTCTTCCCAACAGCTTCATCCCGGCAGCGCAGCTCCTTTAGTCCTTCAGGCCTGCCACTCCTCCGGAGATTCCTCTCCGCCCGATCCACCTCGTCTCTAAATTGCATAAGATCCTCAAAGCAGCTCATATTTCTCACCGATCAGTCNNGTCTATTCTCTCCCACTGCCTGCACTTTTATCTACTACCTCCGCTCTATTAATATTTGGATGGCAATTCTATAGGCTCAGGCAAGAGCTGGTGAATTGGACCATGAAGGATCTGACAGGCAAAGCAGCCGCGAAGGTATCTCAAGAAGAGGTCTTCCAGGCCCTCTCCTATGCGGCACTCAAGGCCCGGGCGGGTAGGATTGCCCCCAATCAGATCCTCAGGGTGGGCCGCTTTGAGCTGATTGTAGCCCATGACGAAGAGGGGGAGGGTCTGGTGGTGCAGATGATCCTGCCGCTAGCAGATTTGCAGGCTATGGCCCTGGACCGGGCCGGGGAGCTGGACGGCTCGGCGCAGGCCTGGAGCGAAGGGGAGAGGAGGGCCTGGCTGGAAGGCTTTTTCTCTGAGCTGGCAAGATATCTGGCTCGATGGCAGGGCGTGGTCATACGCCGAGGCCCGGGGGAGAATGTGACCCTGGAGCAGGCGGTGAGCCGGTGATGAATATGATAAGCCGACGAGATCTGAATCTATTGGCTTGAGCGAAAGTGGGGTGCGAATAGATGATTGGATTAAGCAGAAATGATATTGCCAGGCTTGTTCTGTGTATAGTCGCCTGCCAGGGAGCCGGCCTGCTGGGCTCCATCTTCACCAATATGTCCGTCTACAGCTGGTATCCCGCCCTGGTCAAACCCTGGTTCACACCGCCCGATGGAGTAATCCCCGCCGTCTGGACGCTGCTCTTCACCCTCATGGGCGTATCCTTCTTTCTGGCCTGGCGGGCCGGCTTGACCCTTCCCCAGTTCCGGGGGGCAGCCTATGCCTTCGTAGCCCAGTTTGCGGTCAACATCCTCTGGTCTGCCGCATTCTTCGGGCTGCGCTCGCCCCTGGCCGGACTGGTGGTGATAGCCCTGCTCTGGATTCTGATACTGCTTAACATATACCGCTTCTACCCTCTATCTAAAGAGGCTGCTCTCCTCCTGGTTCCCTATCTGGCCTGGGTAAGCTTCGCAGCACTTCTAAACTACAGCATTCTAGTGCTAAATCCCTAGTACAGATGGGCTTAATTAAGGCCATAAATGAGACGAGATAAACCATCGCAATGAACGGTCTAAACCGTAGGCTTATTTCGGCCTCGCTGCACTAGATGCCCAATGATCTCCTTCAAAGCCATCCAATGATAGCTTGGCCTCCTATCGTGAAGTGCTGAGTGACAATATACTCTCCATCGATAAACGCATCAACTTGCCAATCCCCTGGCATATTCTCAGGATGGTATCCCTCAATATTAAGATACGAATATATATTATACCCAGTATACATATTTTTGGGGGAAGGGATATCTCTATTCGCAATGTGGAATAGGTTGCCATCAGGTGAGTACCATCTCCATTCAATTGCATGTCCCTCTTTGACATTTTCGAATCTAAGCCAACAATAGACCCTGGCATCGGTCGTAGAGAATGAATTGGTTCTGGTTATTACATCACTGCTCACTTCATCGACCTCGCTTGCCATCGCATAATCTGCAGGGAGAATTGAACTTTGAGGAGAGGACTGGTCCGAGGTCCGGCTCTTTTCTGGCTCTATCGATTTGCTGCCTGTAGTCGTGGATGATCTATCCGAATTGCCTTCTTCAACCACATCCACCTCTTCCGTTTCTATCGATTCGCTGCCTGTGGGCGCGGATGATCTATCTAAATTGCCTTCCACAACCACCGCCCTTGATCCGGCATTATAGCTTCCAGTCAAATCTATGGTGAAGCTTGCCGATCTGGCATCAGCCGGAATGGGAACAGTCACGGTGAAGGGCTGGCTCATTATATCATCCAATAAACCCTGTACCGGGAACTTTTCTTCATGAAAAGTCTTGTCCTCTTGGCCGTCTACACTGACTCTGACATCTATTGTTGCGCCCCATCCATTCTTAGCCGTCGCCAGGCCAGAGACTGTCAGCTCATTTCCTTCTATTGTACCCTCGATGGAACGCCTTTGGGTAAAGCCTTCTGAATCTTCAGGATTCTTTAATGCAGCTCCGGAGACAGAATAACTCAGCTGCAGCCCATTGAACGGCTCAGAGGGAAAAAGATCTCCCAGGGATGATCGAGAGTTATCGCTGCTGGTCTTGACACCTTGCTGGCCTCCAATCGGCCCCTTCAGCTCAGGCGGATCGGAAAAAAGGAGATATCCATCAAAATCTGGATCTACCCAGTAATCGCCCACATATCCTGTAATATCCGACCAAGCTCCACATTGGGTATATCCCCATTTATCAAAGCATTCTGAATTGCATTTGCTGTGACAAGATCCATATAAGCTAGTTTCACCGGCTTCAGCGCATTTATCATAACATGCATCATGGTCTCGACAGCCTTGATGAGTTAGACATCTCACCACGTTATTATAAACGCAGTTATATTGTTGTCCGGACGCATCATAGACCGGGATTATAATATGCGCTACAGGATCACATCGATCTGAAGGACAATCTTCACCACAAGCTCCTCTGCATTTTGATCCTGATACAATCCCTGGGTCTATTAGATTTGGCGCACCATCTATTCCTATAGGGCAGATAGGAAGAGGTTGTCCGTCAGCCATCTGTAAATCTAAACCTACTATGCATGCAATTAGAATACAAAAAATGATTCTCAGCCTAAACATAGATTATAATAGTTTTTAATGCATAAGAAATTAGCGGTTACGTGCCATGTTTTCCGTAAATTTCCGGCTTAGTTTCCAGACTCATTTGCTCGTTATCCACAGATCAAATTGCTCGCAGCCACCCGAGCCGTGCGCTTCGGTTAGACGGAGTCCAGGAACAACCAATCATAAGTCCATTCTATCTAACGACCAAATCAAACGGCTGCGGCGCACCCACGCAGCAGAGCTGCGGGGTATGCAAGGCGCCGCAGCATAAAGATGTCATTAATTCGATTGGAAACATCCCTAAGTTGGACACGGATGCCCTTTATCCCTGATGCAAGCATCGGGGTATCATGATAAAATAAATGCGACGAGATAAGCCATCGCAATGAACCGTCTAAACCGTAGGCCTATTTCAGCCTCGCTGTACTAGGGAATCTTTTTTGGCTTTTTCCTTTTCCACTCTGAATCGCTTTGGAGGGCTCGGCAGGCCGTTTCCTTTTAAAGCGCTTTCCGGGCACCAAAGAGCTTAATTCCACCCTGGCATCTTCTCTTTATTATCTGTATGAAGATAGCTCTCTTGCAGTTCAATCCCATTGTGGGAGACCTTCGGGGCAACAGCATGAAGATCGCCACAGCTTTAGCCCAGGCCGCGGGGGCGGATCTTGCCGTCACCTCCGAGCTGGCCCTTCTGGGATATCCTCCCCGCGATCTGCTTTTAAACTCCGATTTTATAGATCATAGCTGGGTCAGCCTCCGCCGCCTGGCTGCAGAGGCAAGGGATCTGCCACCGGTCCTGGTGGGCCTGGCCGAGCGCAATCCCGGCCCAGTGGGCCGTCCTCTCTTCAACTGCGCCGCCCTTCTGAGGCACGGAAAAGTGGAGAGGACATTCAAGAAGACCCTGCTTCCCACCTACGACGTCTTCGACGAGGATCGCTACTTCGAGCCGGCAGGAGAGGCCCAGATCCTGGAGCTGGGTGCGGAGAGGCTGGGCCTATCCATATGCGAGGATATCTGGAACGATTCCGACTTCTGGCGTCGCCGGCGCTATCATACCGATCCTGTGGCGGAGCTGGCCCGGGCTGGGGCTGGCGCCATCATCAACTTATCCGCATCTCCCTTCACTGTAGGAAAGCAAGAGCACCGGGAGGCCATGCTTAAAGAGCTGGCCAAAAAGCACCGCATGCCTTTCCTCTATGTCAACCAGGTTGGGGGCAACGACGATCTGGTCTTTGACGGCAGGAGCATGGCCTTTGATGGGGAGGGGCGCCTGGCCGCCCGAGGCCTAGGCTTCCAGGAGGACATCATTGTGGTGGACCTGAGCCAATTGAGCCGCGGCCAGGCGGAGGGGAAGGCCAGAGCAGGAAGCATAGCTGAGGATGATTTCACTTCCGAGTCCGAGATCTGGCGGGCCCTGGTCCTGGGAACCCGCGACTATGTGACCAAATGCCGCTTTTCCGGAGTCCTTCTGGGCCTCTCCGGAGGGATCGACTCCAGTATAGTTTCGGCCATAGCCGCATCCGCCCTGGGGCCCGAGAATGTGTTGGGGGTGATCATGCCTTCCCCCTTCACCAGTCACAGAAGCATCGAGGACGCACAGCTTCTGGCGCAAAACCTGGGGATCAGGACCATGACCCTGGGAATAACCGAGATCATGCGATCCTTTGAGCAGGAGCTGGCGGTGCCTTTTCAAGGCCTGGACAAGGATGTGACCGAGGAGAATATCCAGGCCCGCATCCGGGGCAACCTGCTCATGGCCCTCTCCAATAAGTTCGGCCTGGTCCTCCTGACCACGGGCAACAAGTCAGAGCTGGCTGTGGGCTACTGCACCATCTATGGGGATATGTCCGGCGGTCTCGCGGTAATCTCCGATGTTCCCAAGACGATGGTCTACAGGCTTGCCAGATGGCTCAATGCTTCCCAGAGAAAAGAGATTATCCCCGCTTCTATACTGAATAAGGCTCCCACGGCGGAGCTTCGCTTCGGCCAGACCGACCAGGACAGCCTGCCACCATACGAGGTCTTGGACGATATTCTGGAGAGGTACATCGAGCAGCATCAGTCCAGAGAGGATCTTCTGGCTGTTGGATACGAGAAAGAGATGGTCGACAGAGTACTATGTATGGTGAAGAACGCCGAATTCAAGAGGCGGCAGGCAGCTCCAGGGCTTAAGGTCACAGACCGCGCTTTCGGCAGCGGCTGGAGGATGCCTGTGGCCAGTCGAAGCTGGTAGCAGATCCATCCATGAGCGTTCCAATCGATATCTGCTTTCTCTTTTTATGGCCCGACCCGGCTTAATTTTCAGTCTCGTTTATATAGATTCAACAATAAACCGGTTTATGCTATGATGGCAAAGGGCTGCAGCAATATGGGGGAAAGCATGGGCAGAGCAGCCCTCCTACTCATCTTCCTCGTTTCGATTCTCCTCCCGCAGGCCAATGCTTCCGAAATCCCCTCTGATGCCACCTCCGGCCAGAGCCTGACCCTCAATGTTTATCTGGACAGCTCGGGCAAAGCCCTGATAACCGGTTATGCGGAGAGCATCAGCGGCCTCGACTTTCTCCAGGGCTCTCAATTTCAGTTAGAGAATGATTCCCACCAACTCTATGCCCTGACTGCCGGCCTCACGGCCAAAGAAGGCGATCTCTGGACCTTGCACTTTGATTCCAGGGGAGACTTCGATGATTATCGGGTCACCTTCTACCTGCCAAGCGAGACCAGCCTGGGCGAGATAAATATCTCCCATGGTCTAAGCTATCTTCTATCGGCTTCAAATGAGTCGCTGGTAGCTGATGTGCAGGGCTGGGATCTCTCAGATCCCCGCATATCCATTCAGTATCGCCAGCCTCTGGCCTCCAACGGCAATAGCCAGCTTCTGCTACCACCACCCGGATATCCGGGTCAGGGAACGGCCTTGACTGTGCTGATCATAGCGGCTGCTCTTATGATTGCAGGATTCGGCCTGGCCATCTTCCTGCAGAAAAAGAGACGCAGCCCGCATGGAAGAGTTAAGCCGGCTGCAATAAAGCCGGAGGGAGGCGATATGGATTATGAAGAAGGGCCTTACAGCGCTGAAAAGGAGACTTCCGCTCAAAGTGATGAGTCCCGTGGCTGGAAGGAAACATCTCCCGTCCCGTCCTCGGCACAAGCTCCCTCAATGCAGCATGTCTCTGATCCAGAGGATTCTTCTCCCGGAGATATGGCTATCCCCGGCCGTGAGGAAGAGGCCGCCTCTAACTCCATCGAATCGGCCACTAATGATACAGTCTCCACCGCACCGACACAACCATCCGATTCCGATGCGCCGTCCCGATCCCAGGAATATGCTGCACTTTCCGCCCCGTCTCTGCCCCAGGATTCGAAAAGGGATGAGGATGATGCAGCGCAGCCTTCTTCTCAGAAAGAGTCAGCAGCTATGCCGCCCGAAAAAAAGATCACTGTCACCTCGGAGATGGAGGCGGTCATGCAGACTCTGACTGCCAGGGAGAATGCGGTGATGAACACATTGATCTCCCATGGCGGCAGAATGACCCAGGCAGAGATCCGCTATGAAACGGGAACGCCCAAATCATCGTTGACGGGGATTTTAATCTCACTAGAGAGGCGTAAGCTGGTAATCAAGAAAGAATGGGGCAGAACTAACATAATAGAACTTTCTGATTGGTTTTTATCGAAAAAAGAACGTTCATAAACCTTTTTCGCCCAAAGGATATGAAGCGGGGCCTGTAGTAGATATGGTTCGTTCGGCTCTTGTCTTTTCTATCGTTCCGATGTAGATTGTTTATCCGGCGGGCAGAATTGTGGCCGGATTCAAAGAACGGGTAGAACGAGTGGGATTTATTGAAGCATAAGAAATATTGAGGCTGATTAAAGATGAAAAAGACAAGAATCTCTGGCAAGGTGGCTCTGATTGCCCTTGCCGCCGTCTGCCTTCTGGCAGTTCCGGCTCTGTCCATGCCCATGGGCGACGGCTCCTGCCGTGCTGGGCATGGAGCTATGTTTGACCTGAAGAATAATCTCACCCTGGAAGAGATGGACAACATGACTCTTGGCGAGCTTAGAGAGATGAAAATGGAGGCCATGAACCAGAGCCAGTTCTGTCCGGCAGGAGATCGGAACTGCAGCCAGTCTTGCAGGGGAGATAATGGCCGGATGATGGATGGAAACGGACCCAATGGCAAGATGGGTGGAAATGGGCCCAACGGCCAGATGGGTGGAAACGGACCCAACGGCCAGATGGGTGGAAACGGACCCAACGGCCAGATGGGTGGAAACGGACCCAACGGCCAGATGATGGGAAGAGATGGCTCCCAATCAGGCCGATGCCAGGGAGCCGGTCCTGACGATGGTATGGGCAGGAATATGTTTAGAGGCAATCCGGCCGCCTTGCTGATGGAGGACTTGAATGTGGAAGACCTCTCCAATATGACCGTCGCCCAGGTCAGAGATCTGATCCAGACCAAAATGCAGGAGCTGGACAATATGACTCTCACCCAGATCAAGCAGCTTAAGCTGGAAAGGATGCAGAAGAGGGAGAATATGACTCTCTCCGAGCTGAGAGAAGAGAACGGGAAGAGGCAGGAGATGGCCGGGATCTTAGGCCTGGCAGCGGTCAGGCCTGAGCCTGCGGCATGATTTGCCCCAAGATATGCGAGTGATTGTTCCCCTCCGAGATAAAACCAAAGATATGGGTGCCGGCCATATCCAGGCAGGCCTCTCTATTTTTTCAATTCAGCATTATCTGGATAATTTTATAACTGAGGGGCGCATTTGTTCTCATAGCTAAAAGATGTTGCTTTAAAGGAGAGAGAAGGCTCCGAAGGCAGGCGGACGATGATGAAGGAGATTGGCATAAACTCTTTGAGCATATGGCTGGCGATCTCGCTTATAGCTGGTATCTGCGGCACAGCCCTGGCCCAGCCCGATGGAGAGCCCAATGGCATAGAGCCCGCCCGGGGCATAGGGCCACTATGCAGGATGGGCATGAATCTGCAATGCGAAATGATGCCGCCCCAGAATGAGGGCTTTCCCATGGGCGTTCCCCTGGAGGTCCTTTACAGCGGGCATGGGCAGGCCTGGAAGGGCAATGAGTCCCATAATCTCCGGCTGAAGATCGAGGCCATCATGCCCATGCAGCCGAGGCAGATCAGAGATCTCCTCTCCTCCAATAAGAGCCTGGAAGAGATAAGAGGCGAAATCCGGAGCAAAGGAGAAGAGGCAGGCGAGAAGGCCTTTCGGGGCAGCATGATCCTGGATCGCAGCATGTATCCACTGATAAATATCGCCATAGCCTCAGACAATAACAATTCGACTATAACTGCTGATCTGGCCGATATCGCTGGGACGCCCACCCAGAACCCCACTGCACTGGGAAGTATATCCTTGGAAGTATCTCCATCAGGTAGCAAGATAATTGGCGAGGGTGAGCTGACTATCCAGGAGAGCGGAAAACAAGTGACATATTCCCTAACCCTGAATATGGACAGAAGAAGGCAGATGGGAAAAAGCGGGATGGCTCTGCCAAATAGACCATCTCAATAATTCCGGATCCTCGGGCTTCGCCCTGTGTGATTTTCGTTTAGGTTGACCGGTGACCTCTGCCCGCAGACTTAAATATACTTAACCTTCTTGACCTCTTTCAGCAAACGAGGCACCTCGATGTATTCTTTATCGATCTTCTCGCGGGATTTGCTGCCTAAAGATACGGGCGAGTCCATCACACCCGGCACATACTCCCATTTCCATAATTCTCTGTTTGCATCATGCTCGGCCATAGCGTGGTTGGATGTGTTTATAAACACGATAGGATGGTTGTAATCGACGAAATAATAAGCGATTTCATGCTCGACATCATTATCAGGATCCGGGTCTCCATGAATGGAATCCTGGTTCAGTCCGCAGCGCTTTCCGTCTATGATGCTGTAGATATTCTTAAAGATAAAACAGCTCTTGCTCCTGTCCTTTCTGTTTATCCTTATCTTGAATGTCTCCACATCAGAAGTTCGATTATAGCGAATGGCCCGTAAACGCCGGTATGTATCATCTAAAACTGAGTTATCTCGCAGTTCTTCGTCGTTGAATATCAGGGTGACCTCCACCTCGGATATGTCATCATCTATCTCTTTCTGATTGCAGTGAACCTCACGAACAAAGTTCTTGAGGCCGTCCACTGCAGGTTGATAAATAACCGGAACTATGCACCCCTTTTTGGCATCATCAGACCGGAGATGGCTCAGGACAATCCCATCACTGGTGCTTTTCTCCTCTAATCTGAATATCTGGTCGCATCTGTACGTACCGGGATTTGAGAGATGGTGGCAAATATCCTGGTGAATCCGGTAAATATTGGTTGAGCTTAATAAAACGCCGTCCTCTTTCCAGCACCATATCCAGTAGTCGTCATCGAGCTGAAAGATCCATCTCTCTTTCGGACCGGTCCATATTTCGGAACTTCTTTTGGAGTGCATCTCCGGATCAGGCTTTTCGCATTTTATTTCGCCTACCTTTTCGATATCAAAGCCGAGCATGAATCTCAGATTCATGGGCCGGTTGACCTTTATGCTGGTCTGATTCTGATTGGCGTTGCTCCTTACCACAATTCTGAGCTTCTCGGTGGATGAGCCCTCCATGCAAGTGGGTGTTTTCACAAGGGATACCGTACATCGATCCCAATTCCAGATCTTTTTCTGGTCGGTCCATTCTATCTTGCCTTTAACGATACTGTAAATCTGTTCCCTTTGCGAAAACCAAATCTCTTCAGAGACCATAGGATAACCCTCCCAGATTAATAGTGAATATGTCTCTAAACTATTTAAATTCGTTCTGGATGCTCATTATGAATAAAAATCAGATGAGATGAAATCAATGGGCATTCAAGCCGCACTACCTGGATCTTTGCTGATCAAGCCCGGCCATGCTCCAGTTGCCATAGGCGTAGATTCTAAGCGTAATCGCTGTCTATCAGCCTGATAAGGAATGCAGGTAGTATTGCAGGATGAGGATATCATGATCCGCAGCCGCCGCAGAATACGGCAGGGGGATATGGCCGGAAAATGAGGTGAAAGAGGATAGTTGGTTATGGAGGAGAAGCGTCCCTATGGTCCTGACTACCATTTCAGGGATGGCAGGTCATGCTGCCAACAGCCAGTCCTTCTGTGAGATTCGCGATAGGCCCTTGACCTGTGATGCCAGCACTGCCGAGGCGGCAGCGCCAATGCAAGAGCATGACATCGGGAGGCGGCTGGCATCAAACAGGTCTCTCAGGGAGGAGCAGCAGATGTCCAAGCAAGCGACAAACAGAGAATTTAAATAGCCCAATGAGCAAGTGCAAGAGGCAAGTCGAGGTTGCCTAGCCTGGTAAGGCGCAGGTTTGCTAAACCTGTTCCCCTCCGGGGATCGTGGGTTCGAATCCCACCCTCGGCGCTTATTTACCTGTAAATTAT
>MTKZ01126090.1_pt1 | contig 10380 bp, 11 predicted proteins | sample 1042781 | NCBI WGS metagenome assembly MTKZ01 (sample SAMN06212207, study PRJNA360539) | anaerobic digester metagenome | biome: Wastewater treatment plant; material: sludge; isolation source: anaerobic digester fed with sludge from wastewater treatment plant | place: Denmark: WWTP Viborg ...
CCGGATCCTGGAGCATGTCCAGGAACACCCGGGTCCCCATCAGGTGCAGGGTCAGCGTAAAGGGCCCCGTGATCAGCCCGTAGAGCGCGGTCGTCCGTCCGATCTCGCGTTTGATTCGCCGGAGGGCCTCAAAGACCAGCGGAAACCGGCCGGCAGACAGGTCGAAGCGGGGCAGGACGTCGGAACCATGCCGGGCCAGCGGGTGCGAGACGACGGCAGGCGGGGTGTCGTCCGCCCATCGCAAGTCGCAGCCGAGGTTCTCCGCTTCCATCTGGAGATCGAAAACCACGGGAAGGCCGTCCGGGCGGTAGCGCCCGTGGGCAGCCAGCAGCCCCTCGACGATGCGGTCGGCGGATTGCAGATACTCCCGGGCGCTGATGCCCAGCATCCTGCCGCCGTGGACGCCGACGAAGGGAACCCACCCGGCACGAGGGGTCGCCCGCCCTTGAAACGCCCGGAGCAGCAGGTCTTTGCCCGTCGTATGGATCATCGTGCGCACCTCGTTCAGGTGTCTGACACCGGAGGGGCGGGCCCGCACCCGGTGGGGAGGTACCCGTGCCGACCAGGCGCGGTATCCGAACCCCTCCTATAGCGGACGGAAACTGCCGGATCAACCGCCCCGCCGTTTCGAACCGGTCTTCTGGAACCGGCCCGACGGCCAGGGCGTAGAATGGGGTGCACAGGGTGGCATCGGGGCCCTTCGACAGCTCGCGACTGTTGGCTGGTCCCGTTCCCGGGACAGGCCGCGAGACCCGCGGACGGACTGCGCCGCATCTGTGGCATGATGGGCGGGTCTGTGGTATTCTCTGCGCCCTGCTTCGGGGTTCGCTGCCTGTGGGACCCCATGCAAACCGCGATGAAGAGGCATTCTGCCCGGACAAGAAAAAGGGGGAGTTGACCGTGTTTCTGAAACATAACCCGCGGGCGGCGGTTGCCGCGGTCGTCCTCGCAATATGCCTGGCGGACCTGCCCTTGTGCTCGGCGGGCCCGAACCTGGTGGCCAACGGCATGTTGAACCGAAACACGAAGCGTGCGGAGATGCGCCAACTGATGACCCGGGACGGCGTTTTCTACGCTTTTGACGGTGACGACTACTTCGGCCGGGTAGTCGTTTCCGGCGTAACGAACATCCGTCCGTTTCGCGACAAGATGGCGGTGGGGTACGTGGAGCTGGGCGCCCAGGAGAAGGGCGGATTCCGCGGCCTGCTCGTCGACACCAAGGAGGTGGACTTCCCGACCCCCCCGGGAAAGATTTCCGTCTGGTTTGAACTGAAGGGAGAACTCCGCCCCAACCGGACGTACGAGTACGTTATCCAGGGCATCGTGTTCGGGAGGGATCGGGGGCAGGGAGTCACATGCCGCGTGATCGCCCCGGCCGTGTGGGCCGACGGCCAACCCCAGGGGGCGGGTTTCAACATCGTGCTGGACGGCATCCCCACCGAGAAAACCGGCCGCGTGCGTACCGGCAGCTTCGAGCAACAGACGGGAACCGCAGCGGTGGTCATCGAACTGCCGGCAGGAGTCAAGGAGCAGTTCCTGTTCCGCCGAGTCGTTTTCCGGGAGGTGGACGAGGTCCTCGCCGCCGGCCAGGAACCGGAGATGCCCGTGCCGATTCGGTACATTCCGATCGAGGATTCGATCGAGCGGCGGGTGGCCGAAGTTCTGGCGAAGTCCTCAGAACTACTCAAGCAGTTCCAGGACAAGCGGGGTTTCTACGTGTTGGGGGGAGGAGGCGGAGGCGGCATCGAGGGCGGCGGCCAGGGCAGCCTGGACGGAGCCATTGCCGATACGGCGATGATCGTCTCCGCCCTGGCCGAGATGGGCGAGGATACCACGACAGAGCCGCTGTCCACGGCACTCGATTGGCTGGCCGACGAGCGGCGCCCGCNNGCGGCGCCCGCCGGAAGAGCAGCCCGTCACCACCGCGGCGGTGGCCAGCCGGTTGTACTGCCTGACCCGGCACGGTGATCCGAGCAAGCACGGGCGGACGATGGCTCGGGATCTCGATTGGCTGCAACGGGCCCAACTGGCGGACGGCGGCTGGGCGGAGACGAGCCCCGTGCGGGACACGCAGGAGGGCATGCCATCCGAGCCGGTCCGGCTGCAGTCCGATCACGTCAGCTCCGGCGCGGCTGTCGGGGCCTTGCGGGAAGCTCACTTCGCCGGCCGACCCGTCGACATCAAAGTCTGGCGGGCAGCCGCGGGCTATTGGGTCGACTCGCAGCACGCCAACGGCGGATTCACGGGGACGATGCCTTCCTACGGCGGAGTGGGCGAAGTGCCGACGTTGGCCCGGACGGCGGCCGGCCTGTCCGCGCTGCTGTCCACCCTCGACGTGGCGCAGGGACTGCTTGCCCGCAGTTGCGACCAGTTCCGGGCGAACCGTCAACAACTGGATGCGATCGGGTCGGCGTGGAACTGGCTGCTGAGCAACTACGCGTTTGAACTGGACCGCGAATTCGTCCTGCCCGTGGAGCAGTTGATGACCAGCGAGTGGGCCCGGGGCGACGATCCGTTCACGCGGGCGTTTTACCTGGTAGGCGCCTCGCAGATCACCGGTCGGGACCGACTGGCGAACCAGAACCTGTTCCGCGCGGAAGCGCGAAATCTCCTCCGGTACTATGATCGGGCCAGCGGCGTGTTTATCGGCAACCTGCGGGTCACGGGCAGCACGCTGGAACTGCTGGCTTCCGTGCATGCCCCGACCATACTGCAGCGGCTGATCGCCGGCGGTGACGAGTACTCCGCCTACAAGGGTGATGCCGAACACGTCGTCCGTTTCGTTTCGAGGGCGCGCAAGCGTTCGCACAACTGGCGTGAGATTTCCATCGACCGGCCGATGGATGAACTGGCCAAGGTGCCGATTCTCTACCTGAACGTCGAGTCGATGCCGAACTGGAGCGACGAGGATTGGGGCCGGCTGCGGGATTACTGCTTTGAGGGCGGGGTGATGGTGGTGAACGTGTCCAGTGAGGACGCGGCCCTCCCGGACGCCGTGGAGAAGCGGGTGGCGGCCCTGTTCCCGGAGTACAAGGTCCAGGAGATGGCGGCGGACGATCCGCTGCTGGGCCTGGAAGGCGGCGTCAAGGTCGAGCCGCCGCCGCGGGTCATCGGCAACGGGCTCAAGAACTTCGTGTTCTTCACGCCGTCGGACTGGTCCTGCGTCTGGCAGATGTATCAGACGCGAGAGCATCCCGAGGCGTTTGCGTTCATGAATGCCCTGCTCACCTACACCACGGACGGAGAGCCCATCCCCGGCGCGTATGATCCGTCCCCGTATGCGGCGGGAGCGGAAGGCAGCCGCACGCTCCGCATGGCCTACCTGGAGGTGGGCGGGTCGATGCCGGCCCACCCGGACTTCATCGAGAGTGTCAATCGCCTGATGCAGACGAACTACCGCGTGAACGTGGAGGCGGCCACCTTCACGGACGGGCAGCCGCCGCCCATCCTGCTGTTTATGGTGGCTACCGGCGGCGCGGCATGGACCGCGGAGCAGCAGGCCGTCATCCGCTCGGCCCTGGAGAACGACACCTACCTGTTCATGGACGTGGCCGCGGGCCGCGAAGCGTGGGCGGAGTCCTTCGAGGCAGGTCTGCGGACCTTCGATCCGGAGTTGACGATCAAGCCGCTTCCCTCGCTGCACCCGGTGTACACGGGGCAGATTCGGGGCACGCAGGGGTTTGAAGTCAAACAGGTTCTGGTGCGAAAGGCTCTGCATTGGAAGCGGTTCCGGGAGGACGAGGACAAGGACGCCATCCAGACCGGGCGGTGCGACCTGTACCGAGTGCTGCACCGGGATCGGGAGGTCGGAATCCTCTGCAAGCACGATATCTGTTCGGGCGTGGGAAACGTGCGGTATCCGGACGTACGAGGACCGGTTCCGGAATGGTCCCGGCGGCTGGCCATGAACGTCGTGCTCCGCTCCATGGAGCGCCGGCTGGCAGCGCCCGGCGAGGGAGTGGCGGGCAAGCCGCNNGCAAGGGATAGGGACGCACAGTCATGCTCTGGCGAATTCTGGCAGTATCGGTTCTGATCCTCGCGACCGCCGTGCAGGCGGACAGCATTCTGCTGGACGACGGTACGACCATCAGCGGCACGATTATCCGCGAAGGTCGCACGCGCGTCGTGATCCAGACGGAGTTCGGACGCAAGTCCATTCCCAAGAGACGCATCAAGTCCATGGTTCGGGATGCGGACGTCTCGCTGCCGCGCGGCACGCTGCCGGAGGGGATCCAGCACTTCGAGAACCTGGACGTGCTGAGCCGGGAGATCGCCAACGCCCGTGCCCTGTACGCCTTGGGTCGATATGACGAGATCACCCCGCGCCTTTCCCCGCTGCAGAACGCGGAAGACAAGCGGGATGAGCAGTACGAGCTGCGCTGGCTGATGATACAGGCTCACCAGCGCCTGGGGAATTTCGACGAAGCGATCGCCATGCTGAAGGAGATGAAGGCCGCGGGTCGTGAAACGGACCAGATCCGGGCCACCGCGCACCTGGACATCTTTGACCAGAACCCTCCGGACCGCTCCTTCCGACGGGTCGGGCGCGTGCTGACGCGGCAGTTTCTCTCTCGCGAGGAACGGCTCAAGGCAAAAGAACCCAACGCCCTGGCCGACGAGACGCTCATGCGCAGGGCCCTGGAGGAATACTGCGACCAACTGCTGGTCGACGAGAAGGTCAGCACCCGCGCCGTGGAGAAGAAGCTTGACCTGGAGCTGACCCTGGAGGCATTCCGGGACCTGCCCCGGGCGGCGTCCCGGCTCGATCAATACCTGCCCTTTGCGGAGGACGTCCGGAAGGTGCAGACCTCGCTGGATCGGGTGGAGGCCATCCTGCCGGGATACGCACAAAGTTACGAATTGGCCCTGGTCCGCGTGCAGGCCATGCACCTGTACGACGNNACCCGGAGCCCACCCCCTCCGGCGATGAACGGGGTAACCTGACACCGGAGGAGAGAAAGGCCTGGCGCGAGTACTGCCAGAATTTCGATCAGGCCCTGCGTCCGCTGCTGATGATCGCGGAGTACATGCAGGAACGCGTTGCGAAACACCCGGAGAACCTGCGATACCTCAATGACATGTGCCGGGACATCATCGCCCGCCTGGAGCAGGTTCGCGCTACGACCAACAAGAAGAGAGGAAGGACCCGTGTATAGCACAAGATTCAGGTTATTCATTGTGGCGGCGGCGGTCGGGCTGCTATCGGGCGGCGGCCGAACGGTGGCGGAAGACACGTCCGCGTTTGAGCAGGCGAAACAGGCGTTCGAGGCCCGCAAGTGGGAGACAGCCGTTCCCGCCCTGCAGCAGGAGGTGAAGGCGAACCCGGGCAACCAGATGGCTTACATCCTGCTGGGGCAGGCCCTGGAGGCCAAAGGGGACAAGGCCGAGGCCGTCAAGCAGTGGGAGGCTCTTCTGACCATCGCGACGGACGAGGAGGTGCGCCGCGTCGCCCGCAAGGGGTACCTCCGTTGCCGCGCGCACGATCTGGAGACCATGGAATGGCAGGACCGCGACCCCTTCCACGTGCCCGATGTGGACATCGACTATCGCGGGCTGGACCAGGTGGACGACGCCACCTACCTCCAACTGCCCGGAATGCCGTGGGGCACTCCGCCCGTTGAGCTGGAAACGAAGCACTTCTTCATCGCCACCTGCAGCGAGAAGCTGACGACGGTGGCCGGCAAGATCTGCGAGAAGTACCTGGCGTTCATGCGAGAGCGGCTGTTCGACGGGCGGGCCTGGTCGCAGAAGGTGCCGATCCTCATCTACAAGGATATGCATNNACTACATTCAAGTGGGAAAGAACCCGGAGGGATCGGGGGGTGTGACCAAGGCGGGGTTCGGCATGACCGCCGCCGTCGCGCTCTTTCAGCTTTCCGACGAAGCGGGAATGAAATTCCAGAAGGTGGACAACCCCGTCAAAGGCAACCTGGAAGACACCCTGCCTCACGAGCTCATGCACATGGTGCTGTTTGAGTTTTTCGGGGCCCAGGCGAACCCCCTTTGGCTTCACGAGGGGTGCGCCCGGCAGATGGAGCAGGTCCGCAAGGACCTCAAGGAATCCGCCGACATGGCCCGCGACACGGTGTCGGGCGAGTTTATCCGCCTGCGCGACCTGTTCAACTCGGAGGGCTACCCGACCGGCGGCGAGAACCTCCGTTTCTACGACCAGTCCGCCGCGGTTGTCACCTTCATCGCCCTGCACGGCCCGGAGGCGTTCCGGGCGTTCCTCGACGAGGTGCGACTCCAGCACGGCTGGGACGCCGCCGCCGCCGCGGCCCTGGGCATTCCGGAGGACGGCGCGATCGAGGAACTCGAACGACGCTGGGTCGAATGGATGAAGGAACGATACGTCAAGGACCTGGACCTGGACGAACCCGGCGACTGCATCGACTGCACGACCTGCGACGAGTGCCGCGAATGCACCGACTGCGACTCCGCGGACTGCGTACGCTGTGTTCCCCAGAACACGCCGGACTCGGAGATCGCCAACCTGCCCTGCAAGCCGAAATGCTGGCCGGTGATGACGGCCTCCAGCAGCAATGTCTTCCTCCCCGGCATTGACCTGATCAAGACGCTCGCTCCCATCGGCACCTGGGTCAAGATCCCCACCGACTCCATGCAGCAATTCCGACCGGTGGAGGAATCGGGGCGGTTCTGGACGGCGGACGGCGGACGGATCGTCTGCAACACGCCCGACGGCACGCCCAACCCGGTGCTGCTGGCCGTCAAGACGTATGAGGAGCAACCCGTGGTGATCCGGTGCAAGTACNNGTGCAAGGTTCGCTACACGGGGGCGCAACCCCAAACGTACTACGGGTTTACGCAGCTCAACCTCGCCGGCGATGACCTCGGCGTACAGGCCCTCGCCCCCCTGCAGAACGGCGCCCAACACGAGCTGATGTGCCTGTTGGCCAGCGACCTGAGCCTCTACGTCGACGGCCGGTGCGTTGGGCGATACCCCGCGGCGCTGCCCTCTCCCGAAGATGATGACAACGATTATCCGGTCGCGCTCGTGGCGCAAGCGCCGGTGCAGGTCTGGGACGTGGAGGCCGTTACGCTGCACGAAAAGGATATCGTGCTTCGGAGTGACGAGCCCGGCTCAACGGAAGACGGCGCTCCGCCTCCGCCCGGTCCGACCAGCCCGCCCGGGCCTGGACGCGGCGGCCGCGCGACCGACTTCTAGCCGAAGGGGCGGGCTCGCAGCACCCGGGGCCCGCGCGATCCATATCGCGGAAAGAACTCACAGGAGGCGCGGCCCGGCATGTCCAGGGCCGCGCCTCCTGTGGTTGACACCGCGAAATCCGGTTCTGCCGCGTCAGAGGAAGCCGCTGAGCCCGTCGAATACACTGGATGCCCACGCGGCCGGGAAAGAGCGCGCTCGCATACGCCGATCAACCCTGGCCACTTGTGCGCAGGACCGTCGACACGCCGTCGCGCCATCACCACCACCCGGATGCGGACGGGGCAATTACAGCGGCTTGGTCGTCGTCAGGCCACCGCTGTCGGCGGGCGCCCCTTCGTCAGCCAGACTCAGGAAGAAGGCCGACACTAACGTGTCGGTCAGGGCGGTGGTGGTGGCCTCGAGGCCCGTGAGCAGGCTCTCGCGCACCAGAGGATCGCACCCCCCCAAAGCGAATGCGCTTCCGCCGATCGCGGCCGCCGCCACCATGTGTTTCACTCGTTGCACAAATCCACGCTTCGCCATCTGAAGCACTCCTGATCGAGAGTCAGCCGCGTCTCGTCCGGGCGGACATTGCTCCCGGCTTCTCCGATGGACGGGCCCTCAAGCGTAGGATACGCAAGGCCCTTTCGCAAGCCGGGGACGGGGCCGGGCCCCCCGACCCATATACCTTATTACACATCGGTATGTGCCCGGGCGCGGTTGAGATGCCCGTGGCGCTGCTGAAAACGAGAAACGCGGACCTTCCACACAGGTGAGGGGAGCCCGGCGTCCGAGAACCGTCCTGGCCGGACTCACCGTCCTGCTCACTGTGTCGAAGCAGAAACGACACAAACCCCGTTTCCATCCAGCCTGAGCCCGGATTGTCCGAAAACTAGAGAAAGGGGGCAAACAGGGCAAAAGCGCCTGGGCGGGCATGCCCGACTCCGCCCGGCGGCTGAGGAACAGCCATCATGGGGCGGCCAACGACCCAAGACGATCTGGACCGGGATCTGGCGTTCTGGAAGAACCGTATTGACGACCTGCCCGATCTGCGGTGGGACAAGGTGGCCGCGGTTCGCCGCGCGCTGGGGCAGGGTCGGTATGAAGTCGCGCCGCGTCTGGACCGGATTCTGCCGGAGCTTCACAACGACGTGGGTGTGCTGTGCCGGCGGGAAACGGGCCTGGGAGAAGAGTCGCCGCCCGGCCCGGCCGCGTCAGATGTTCAGGTACAGTAACCGTCCACACGCATCGCAGCTTTGCACCTCATCTCGCGACTGAAGTGCGTTGACGATCTCCAGGGTCACCTTCATGTGACAGCCCGCGCACACGAATTCGTCCCGTTTGGGGTGGAGTCGAACGATCTCGGCCAGCGTNNCGCGAAGGTCGTGAGTGTCGCCGGCGGTATGGCGTCAGCGACGCGGTCGCGCTCGGCCTCCAGCGTGCTGCGTTGCTCGCGGATGCCCTCGATGTACTCCTGAAGCTGTCTTTCCGCCTCGGCCAGCCGCTGGTTCAGCGTGAGTAACTGCTCCTGGTTCTGGCCGATGGTGGCCTTGACGCCATCCACCGAGGACATGATCTGGAGTTCCCGCGCCTCGAGCTTGGCGGAATCAACCTTCTCGGTGTTGATGGCGGTCAGAATGGTCGCGTATTCGCGGTTCGTCTTGGCTTTGTTCAGAGCGGCCCGGTGCTTGGCAAGGGATTCCTCCCTGGATTTCAGATCAAGCTCAAGTCGATCCACCTCCATCTGGTTCTGCCGCAATTCGGCTTGCTTCTGATGAATGATCTCGGTGGATTTCGCGATCTGGCGTTTCTGCAACTGGATCTGACGCTTGCGCTTCTCTTCCCCGTGACGAAGTTCCGCCAATTGGCGCTCCACCTCCTGAAGGCGACGCAGTGCGTCCAGCAATTCTCCCATCTTGTTCGTCGACCCGCGGTTAAACAGAACCCCGTTACGCCTCCCGCGGCACATATGCGGGAGATTCCGCATTATCAGGCAATCCCCGGATGACCGCAAGCCCCGAACAAGCCGGGACACGCGGCAAACCGGGCACCGAAACCGCCGATGCCCCGGCGGAGTCGGCCGCCCGCCGCGCATCCGGCATCACCGCGATACGGTGCTCCGCCGTCAGCTCGCGGCGACCGGCTCTCCAAACAGCAGCCGCGATACGCGGCTCTTCACGTCGAGAACATCGTACGGCTTGATGACGTAGCCTGAAATGCCCAAGGCCGTGGCCGCCTTGACCACTTGGGGAGACTTGGTGGCAGTGACCATGATGACGCGCGGCTGGGACCGGCCGGCGCGGATGCGCCGCAGGCACTCCAACCCGTTCATCCCGTTCATCTCGTAATCCAGCAGAACCAGACTGATTTCCGAAAGCTCGATGGCATTGAGGGCAGCCTGCCCCGTCCGAGCTTCGTGAACCTGCAAGCCCAAGTCTGACAGGCACTTAGACAGCAGGTTGGACGAGTCCGCATCGTCGTCCACAACCAGAACCTGGTGGACATGTCCCTTGGCGGGTTTCGGCGTGCCGGCAACTCTGGTCTCGCGCGGCGCGGGAGCCGCGTGGGAAGCCGCGGCGGGGGACTTCGTCGCGTGTTGGCTCCGCACCGGACGGACCGCAGGAACGAACGCTGTGAACAAGGTGCCGGCGGACGTTCGCAGTTCACTGCCCTTCGCGGTACTGGAGACGGGAATACCCACTTCCGTCGTGGCTCGCGAGACGGCGATGGGAGGGCTCGGATCGTCCGGCCGCGCGCGACGGACTCTGCGAAGCAGGTTCGTGCTGAACTCCGACAGGCACGCGTTGTACTGCTCCTCCATATAGTCGATGGCGTCGCCTCCCCACGAGCGGACCACCATCTCACGGCATACGCTCTCGCTGAACGTCATGATCAGCAGCGCGAGCCCCTCGTCATCCGAGATCGCGAGGACTGCACGGCGACCCCTCGTGGGCGCCAGAGCGGCCTTGGCGTCCGCTTGCACGGCACTGTCCGATCGTATCTGGCAGACCGTGAGGAGCTGCGACTCCAACTCCGCGAGAATGGTTCGATATAAGATCAGAGACATAGGCAAGTTACGCCAACGGACGCGACCGACCGCGTCGAGACGGTCTCAGTCTGGTGTATCGGGCATTTCGGGGAGCGGGTTTGGGGAACCCATCGAAGTGCGCCGCGGACACCGTGACCGACCGGGCTTCGCGGCCGGCGGAGCCCCG
>MTKZ01089070.1_pt1 | contig 10379 bp, 10 predicted proteins | sample 1042781 | NCBI WGS metagenome assembly MTKZ01 (sample SAMN06212207, study PRJNA360539) | anaerobic digester metagenome | biome: Wastewater treatment plant; material: sludge; isolation source: anaerobic digester fed with sludge from wastewater treatment plant | place: Denmark: WWTP Viborg ...
CGAAATATCGGTGGCTTTGGCGGGATACTTGTCGTTATAAACCACTTCAAAACCCTGCTCTTTGGCATATTTTGCCGCGCCCGCCGCCACCTCCAGGGCAAACTTGTCGGTCTCGGCCACCACCGCCACTTTTTTGGCTGATGGGTCTTTGACCTTCACCAGATCCAAAATCCCGCGCAGATAATTCCCTGCGGGGCTTAACACCGCGAATGTAAACTTGAACCCACGCGCGAAAATGCTCTCTGCTGCGCCATTCGCCTCAATCATTGGGATCTTGTATTTTTCCACAATCGCCGCCGCCGTGTCAGACGAACTTGAGCCATACGGGCCAAGGATGAAGTTCACCTTATCCTCGGTAATCAGTTTCTCCACAAGTTGGGCGGTCTGGTCGGGGCTGCTGGCGTCATCGTAATACTTGATGTCCAGCTTGCACATCTTGTCGCCCACTTTGATTCCGCCCTTCTCGTTAATCTTGTCTTTGGCGATGTCATAGCCGTCTTTGGTGTATTTGCCCTCGGCGGCGGTACTGCCAGTGAACGAAACCGCAGCGCCAAATGAAATGGTGCATGCGCCGCTGGCTGCGGCAGGCTGGGCGGGTTGCTTTTCGGTAGAGGCCGCGGGTGCGGCCGTTGGGGCAGGCGCGGCTGCGCCGCCGCACGCCGCGAGGATCGCGGCTATTGTTGTCAAACCAATCAAACGAAGTGGTGTATTCATGTTGGTTCTCCTCCGAGATATTCAGAAAATATCAAACGCGCGCAACAAGGCGCGGCGTCTAAAAATGATGGGTCAAACTCTAACCAGAAGATCACAACATGGCATAAATACCCAATCCATCCGTGTAAATAATGCGTAAAAAAAGCCGGTTTTGGATGGGAGCGGAGATTGGAGGATTCGGCAAAAATCAAGCAGCCGGACTTCTGGGTGCGCAGCCGTTTATTTGCGTTTTGCCTACTCGGCAAAGCGGTATCCCACGCCCGGCTCTGTGATGAGATGGCGCGGGGTGGTGGGGTCATCCTCAATTTTGCGGCGCAGGCGGCCAATGTAAACACGCAAATACTCGGATTCATCGCCATATTCCGCGCCCCACACGCGTTGCAAAAGTACGCGCTGCAAAATTACTTTATTGGGGTGCAGGGCCAGCTCGGCCAGCAGAGCAAACTCGGTGCGGGTGAGCCGCACTTCTGCGCCGCGCCTGCGCACAATATGCGCGTCAAAATCCACCTCAAGCTCGCCAAATTTGCGGATGCGTGAAGAGGCATTGCCCGGAGGCGGCATGACCTGCGCCCGGCGCAGCACCGCCCGCACCCGCGCCATTAACTCCTCCACGCTAAAAGGCTTGGTCAAATAGTCATCCGCGCCCAAATCAAATGCGGCCAGCTTGTCGCGGTCCGCGTCCAATGCGCTCAACACAATAATTGGGGTGATGACTTTCTCGCGCACGCGGCGCACCACCTCCAGCCCATCCATGCGAGGCATCATCAAATCCACAATCAGCAGGTCAATTTTTTGAGCGTTGAACTCGGCCATTGCCTCCAGCCCATTTCCTGCCTCAATCACGGCAAACCCGCGCGCGCGCAAATTTCGCGCTACAAACTCGCGCAAGGCCTGCTCATCATCGGCAACAAGGATGGTGGATGCGCTCATATTTTGGGGCGAATTATATTGTGACAAATTACCTTGCCACATCCAGAGGGAGTGTAAACGTCACCCGGGTGCCGTTGTCATCGCTGGAAATGCTGATCTCGCCGCCGTGCGCCTGCACAAATGCGCGGCAAATGGTAAGCCCCAGCCCAGTGCCGCCCGATCTGCGCTGCACGCCGCGCCGGGCGCGGTAAAACCGCTCGAACAGGTTTGGAATTTCTGCGGGGTCAATCCCCGGCCCGTCATCCATCACGCTGATGGCCACGCGACCTGCCAATGCGTCGCCCTCGGCGCGGGTCGCCGTCACCACAATTTTTCCATCGCCATATTCTTTTGCGTTTTCAATCAAGTTGCGCAACACAACCTCAATGCGCTGGCGATCCACAAACACACTTGGCAGGTCGGATGGAATTTCCAGCGTAACTGCGCTCATTGGCAACTTGAGATACTGGATGGCGCGGGTGACCAGCTCGCGTATATCCCATTCCGCGCGGCGCAAAGCCAACAACCCCGCCTCTTGCCGCGAGAGATCCAGCAAATTCGAGACCAGCTCGCTCATCCGGTCAGCCTCGTTGCTGATGGTGTTTAGGAAATGCTGCTGGTCATCGGGCGTCCAGGCCACATCTTGCTGAAGCAACGTGCTGGCATAGCCTTTGATGGCCGCGAGCGGGGTGCGAAGCTCGTGCCCCACCGCGCTAAGCAGGGTTTGTTTGTCTTCCAGGGCTTGGCGGTATAACCGTTTGTTTTCCCCGGCGATCTCGCGCAGGCGCTCGTCGCTGCGTTCGTAAAGCACGGCGTGTTCCCAGGCCAGCGTGGCGTAATTGGCAAAGGTCACCAGCAGGTTCACCTCATCCGCGCTAAAGGGCTTTGGCGTGTTGCGATGCACCAGCAAAATCACCGCCCCGGCATGTGGGCCAACGATGGGGATGGCCAGCACGGCGCGAAATCCTTCGCCAAAAGAAATACGCGGGAACGCGCCGCTGTCTTGCGCCACCACCATTTGCACCGGCTCGATGCTGCGCAGCGCTCTGGCAGAGGGTGATTCGGGGTCATCCAGCGAGATGGACACCATGCGCGGGTAATCGGGCGTATGGCCTTCGCTCACCAGCACGCGCAGCTTGCGGTCTTCATCGGGCACCAGCACGGCGGCGGCTTGCACATCCACCAAAGCGCGGGCGGCGTGAAGAATTTCCACACACACGCGGCGCGGGTCCAGCGTGCTCACCACCGCCCGCGATGTTGAAAGCAGCATGTTTAACTCGGCAATATGCGCGGCCACATTGCTCTCCAGGCGGCTAAGCGACCGCGCCAAATCGCCCATTTCATCGGCGCGGTCTGCGGCGGGGTGGGGCGTGGGGGTGATGGCCGCCGCCGAGACATCCAGATATTGCGCGGCGAGGGTTTGTAACGGGCGAATAACCCGGCGCAGAAGCACCATCCAAAACAACAGACCGCCCATCGTTAAAAATAATGCAGAGAGCAAGAGAAAGGTGTTGAAACTGGTAATGGACGCAAACGCGCTTTGCGCCTCGCGCTGGGCCACCACGCTCCAGCCCAGCCCTTTGGCAGGGGCTGCGCTAAACATCCAATCTCCGCCCAATCGGCCTGCGCCAATAACAGTGCATTCGCCGCAGCTCAATGCGCCAAGCGCTCCGGGATAACGCTCCAGCGAAATTTCGCCGGGGATGGACGTGGCGATGAGCTGGCCCTNNATCGCGAATGGCTTCGATGGGCGCGTTCAAACTTTGGCGCGGGATGTTCATACCCAGCACGCCCAAAAATGTGCCGCTGGCATCGTATAACGGCTGGGCTAACACAACGACAGGGTATAGCGTGGTGCGATCCAACCCAAACTCTTGGGCCAAATTGCGCGAGGTTTGCGCTGTGACAAACCCCGGTTGGCGCGAGAGGTCTGTGCCAATTGTGAGTGGAAATTCTGGCACAGAGACGCGCATCACGCCCGCCTCATCCAGCCAATAAAGCATATCGGCATCGCGGCTGGCGGTCAGGTAATCTCGCAAAAGCGTTTCTAGCTGGGTGATGGCTTCTGGAGAGGTTTTTGCTTGTTTCACCAGCGCGGCTGGGGATGGGTTATCTGCGCTCATCAATCGCAACATTGTTGCCCGGTCTGCCAGCAGGCGGTCGCCAATTTCATGCGCCACCGAGCGAGCCAGCGCAAGATTGGTCGCCTCGGCATCCGCCACAAGCTGGCGTTGCACCAATTCGCGCAACATCAACCCGGTGCCAAGCAGCGCAACCACAAAACCGAGATACATCCCCAGCAGTTGCACCAGCAAGGAGCGGCGAAAGAGGCGAGCCATTTCTCAATCTAAAAAAGAATGGCGAGGATTTTGTGTTTTCGTCATCCTTGCCATTCTCTTTCTTCGTGTCACCCCCGCTTCTTTTGCGCCTCGCCCAGCGAGACACCCACGCGCCGCGCGCTGGTGATCCACTCGTGATCCAGCGGCACAATTTTGCGTTTGCCGATGATGTCCTTGAGCGGCACGGCCTCAGTGCCTTCGCCCCGCGCGGCCACCAGCACGCCAAAAGTGCCCTTTTCAATGTAATCAACCGCCGCGGTGCCCAGCCGGGTTGCCAGCAAGCGGTCTGCCGCGCTGGGTGTGCCGCCGCGCTGCACATGCCCCAAAATCGTCACGCGGCTTTCCAGCCCGGTGAGCTGTTCCAATTGGCTGGAGAGCCGCAAGGTGTTGCCTGTTCGCTGGGCCTCTAACGCGAGAAGCTTTTCCTCGGCGGTCTTTTTGGCCTTGGCGTTTTTGGCTTTCTCAATTTCGCGCTCAGCAGCCTTAAACTCGGCGGCGGTCTCAATGGACATGGCGCCTTCCGAGACTGCCACGATGCTGAATCGTCGCCCGGTGCGGCTGCGCTCATGAATCGCCTCGGCCACGCTGTCTATGTGATACGGGATCTCAGGAATCAGGATGACATCTGCGCCGCCAGCAATGCCAGCGCCCAGCGCCAGCCAGCCCGTGTTGTGGCCCATGGTTTCTACAACAATGATGCGGTGATGGCTGTGCGCGGTGCTGTGCAGGCGGTCAATCGCATCGGTGGCAATGCCCAGCGCGGTGTCAAATCCAAACGAGATATCCGTGCCGTAAATGTCGTTGTCAATCGTCTTGGGCAGCGTAATGACATTGATGCCTTTTTGCGAGAGACGATACGCATTCTTCGCCGTGCCACCTCCGCCCAAACACACCAGACAATGCAACTGATTTTTGTGGTAAGTCTCAACGATGGCATCGGTCATATCCATCAACTTGCCGCCCACCGGCATTTTGTGCGGTTTGTCTCGGCTGGTGCCCAAAATTGTGCCGCCCTGGGTCAGGATGCCAGACAAGGCTTTGCTATCTAACATGATCTGACGGTTTTCCATCAATCCGCGAAAGCCGTTTTCAAAGCCGATGACACTCCAGCCAAACACGTTTTGCGCGGCCTTGCCCACGCCGCGGATGGCCGCGTTTAGTCCGGGGCTGTCGCCGCCAGAGGTTAATACACCGATTGATTTTGACATGGTTGTTGTTTTGGTAGTAATTGTTGCGTTATCAGTCTATCATCCATCTGCCAAAGCTGCTAAAGCTGCTCAAACTCACTTGCCAGCTTGTTTATCATTTCTTCAATCCAATGGGCGTTGCGGGCATCGTGGATGGATAACCTGGCCCGGTTTTGCTCTGGCCACACCGCAAGCTCTAATGTGCCGGGTAACCCTTCCTTTTTGAGATGCCACACCGTGCCGCCTGGTTTTTGCCGAATTGCGTCTTTCATCGCCACCCAAAGCCCTTCGCGGGCGCAAATTTGTTCAATCAGCCGCTCTGTGCGCGGCCAATTGGTGATATTCAGGGTGTTGATTTCGCGTTCAAGCATGTTCGGCTCTACCTTGCTTTCTTCACACCCATCGCGCCAAGCACAAAACTGGCGATGGCGATTTGGCCCCCCAGCGCGGCCACCGCGCCAGATGCGACCAGGCAGCGCAGGGCGGCCTCGGTGGGTTGGGTGAGGCCAAAAACGATGCCGGGCAAGCTGAGCGCGATGATGGCGATGCCAAGCAACGCCCCGCGCTCCAGAGTGAACCGCGCACGAAATTTTTGCCAGAGCGGGGCAGGGGGCATAATTTGGTCGCGCATCATCAAGGCGGTGGCAAACAGCCCGGATAACACCATCTGCACACCCACGATGCCCAGCATGGCGCAAACCACCAGCGCCCGCACATTTGAGTTGAGCAGTAAGCCGCCCGCGATCGCGAGCGCCATCAGCAAAAGACCAGGTTGAAAGAACAGCCAGCGCGGGCTGTTGAGCAGCAAAAACTTAAGCACCCCCCAGCCATCGCGGATGGGGTTGGTGTGCGGTTTGCGGCTGCGCCCGCTCACCAGTTGGCGCGTGGGCACCTCGGCAATTCGCAGGTGATTTAGCACGGCGATCACGCCCATCTCCATGCTGAAATCCACGCCGCTGGTGCGGAAATGTAGTTTTTGGATGGCCTCTCGGTTGAGGCCGCGCAGACCGCACAAAAAGTCGGTGATTTGGCTGGGATAAAACAACCGCGCAACCCAGCTTAGCGCGGGGTTGCCAATGTGTTGATTGGCAGATGAGATTGAGCCGGGCGCAAACCCGCCAGCGTAGCGGTTGCCAATGACATATTCGTAACCCTCGCGTAATTTGGCAAGGAAGGGGTCAAGGTTGGCGAGATCGTGATTGCCATCGCTATCGCCCATGATGATGTATTTGCTTTTGGCCGCCGCAATGCCGCCCAGAAGGGCGCTGCCATATCCGCGCATGGGCACATTCACCACGCGCGCTCCGGCTCCTTGCGCAAGTTCTATCGAGCCATCGGTGCTGCCATTGTCGGCCACAATCACCTCGCCATTTACACCCGCGCGGGTCATCCAATCGCGGGCGAGGCGCACGCAATCCGCAACGGTCTCGGCCTCGTTCAGGCACGGCATGACAATGGTGATCTCAAGTTCTTCGTTATTCAAGGCTGCGCTGGATTTTACTATCAGGTTGAAGAGGAGGAGTTCATCTCGCAGGTGGAGCCCATCTGCGAATTTTACTTCTCGCCAATTGCAATCAGTTTGCCATCCGTGGTGGCGACATACAAAATGCCGTTAAACAATGCCCCGCCGCGCGGGGCGCGCTCGGCGGGCAGCGAGAATCGCCAGCGCAGCGTTTCGCTGGCCGATTGGGCGGCCACGCACTCCGGCCCCAGCGAACGAGACAGCCCGCACACGATCATCGTCCCATCGCGGTCAATGCCAGCAGGCTGGCTTTGGCGCTGGTCAAAATTCACCGATGACACAAACTGCCCGCGCTCACTCAGCCAAACAATGCGCGTATCCTGAAACTCATTGGTGAGCAACAACCACATGATTTTGCGATTGGTGAACCCCGAAAATGCCGCCGCGCTGGAAGGAAAGCGGCGCACCCAATCCATTTTGCCTACCGAACCGAGGGTGATTCCACCGTTTGCGGTTTTCCATTCCAGCATCTCCGAGTCGGAGAACAAAAACGTCCGGCCATCTGGAGCCATGCTGAACTGGTCAAACCCCGCCGGCGTGGAAGGGAACAGGACGCGACCAGTCCGCGCATCCAGCGCGGTATCGGCGAAGAACAGCGTTGTTTCATCTGTGCTTAGCCGCAACGATGGCCCAAACGAAGAATATGGAATTTGCCCGCGCCACTTAAACGCGCCATCCGGCCCAAGGGCAATCACGTAGCCATCCACCGCATAAAAAACGCTGCCATCTTTTGCGGTGATGGGGCCGCCGCCGGGCGCGGCCAGCGGCGACAATTTTTGTTCTGGGGCAAACGCCCGCAACGCCACGCCTGCGGGTAAAAACGTGTGCAAACCGCCCGCGTTATCCATCACAAAAATGTTGCCGTTGGCGGCCAGCGCAGGTGTTCCGGTTGGATGGAAACTGAGCGGGGTTTGCCAGAGCAGCGCGCCATCCAACCCCAGCGCAAGCAAGTCTTGTTCTCCGGCCAAATAAATCACGCCATCGCGCGAGATGACCGGGCCGCCGCTGAACGCGCCGGTATAAGCAAATGTCCAACGCAATTCTGGCTGTGCGATTCCGGCGCTGTCTGTTTGCAACCCAGCTTGTGAGTCTCGCAAAGATGATGCCCACGCATGACCGCCCGGCGCAGGCGGGATGGCCGCACCCGTGTTCGCCAATCGTTGCGCATAGGCAGAGAGTGTGACCAATCCCATCCCCAAAATTGCCAAGCTGATGGCGACCGCGCGTTTTTTGCGTCGTGCCTGTTTCAGCATTTGCCTCATGCGTTCATCCACCTGCGAGGAGACAAAATCGCTCACGCGGGCGTAGATGCGATTGCGCCGCGCGTTTTCCAACGCAAATTGCTCGCGCAGACCCGCCGCCAAAAAATTGAAGCCCAGCACAATCCAGAAAATCGTCGCGCCAGCCATTAGTATTAAACTGGGCGATGAATCCAGCCGTTGCGCAGCGTAGCCGATGAGTTGGCCCAGCTCTGGCGCAGCGCCACCCGCGCGGCCCACCGCAAAATCGGAGATCATCAGCCAGGCCGTGCCGCCAATGTAATACCCCAAAAAACCCAGCGCAGAAATTGCCAGCAGCGCTGCGCCCACNNATCGCTCAGGCCAGCGGCGCGGGCGGCCTCAATGAACGGCTGGCTGCGGATGACGCGCGTTTCTTCGCGGGTGAGGCGGGCCACCTCTGCCCAACCGGTGAGCGTGAGCGCCAGCAAAAACACGCCCGCAGATGGGAACGCGCCCGCCAGGGCCACAATCACCAAAGCCACCAGCAAAACAGGCAAAACACCCGCCAGGTTGATGGCGCGGCCAGCGGCGCGAGCCGTGCGCGAACCGGGTAGCCATCCCGCCAAAAGACCCAGGAGCAAACCCAGCGCCACCCGCAAAAGCGCGGCGGCAGCGGTTAGCGCCAGCGTTGGGCGGATGGCGTAAAGAAGCTGGCTGAGCGTGTCTCGCCCGGCGCGGTCTGCGCCCAGCGGGAACTCTGCGGTGGCAAAGACGGGGTAGGGCGGGCGAACCATCTCGCCGTTGATCTCGGTGATGTAGCTGGGCTGAAATGGGTCGTGCGGGGCGATGGCCGGGCCAATAACGGCAAGAATGACCGCCGCGCCAACCAGCAACGCGCCCAGCCAGAGCGAGGCATTTTGCGGGCGGGGTGGGGCGGGGGAATTGGTCGTTGTCATTGCAGTCAGCTTGATCCAAGCGGTTTGATCCGTTTAGCCCCGCGGGTCGGCGCGTCGCGCAATCGCATCGGCCATCTGGTTGATGACGATGAACAAAAATGCGTAAACCGAGAATAGCGTGGCCAGCAGGGGAGGGTGGAGATAAAGCGATGTGCCCCCGCCTTGCCCAATCCCATTTGGCACGATGGCCGCCGCGAACAGCCAACCCAATCCTTTGATTTGGAACAGCCACTCAATTACAAACGCCTCAACCAGCAACGCCCGCAACGATGCGGCGGCATACAGCGTGACCGGCATGACGATGTTTCGAAAGACTGCTTTTGTGATGATGGCGCGGCGGGAATAGCCAAAACTTTTTGCCGCGGTTGCATATGGCTTGCCCAATTCATCGGCCAGCAGCGTGGCAGTTAATGCCGCAATGCCCATCATTGGGCGAATGCTCAATGCGCCCAGCGCCAGCGCAATTTGGAGCGGGCTGGGCGCAGCGCCGGTGTTTACCAGCAGGCTGGGGATGCCAAACTGGGCGGAGATAGCCAGCGCGGCCAGCGCGGCAATCACAAAACTGGGCGCAGATTGCCCCAGCGCATTTAGCGCGGTGATCCAGCCAGGTGGGCGAGGGGAGGGCCTGCGTGTGGCGAGAAACCCCAATGCCAAACCCAGCCCAATGCTCAAGACAAATGCGGCGCCCACGAGTAGGAGCGTCGCGCTGGCTGCTTCAAGCACGGCGTTTATCAGAAGCGGGTTGCTTCGCGCAGGCAATATGTTTTGCAATCCGGTTTTGAGATAATTCGCATAGGCACTTATTTTTACAAAATCAGATCCAAATGAACTTGCCAATAAAGGATTAGATAAAGATTGAGCGCGAAAAGCAAAAACCGCAAATGCAAAGCCTAAGCCATTCGCAAGACCCATCCCCAAAAAGAGCAGGGCGACAAAAGAAAAGAAGGGCGCGATTGCAGAAACCCAATTTCCGCGGCTCATTTCATCCCCTCATTTGCGCGAACCGCCAACCCCGCCGCGATGCTGGTAAACAAATCTTCCTCGGTCACCTGCGCGTGTTCAAACAAATGAGCAAGCAAATCTACAAAGATTGGGATGGACGACGAGCCGCCTGTGCGAANNCCGCCTGTGCGAACCACATGCTCTATTTGCCCGGCCTTAACGCCTGCGCGAGCAAGCGTGTCCTGAATCATGGTCTCAATCGCGCGGCGGTCGCTGGCAAGCATGGCCTCAAATTGTGTGCGCGTAACGGGCTGCCAAAGATGAATCGCGGTTGTGTCATACGCCATGACCGCAAATTGCGATTGCGAGAGCGCGACCTTGGCCCGCTCGGCTTGATCGTAAACAGGGTAGGCATGCCCCTTAAAAATTAAATCTTCCAACGCGAACATCCGCGCCGGATCATCGCAATTTTTTTGGGCCTCATTTACAAATGCCAGCGTGTCTGGTGTGGCCAAAGCCGGGATGTCTTGCCAATCGCCCAGCGCGTTAACGATGTGCCCCGGCATGGCGAGCCGCTGAGCGCCCCAGCG
>MTKZ01025947.1_pt1 | contig 10375 bp, 8 predicted proteins | sample 1042781 | NCBI WGS metagenome assembly MTKZ01 (sample SAMN06212207, study PRJNA360539) | anaerobic digester metagenome | biome: Wastewater treatment plant; material: sludge; isolation source: anaerobic digester fed with sludge from wastewater treatment plant | place: Denmark: WWTP Viborg ...
CTTGCCGGTATTTTTATCTTTCTTATCTGCTGTTTTGATAAACATGTTACAAAGATATTTTGATAAAGATGCGGCAAAGATATAACAAGGAAAAATAAGAACCAAATAATAGGCAAACTTTCTGGGACTACAAAAATTCTTAAAAATTTAAATATTTAATAATCAGTAACATAACATTTAAAATCATAGCAAAAACCCTATTTTCCCTTGTTTTTTCAGGGTAAAATGCTCAAGTTGGGTTAAGATACGTAATTATCAATTATCGAGAAACATGAGCTTGAGGGAAGTTCTCCTTATTCTCATCCGAAATCCCTTGATGGAATAGAGGATGAGAACTTAGAAAAAGTAATGTCTGACGTTGAAACATTTCCACAACCATCATCGGTATAACAATCACTGTCGGTTGTTCATTGTCGATGCAAAGTTCTTTAATTTTTTAAATTTTGTAAAACTTTCTATACGATTGTTTGAATAATAGGAAGTTAAGCCAGTTAGCTAAATGGAATAAGAATAATTTATATGTAATATCTCTAAAGATTAATTTCAGACTTTGTACTTTATAAGAGATTTTTTACTTTTGTTGGCAAACATTCAACCCACTAAAAAATTCAACCATGAAAAAACTCTTTACTATCACGTTCATCTTACTCATTGGCCTGCAGGCATGGTCAACCGCCAGGGTTATGCCCTCGAAAGAAATCAGGCAAAAGTCAGTAAAAATCAAACACCAGCGTCCTATTAAAAATATTGACAACATATATGGGATGCTAGAGAATCCTGGTTTAAAAAGTATAGTGGCTTACCCGGAAGCCGATTTAGGTGTTACTCAATATGATCTTCAAACTAACTCCACTTTGGGCAATCGCTTTTACATGTATCCCGAAGGTCAGATGGTTCATGTTTGGACTATAGGAATGACTCCAACCAGTTATCCCGACAGAGGAACTGGTTATAATTATTGGGATGGTACTTCATGGCAGCCAGCACCTACGAGTCGTATCGAAAGTTCGCGTACAGGCTGGCCAGGATATGCACCAGCAGGAGCCAACGGAGAAGCCGTGATTGCCCATCGATCATCCGATCTTCTTTTTTCTTATCGAGAAAACCGTTTTTCGGGCTCGTGGATTCAGACTCCCATAGCTGGTCCTACAGGAACCGAACCTGCCTGGCCACGTATGATTGCTTCTGGCCCTGATAACCAGTATCTCCACTATATAGTAAATAGCTATACCGAATATAACGGTCAGGGCATGGCTTTGCTTTATTCTCGTTCATTGGATGGGGGGCAAACCTGGGAAATCCAAAATGCTATCATTGAAGAATTAGGCCCTGAATATTATTACGAAATAGGAGCCGATGCATACGTAATGGCATCGCGGGGAGAAACCGTAGCATATCTCATTGGGAGACCATGGATGGACCTCGTTCTTATGAAATCAAACAATAATGGCGAAACCTGGCACAAAACCGTCATCTGGCAACATCCCTATCCATTCTATGATTTTACCTATGTCACTGATACCTTCTATTGTGTGGACAACTCCATTGCCTTGACTATCGATAAGGACTACATGGTACATGTAGCCTTCGGAATCAATAAAGTTCAAGGAAATAGTGATGGAACCTATTATTTATATCCTTACGTAGACGGTATCGGATACTGGAATGAATCTCGCCCTCCCTTTTCTGATAACAAAATGGCTCTTTGCCCTTATGGCTTCGAAGGTTCGGAAATGATAGAAAATTACAATCTTATCGGCTGGAGTCAGGATTTGAATGGTAATGGACAATTAGATTTTCAGAGTGATCTATTATATTATAGGTCTATTGGACTTTCTACTATGCCAAGCATTTACGTGGATGATCAGGATAATGTTTATGTGGCTTATGCCTCTACTACCGAAGGTTATGATAATGGAACCAATAATTTCAAACATATCTGGATGAGGGTAGCATCTAATAAAGGTGAATTATGGTCAGGCAAATTTATCGATATTATGAGCGACATTTCGCATATCTTCGACGAAGGAATCTGGCCTCAGTTAGGGCAACTCTCCGACGATAATGTGTATTTGGTTTACAATGTTGACCCGCATCCAGGTCTTGCTGTTGATGGAGATCACGATCCGGTTGATAATCACCAATTGTTTGTATCTATTCCTAAAAATCAGCTCGGTGTGGGCATCCATGATATAGAACTGACTAACATTTCGAAACCTTACCCCAATCCTGCTTCCGATAAAGTCTTCGTATCTGTCGACCAAAAGGCTGCAGCTAATGTTTCAGTAGAACTTACCAACCTTGCCGGTCAAATCGTAAAACGTTGTGATTACGGAAATAAAACTGCCGGAACTCATTTGCTCTCCATTAATACATCTTCTTTAAAATCAGGGTATTATTTATTGACAGTTTATTCGGGTACTCAAACGGTTACTTATCCTGTTCTTATTCAGTAAACCATATCAAGAGGCGGTTATTCTCGATGAAATTCTTTCATCATAGAATACTCTGACCGAATTCAGCTTTTAACAAAACCCTGTCAGAGCAAAGGTTATCAAAATTCACCAATTTTGGGATTCTTTGACAGGGTTTTTTTAATGAATTTCAAAAAAGACACCCTACCAACGAAATTAACAAGAAAATTGAATATATGATAAATTTTTCAAGCACTTTGAACGATTTTCTTGTTAATGGCTTTTCGATAAACTGAGCGTAATGGCAACTGCAATGAGACTATCCTAAAAATTCGATAAGAAAATTATTTCGCAATACCTTACTTTAAATTGTTTTATCGCATATTCCATCTACTTCCTTTAATTTTGAAAATTCATTCCATTATGAGTTTAATAGCAATTACCAACCCACATATCGAAGAGCTTATAAGAGCAGCACAAAAAAGCAAACGTGGACGTATAATATTCAATTATCACACTTATGCTGCAGATCCTGTGCAACGGATGTTGAATGCCATAGAACCAGGTTCGTATGTACAACCTCATAAACACGAAAACCCAGATAAGCCGGAAGTTTTCATTATTTTAAAAGGGAGGATAGCTGTAATTATCTATGATGATACGGGTGAAATCGATGATTTTATCATTCTTGACCGGGAGGAAGGACACTTTGGAGCCGAAGTTCCTCCTCGCACATGGCATTCCATTATCGCCCTCGAGTCTGGGACGGTAATCTATGAAGTAAAACACGGTCCTTACGATCCAACTACCGACAAGGTATTTGCTCCCTGGGCTCCTGCAGAGAACCATCCACAAACTGGTGAATTTTTATTGCAGGTAACCAAAAAATTGAATAGGTTTGTCGAATAAATTTCTAATAATAACTTATCGATTATGAGCCTGTTACAAGAATTCAAAACCTTTGCCATGCGTGGCAATGTAATAGACATGGCCGTTGGAATTATCCTCGGTGCAGCTTTCGGGAAAATTGTTTCTTCACTTGTAAATGACGTAATTATGCCACCTATTGGTCTTCTAATCGGAGGGATAAATTTTACCGATATCAAAATCACCCTTAAGTCAGCCGCTTACAATGGAAGCAATCAATTAATTCCTGCCGTAACATTGAATATCGGCAGCTTCATTCAAACGCTGGTTGATTTCATTATTATTGCTTTTGCCATTTTTATGATGATCAAGGCGATGAACCAATTTCATAAAAAGAAAGAAAAACCTGCCTCCGTTCTTGCTCCTTCTAATGAAGAAAAACTACTAACCGAAATCCGCGATATACTAAAAACAAAAAAATAATACCTAAAAATTAATATATCATTAAAAATGGTCATCGATAAAATTCTCAAAATACTTCCTATGTGCAGAATAGATTGAAAGGCTGCGAGCATCACTGCTGGCAACCTTTCTCTGATCTCAGTAAATAGGTATTTTTGGGCTTTAAGGAAGTAATGTCAGTGTACCGAAGAACGCCCTTTTATGTGAAATGGGATCAGTATATCGTATTTGGTAAATGTATATACCCGAAGGGGCACGACTGCCATGAATCCGGCCGTCCCACCCAGAATGAATGTCCTTAGACTGGAAGACCAATTCACCCCATTGCGAGAATATCTTCATTTCAAATTCTGCTAAACCTTCGGCTTCTACCTTGTAAATGTCATTAAAACCATCGTTATTAGGAGAAAAAGCCTTAGGAATGTATATAGAACAATTAAGTAAGCGAATGTCGAAAGTTTGTTTTACCTTTTTCCCGTCGGGATTGACGAAATTTACGTCGAAGAGACTATTTTCGAGTGCCTGAAAAGTAATAGCTTGAGTTTGTGCTCCATTGTTCCATTTATAATTCTGACCGTCCCCGGCATTCAGAAATACTTCCTCTCCTTTGCATACGGAAATCACTTGGTAATTAAGGATTTCGGTTTCGATAGATTGTATCTGAAGGCTTTCAGCAAAATCCATAGCGGGTTCGATTTCTAAAGGTTCTGTGATTTCAGGCTGTATAGGAAGTTCGGGTTGTGCTTCTATAGCCTCGGAGATAGCCTTCACTGGGAGATTACGGTTTTCATTTATTACAATCGAAGATTCTTGAGAGGGAAAAGGTTTGCTTGTCAGTAATGCGCTTGAATGTATAGATGCTGGAATTTCGTTTTTTCGATCAGGTTTATTATTCGAGGAATCAAAGGCAAATGTTTGGGCTTGCTGCGTAATTTTATTTTCAGTTGAAGTACTAATCGTTGTTGTATTCTGTACGAAATCATTTTGTAATGTTTGGTTCGATTTTCGAGTCAGAAACACAATGGAGAGCAATGTAGCAATGCCAACTAATGTAATGGTTATAATAAAGAAACGTTGATGGAAAATATTCTTCACTGGCTTAGGATGACCAAGATACGAAGCGATATTCTCCCAAACCCTTTTAGGAGGAGTTTCGGCATAATTTTCAAATTTTCCCTTGAAAAACTTTCCTATTTCTTCTTCTTGTCTCATCGTTTAATCGAATTGGTTTGTTTTTCGATACTTAAAAGTTGTTTCTGAAGGAAGCGGCGGGCATGCATTAGCTGAGTCTTCGAAGTATTGATAGAAATACCCATCAATTCTGATATTTCTTTATGTGTATAGCCTTCGATTTCGTAAAGGTTAAAAACGGTACGGTATCCTGAGGGTAATTTCTGAACAAGTCTCATAAGGTCTTTCAAATGCAGGCTATCATAATTCATCGCAGCCTGCTCGATAATTTCACCGGTATTGTCCAAATCGGTCGTAAAGTGTTTTTTTTCTTTTATACAAAAATTGATAGCTGTATTGATCATAATTCTTTTAATCCATCCTTCTAAGGAACCTTCATTACGAAAATCCTGTAGTTTAGTAAAAACCTTGATAAAACCTTCTTGTAGAATATCGGAGGCCTCTGCGTGGCTGTTTGCATATCTTAAACATATCCCAAACATCTTCGATGCATAAGTATCATAAAGGCACTTCTGCATCTTTGCATTGCCTTCCAAACATCCTTTAATCAGAAGAGTTTCATCTTTCATGAAAGTTTCCTGTTTAATTGAGACATAAAAATTAAAAAGAAGGTTGTATGAATAATTAATTTTTTAGAATATGTTATAAGGAGGTTTTTTTGTTTCCTGAAATTTCAAAAGCTGAAATCGGCCCTTAGAATGACATCCACCCGCCAAGATTTTTGTTGAGGTAAATAGCTCGATCGAATAGTAAAAGATACAGGCATGGGCAACCTCAAAATATAAAATTCTCCTGTCAATTCTATGCCTATGCTTCTATACCATTTTTCATTCCAATAAGCAAGGTCGCCATTAAGGCCACCATATATTCTTTTACAATAAAATAATGAACTAAAATTCAAATCGGGATACATCAATGGAGTTCGCCAAGAAAACTGTGATGAAAATATAGATCCATAACCCAAATTAGTGTATCCTCTTGGCATTGAAATAGAATGCGAAAAAACATAATGTTTTAAATTCTGGTTTTCGAATCCGACATAAAATTTAAATCCGTCGTGCTTTCCACATGCAGGGGTATAAAATGAGGCTTCGGCGGCTAAGCCTTGCAGTCTGTCAATATTTTCCATCGGAGCCAGACGCAGTAGACCGTAAAAAGTCTGTCCCCATTGTGGATAAATATGTTGTGAGGTTGATTTGAAAATCCTTGACCAGAAAAATTCAAAATTCATAGTGAAGAAAGAATCATCGAGCCTCAGTGAAGGGCCATCTTTATATTCATCTACCCAAATGGAAGAGAGACCCATGCGAAATGAAATGTTTTGTTGCCAAAGTCTTTTCAACCAATGCCACGGGAAAGTAAGATTAGCCTTCATTTCTAACACCTGAGCCGGATAAATTTCATTATGATCCTGAGGTAGCTCATTGTGGTTGATACTATGATTATTTGTCTTATAAAATGCATCGAGTCCAAAAATCGGATAAAAACCTCTGTATTGATAATTCAAGAACCATTGATTGGTTTCTTCTTGGATGAGATATTCATAGCCACCTCGTAGTATAGAAGTATTTAGGAGGTTTTGCGACATAAGGGTAAAACCTGGATTTATGGTGGCATCATCAGGTGAAATGGAGACTGGACCATAACTATGAAAATTAAATAGATGCGAAGATTTTTTATATGGTGTAATCTGATCCCGAGTTGAGTTTGTATCTTCATTATTAGAAAAAGTGTAGGTGTAGTCCATGCATGGAAGGCTGTGCTGATTATCACTCATCCAGTATCCTCTAACTTCTTCCCATAGTAAAGAATCGGAAGGAACAATTGTGAGTTTATAGCCATCGAGGGTGTAATCGGCATAGACTAAACGTTTTCTATGAGAATCCCATACAGCGTAATCAGCGCCATATTGGGCTTGTGTAAGACAGAAAGTTTTTTGGGAACTAATTGAATAGGCCATAATTTGTGGTTTTTGCTGGTAAGCCCCCGAAAAAAAGATAGTATCTCCCTTTCCAAAAAGCCTGTAAACAGGGTTAAAGGTATAGTTCGTGAGTTGTTGGATTGATTTAAGTTGGATATCTCCCATTGCAAGAGCCTTACCTTGATCTCCAGCCAACCAGAAAACTATCTGCTGGTTATTCACTTGCCAACGTGGGCATTCTATTGTTTCGTCTATTGGAGCATCAATAGTACTCATTATCTGATTTGTGCCCAAATCAATGACATTTAAAACAGAAATTCCATTCTCTTTAATTTCTACTAATGCCATTTTGGTTTTGTCGAGCGACACATCAGGCGAAAAAAGAAGGTTATGGGTTTTTATTTCGGAATATTTTTCCTTGTCGTGCTTGTAAATTCCAATATTTGAGGAACTCTTATGCTGCCACCGCCCATCGGGTTGCTTCACTATCATTATTGTAATTGAATCGCAGGTACTTACTAATTCAGGCAGGTAATAACCCGGAATAAATATAACCTTTTGCTCACCCTCGGAATTTATCTCGATCAATCGATCGATTTCACCCAACTTTTGCTGGATACAAATTATACTGTTTCCTATGAAACCGGTAGGAATGTAGTTGGTATATTCAGAGATTTTAAAGATGGATGATTTTATATATTCGTTGCTATAATGAGCGTATTCTTTCATTTGGGAATTTCTTAGAAGTTGTGAAGGGGTTATTCCAGTCTCTTTTTTGAATCCATGTGTAAAAGCCCGTGGTCGCCATGGTTGATGGGCGGCTTTGTCAAGGCCTTTGTAAAAGATATCGTCACCGTATTTTAAATTTGCGTTCGAAATGAGGCGAGCACCCAAAACATAACGATCGGGAACAAAGTCGCGATATGAGCCAAAATAAGATTTATCATAGGAATAATGGATTCCTGCGCTCCATTGAGCATTTTGCTGAAGAAAGAAAAAAGGATCTCTCAATCGGCCGGAATGAGAAAATACACTTTCGGCCCAAACAGCATCACCTTCTATAAACCATAATGGCAAATGCAAGCCGAGTACAAGGCCATGAGCTTGTTGCCCAAATAAATACGATAAGACTCTGGTGAAACCTGTATTCAAACTGTTAATCTGAACAAAATGTCTGGATTCGTGTAAAGCTAAATAATTATGCCATGAAATAGTGGACAAATCCTGAGGAGGTGTGGTAAATATCTCCATACGGGCAGGAGCCCATGAAACCCACGCATTCGAAGTGAGTGTTCGAGTATGTAATAAAACATCGAGCCGGGATAACTTCAAATTTCGAGTATAATATTTGTTGCTCAGCACTTCTTTCAATGCCTGGCTGCATTTTCTTCCTAATTCTTCTTCACCTTTGGGAAATACTACCCGATTCTGAGGTGATTCGATTTGCTGCCATTGGATATATGATGGGTCTTCTCCACTATAAAAAAACTGAGCTTCAGAATTTTCATGAAGAAAAAACGAAAATATCATGAAAAAACAGGCAGGAATGCAATGATTTGAATGCATAGGCAAGAAATTAACAGCGAAACTACCTAATATTCTATAATCCCAGATTATTTCTTCTTCCCCTGAAAAATGGGAATGTCGCAAATCCTGCTGAAAGATTCCTTCCTCATTCGAGAATGCCTCATGGTTGTATTTAAAAAAGTTTGCATGGTGGTATTTGGTTCCGAGTGAATTATGTAATATTTCTAATATTGGGTACTTTTTATTTATACGGATATCGTTTTTATGATTTTATAAATTAATCAAGATGAGTTGGTTCATGAATTTGCTTTTTCGATAATGAGTGTTGGATGGAAAAGGTTTATAAAAGAGATATAAAAAAATTACAGGTTTTTATGGGATAAGTCAGGATAGAACAATTCAAAAAAATAATTCCAAAGAGCATCATGAGGCGGAGGTGCGATCAGCTCAAGGGGTATGTTTTTTACCGGATGAATCAAAATGAGTTTGAGACTATGCAAATGGATAAAAGCACTGTCATTGCTTCTTGGGAAACCATATTTGAGGTCGCCTTTGATGGGGCAACCTATATGAGCTAATTGGGCTCTGATTTGATGATGGCGGCCAGTATGGAGCCCTATTTCGAGAAGATAATAATTGACACTTTGTGCCACAATACGATAAGTTAGAGATGCTTCAGAACTTTTTTTAATAGGATGATCGAATACGATGGTTTTGTTTTTCTGTTTATTTCTCCAAACATAGTTGACGAGTGTATCATTTTCTTTTGGAGGTTTATTTTTAACAATAGCCCAATACGTTTTCATAATTTTCCTTTCCTGAAGCATAGCATTGAGCCGTTCGAGGGCTTTGCTTGTGCGGGCCAAAATGATAGCTCCACTTACGGGACGGTCGAGCCTATGAACAACCCCAAGAAATACATTTCCTGGCTTATCGTATTTCTGGGCTATATAATCTTTGGCAATTTCAACGAGGGGTTTATCTCCTGTTTTATCTCCCTGTACGATTTCGCCAGGAAGTTTGTTGATAACAAGCAGGTGGTTATCTTCATATAAGATACGTTGCGAAAGATCGATAAATTTCGCCATAGATGAAAATCCTTGCAAACTCAGTATTGTTCACGGGCATTGGGAAAGTCGAGGTTTTTCACGTCTTCTATATAGGTTTGAATGGCTCCTTTTATTTCTTCATACAAGTTGTGGTAGCGACGCAGAAAACGAGGAGAAAATTTGATAGTAATACCCAACATATCATGCAAAACCAATACCTGTCCATCCACGCCAGAACCAGCACCAATGCCAATAATCGGGCATTTTACCAATTGAGTAACTTCGGCACCCAAAGCAGCAGGAATTTTTTCGAGCACGATAGCAAAGCAACCCGCTTTTTCGAGCAATTGGGCATCTTCTTTCAGTTTGTTGGCTTCGGTTTCTTCTTTGGCCCTAACTACATAAGTACCAAACTTATNNATGATTTCTTTGCCTCCCTCAATCTTAATGGCATTGGCACCACTTTCCTTCATGATGCGAATGGCCGAAGCCAAAGCCATCTTAGAATTTCCCTGATAAGTACCAAAAGGCAAATCTACAACGACTAATGCTCTTTGTACGGCACGCACTACCGAGCTGGCATGATAAATCATTTCGTCAAGCGTAATAGGAAGAGTAGTTGTATAACCTGCCATTACATTGGAAGCACTATCGCCAACCAGAATCACATCTATCCCGGCAGCATCGAGAATTCCAGCCATCGAATAATCATAGGCCGTAAGCATGGCTATCTTCTCGCCCTTTAGTTTCATCTCCTGAAGTACGTGAGTGGTGATCTTCGTATATCGCTGTGAACCAAAACTTTCATTCATAATCAGATTCTTTGAAAAATTTATGCAAAATTATTAAAAATAATTGCCTTGATTTAAATGTTTTGAAATTAAGTTATGCTTGTGGGTATGTTCTTATTCCTTATCGCAAAATTTACAGTTAATAATAAAAAT
>MTKZ01051324.1_pt1 | contig 10375 bp, 10 predicted proteins | sample 1042781 | NCBI WGS metagenome assembly MTKZ01 (sample SAMN06212207, study PRJNA360539) | anaerobic digester metagenome | biome: Wastewater treatment plant; material: sludge; isolation source: anaerobic digester fed with sludge from wastewater treatment plant | place: Denmark: WWTP Viborg ...
CCCCGCCGGTGCGGAGAGACGGCCTGTTTTTGCATCCGCATTCCTCCTGTCAGTGCAGTCCCTGCCAGTATAGCGAAAGCCCGGTCTTCAGGCAAGGGAAACGACAGGCTTTAGCCCTTATCGCTCCTTGCCTCTTCAGAAGTCGCGATGTAGGACAGTAAAAGAGGGTTATCCGAAAGACTTGCATGCAGTGCTTCACGGGTGACAAGGCCGGGCGTGCCCATGCAGGCCGAGCAGCTGTGCCCGCATTCCGGGCAGAGGCACCTGGGTTCGCCTCTTTCCGCCTGCGGCATAAAGATGCCGCATCCAGGACAGGTGCAGCGCATCAGCCGATACCTGCCTTCCGGAGGTATTCACCCGTATAGCTTCCCTCTGTCCTGGCGATCTCCTCCGGCGTGCCGCTGGCAACGATGCTTCCGCCGCGATCCCCGCCGTCGGGGCCCAGGTCAATGATGTAGTCGGCCGTTTTCAGTACATCCAGGTTGTGCTCGATCACCAGCACACTGTTCCCGGCGTCGGTCAGCTGCTGCAGCACCTTGATCAGCCTGGACACGTCGTCAACGTGCAGCCCTGTCGTCGGTTCATCCAGCAGCACGAGCGTCCTCCCGGTCGCCCTGCGGCTCAGTTCCGTGGCCAGCTTCACCCGCTGCGCCTCGCCGCCCGAGAGGGTCGTGGACGGCTGCCCGATCCTGATATAGCCCAATCCGACCTCATGCAGGGTCTTGAGCTTCTGGCGGATCCCCGCATGGTGCTCGAAGAACTTCAGCGCTTCGTCCACCGTCATCTCCAGGATATCGGAAATCGTTTTTCCGCGATATTTGATTTGAAGCGTCTCATGGTTGTATCGCTTTCCCTTGCAGACCTCGCAGGTGACATACAGGTCGGCCAGGAAGTGCATCTCGATCTTCAGCAGCCCGTCGCCCGAGCAGGCCTCGCACCGTCCGCCCTTGACGTTGAAGGAGAAGCGGTTCTCCCTGTACCCATGCGCCTTCGCCTCGTTTGTCGCGGCAAAGACCTTGCGGATCAGGTCAAACAGGCCGATATAGGTAGCGGGGTTGCTCCTTGGCGTGCGGCCGATGGGGGACTGGTCGATGGAGATGATCTTGTCCAGCTGCTCCAGGCCCTCTATGCCGTCATGCTCCCCCGGGTAGGTGGATGCGCGGTTGAGGTCCCTGGCCAGTGCCTTATAAAGGATCTCGTTCACCAGGCTGCTCTTTCCGCTGCCCGAGACGCCGGATACGCAGCAGAACAAGCCGAGGGGGAAGCGCGCGTCAATGGAACGCAGGTTGTTCGCCCTGGCGCCCCTGACCGTCAGCCAACCGCTGGCTTTCCTGCGGTTTCGGGGCAGCGGGATGAACTTCCTGCCCGCCAGGTAATCCCCGGTGATGCTTTCGGGGCTGTTCTGGACCTGTTCCACCGTGCCCTGCGCCACGACCCGTCCGCCGTTTTCCCCGGCGCCCGGGCCGATGTCAACGATGTAATCGGCTGTGCGTAGCGTATCCTCGTCATGCTCCACCACGATGAGGGTATTGCCCAGGTCCCGCAGGCGCTTGAGTGTGCCCAGGAGCCTGGCGTTGTCTTTCTGGTGCAGGCCGATGGAGGGTTCGTCCAGGATGTACAGCACGCCGACCAGGCCGGAACCGATCTGCGTCGCCAGGCGGATGCGCTGGGATTCACCGCCGGACAGGGTGGACGCCGACCTGGACAGGCTGAGGTAATCCAGCCCGACGTCCCGCAGGAAGCTCAGCCGCGCCCGGATCTCCTTGATGATCTGCNNCCCACGGTCACTGCCAGGGCTTCGGGCTTCAGCCGTTTGCCGCGGCAGGCCTTGCAGGGCTCATCGCGCATGAACTGCTCATACATCGCCTTGGCGGTCTCGCTGCTGGTCTCCCTGTAGCGGCGCATCAGCGTGGGGATCACGCCTTCGTAGGTGATGCTGTAAGTGCCCGACCCGTTGATCGACTCAAAACGGACGGGGATCCTGGTGTTCTTCGCGCCGTAGAGGATGATGTCGACGATGTCCCTGGGCAGTTCGCCCACGGGAGTGTCCAGGCTGAAACCGTATTTCTCGCTCAGCCCGACGAACATCATGTGCGAGGTGGAACTCTCATCCCCGCTGCTGTTCCAGCCGATCGCGCTGATGGCCCCCTGGTTGAGTGACTTGCCTGGGTCGGGCAGCACTTTTTCAGGCGGTATGTTCCGCATCACGCCCAGGCCGGAGCATTCCGGGCAGGCGCCGAAAGGGGAGTTGAAGGAGAACATCCTCGGCGTCAGTTCCTCGATGCTGACGCCGCAGTCAGGGCAGGCATAATTCTGGGAGAACAGCATCCGCTCTCCCTCGGGCATGATCTGCGCCGCCATCAGCCCGCCGGACTCGCGCAGCGCGGTCTCGATGGAATCGTTCAGGCGGCTCCTGATCCCAGGTTTGATCACGACCCTGTCGATCACCAGGTCGATGGCGTGATTCTTCTTTTTGTCCAGCGCCGGCGTTTCGTCCAGGCTGTACAGCGTTCCGTCGATCAGCACGCGCACGAACCCTCCCCTGCGGGCGTCCTCCAGCAGCTTGCTGTGTTCGCCCTTGCGTGAGCGCACGACGGGGGAGAGGATCATCAGCCTGGTATCCTCCGGCAGGGCTTCCAGCGCGCTGACCATCTGATCCACGGTCTGCTGCCGGATCTCCTTGCCGCACTGGGGGCAGTGCGGGATGCCGATTCGGGCGTACAGCAGGCGCAGGTAGTCATGGATCTCCGTCACCGTACCCACCGTGGACCGCGGATTATGGCCGGATGATTTCTGATCGATGGAGATCGCGGGGGACAGGCCCTCGATATAATCCACATCAGGCTTTTCCATCTGCCCCAGGAACTGGCGCGCGTAGCTTGACATGCTCTCCACATAGCGCCGCTGCCCTTCCGCGTAGATGGTGTCAAACGCCAGGGAAGATTTGCCGGAGCCCGAGAGGCCAGTGAACACGATCAGCTTGTTCCGGGGCAGCTGGAGGTCGACGTTTTTCAGGTTCTGTTCCCTTGCGCCCTTGATGATCAACGCGTCACTCATGATCCCTCCGCCTGTCGGGCAGGCATATTCTCAGCTGCCGTAAACCGGCGAAATAATAGCACAAACGTTCGCATAAATCAAGCCTTCTATTCATGATCATTAATCCGTTCTGTCTCCGATCGACCGGCGCCTCAGGACATCATCCTGACCTTTCTGACGGCGGAAAACAGCAGGAACATGCCCGCGTTCACAAGAACCACGCTGGCGCCGGCAGGGGCTGAGAACAGATAGGAGAGCGCCATCCCGATGAAGAAGGCGGTCACGCTGACCGCGGCCGCCGTCAGCGTCACGGACAGGAAGCTTTTGCACAGCCGCATGGCTGTCAGCGCCGGGAACACCACCAGGGAGGAGATCAGCATCGCGCCCATCAGACGCATGCCCAGCACGACGGTCACCGCGGTCAGAATGGCGGTGAGCGTGTTGTACAGCCCGGTCCTCATGCCGGTCGCCCTGGCGAAGGACTCGTCGAAGGTGACGGTGAAGACCCTCCTGTACAGCAGCAGGAAAAACAGAAGGACGATCACGCCCAGCCAGAGGCTCAGCCTGAGGTCTGAGGAGGACATGATGAGGATGCTGCCGAACAGGTAACTGCTGATGTCCGCGTTGATGCCCTTTGACAGGGACAGGACCGTCACGCCGATCGCCAGGGAGCATGAAGCGATCATCCCGATGGCCGCGTCGCCTTTGATCCTGCTGTTCCCGCTCAGGCGCAGCAGGATCACCGCGGCCAGGATCACGACCGGGATGGTGAAGGGGAGGGGCGTCAGGCCCAGGGCCATCGCGATGGCCAGCGCGCCGAACCCGACGTGGGACAGCCCGTCGCCGATCATCGAGTAGCGCTTCAGCACCAGGCTGACGCCAAGCAGCGCCGCGCAGAGGGAAACGACCATCCCGGCCAGGATGGCGCGGGACATAAAGGAGAAGGACAGCATCTCAAAAAGCCAGTCAAACATCGCACACGCCTCCCGCAAACTTCCTGCCGGGGAACGTTTCCAGGTACTCCGCAGCGGTTCCCCAGAACAGCGGCGTCTGCTGCAGGTGAAGGATATGGGAGGCGAACAGGGCGGCGGTCTGAACGTCGTGGGAGATCATGATGACGGCGATGCCCTGCTCCCGGTTGATCTTCTCGATGATCTTGTACATTTCTCTGGCGGCGACGGGGTCAAGACCCGCGGTCGGCTCGTCCATCAGCAGCAGCTTTCGGGTCGCACACAATGCCCGGGCCAGAAGGACCCGCTGCTTCTGCCCGCCGGACAGTTCCATGAAACTGCGGTTGATCAGAGACCCGGCTTCCAGAAGGTTCAGCATGTCCAGGGCGCGCTTTTTGTCCCCGCGGGTCAGGAAGATCCTCCTGCTCCTGATCCCTGACTCGACTACTTCCCTGACCGAAGCGGGGAAATCACGCTGGATCAGGGTCTGCTGGGGTAGATAGCCGATCTCGTCCTGAGACAGCCCGTCGCCCAGGCGGACTTCGCCGCGTGCGGGTGGCACCAGTTTCAGTAGGCCCTTCATCAGGGTGCTCTTTCCCGAGCCGTTTTCCCCGACGATGCAAATATAATCGCCTTGATTGACCGTAAAGGTGACATCGGAGAGGACGATCTGTCCGTCATAGGCAAAGGCGGCGTCGTTTGCTGTGATCAGCGGCATCAGTTCAGCGCCTCCCGAAGCGTTTCAAGGTTGCCCCGCATTAGGGAGAGATAGCTCACCCCGTTTTGCAGCTCCTTCAGGGTGACGTTGTGCGCGGAGTGCAGCAGCAGCGTTTTCGCGCCGGTCTCCTCCGCGATCACGCCTGCGGATCTGCCGCTGCTGAACTCGATGTAAAACACGACCGGGATCTGCTCCTCCCTGATCTTTCCCATCAGGAACGCCAGGGTCCTTGCGCTGGGTTCCGTCTGCGTGCTGCAGCCGGGGAAGGCAGCGTAATAATCAAGGCCGTACTCCATCGTAAAATATCGCATCGGGAACCGGTCGCCCAGTACGATGGTCCTGCGTTTCGCCCCGCTGACCAGTTTGCGGAACGCCTGATCCAGTGCGTTTAGTTCAGGCAGATAGGCTTCAAGCCGTTCGCGGTAATATGCCTGTCCCGCGGGGTCAAGCCGCGATAACGCTTCCGNNACGCTTCCGCGATATCCGATACGATCAGCGCGGCGTTGCGCGGGGAGGTCCAGACATGCTCATCAAGCTCTTCGCCCTGATCGTCCTCCCCATGCTCATCAGGCGTATCCTCCATGCCTTCGACCAGTTCCTCTGTCACCACGGTGACCGAATCCATCATGCGCAACAAGGCGGGGGCTTCCTCCCCCAGGGCGGCGACCGCTTCGCTGATCCAATAATCGGCGATACCGCCGGTAAACACGAGAAGGTCAGCCTGCTGGACCGCGATGATGTCCCTGGGGCTGGGTTCAAAGCTGTGCGCTTCCGCGCCGGGGGGGAGCAGCATGAGGACGTTCGCCCGGTCGCCCGCGATGACGCGGGCAAAATCGTAGGCGGGGAAGTTGACAGCGACGATTTGGAGCGGCTTTTCTTCCGCTGACACTGCAAAAGAAGGCAGCAGGATCAGCGTCAGGGTCAGGATCAGGAACCGGGTGACGTGTTTCATTGATTTCCTTTCGCTTCCGGGGTGAGACTGGATTCCCGCGTCCCCCGGCAGTCTCTGCACAGCCCGGGCAGCAGGCATTCCTCTTCGTTGAGTGCGAAGCCGTGGTCCAGGTTCAGATGCTTTTCAAATTCATTGACCGCGTCACAGGACAGCGCGGCGACCATGCCGCAGCCGCTGCAGCGCATGCTCATTCGCCGCTGATCCTGCGGGCGGTGCTGGTATTTCACGGGTGCGGAGGATTTCTGATCCTTGAACGCGATCAGGCTCCCTTTTTCATACAGCATCGAGATGCAGCGGTACACGGTCGTCCGCCCGATATGAAGGCCGGAGCGTGACAGATCCTGATGGACCTCGTCCGCTGTCATGGGCCGGTCAGGCTGGGACGCGAAATGGCGCAGCACCGCTTCACGCTGCCTGGTTCTGTAATCACTTCGTTCGCTCAAGTCATCCTCCTGAAAATGGAACGGCGTTTCATATTATATCCGTGTCCCTGCCATGTCAAGCATCGCCATCTCAGCAAACTCAATGCTTTTCCGGCGGACGACTGCCACACTGAAAACAGGCAGGGACAATACACGAACGAAAAACATTCTGCTTGAAAAAAAGTTCAGAAAAACGCTTGACAGGTCCGTTTGGGCATGTTATCCTGCGCCAAGTGCATCAGGAAGCTTTCGACCGGAGGGAAAAATGGCCAAGCAACCGGAAGACCGCGGGGAACAACAGCTCNNCAAAGGAGTGAATCGTATGACAGATCGAGAAAAGAGCTACGGTTACCTGCCAGATGAAAGGCCGCCAGTCGGGAAGCTCCTCATGTACGCCCTTCAGCAAGTCATCGTCATGTTCCCCGCGACTGTAACGGTCGCGCTGATCACGGGGTTCCAGGTCTCCACCACCATTTTCGCCTCCGGCCTGGCCACCGTATGCTTCATCCTGATCACCGGACGCAAGATCCCGATGTACTACGGTTCCTCCTTCGCGTATCTGGCCGCCATCGGCAGCATGGTATTGGCTGAGGGAGGCGTCAAGGACGCTGGCGGGATCCTGCCACCCGACCTGATCAGCAAGGCCCAGTTCGGAATCATCGCTTCTGGTTTGATCTCGATCCTTGCGGGCTTTCTGGTGCGCTGGGGCGGCAAGGACAAGGTGGAAAAGATCCTTCCGGCGCAGGTCACCGGCCCTGTCGCGATGATCATCGGCCTCACCCTTGCCGGTGCGGCCATGAGCGATGCGGCGCCTCAGGCGCTGCCGGGCGGCGGGATGCAGTCTTCCTGGGTCTGGATCATCTCGCTGGTGACCCTGCTTTCCACAGTGGTATATTCCCGCCGCCTGAAGGGCTTCATGGGACAGCTGCCCCTGCTGCTCGGCGCGCTGACCGGCTGCGCCGCGGCCGCGCTGATCTACCTGTTTGGCGGCGGCAATTTCTTCCGCCCCTTCCCCGAAGCCGCACTGAGCGCCTCCATCTGGAAACTGGGCGACGGCGGCATCTTCGCGCTGCCCGCTTTCACACTGCCCAAAGTATCCTGGGCCGCCGTGGCAGCCATCATGCCCATCGCCATCGCGACCATCCCGGAATCCACCGCGCACATCTACCAGCTTGACATCTATGTCAACAACGAGGCGAAGAAAAAGGGCAGGCGGTTTGACATCGCCTCCATGCTGGACCGCAACCTGATCGGCGACGGCCTCTGCGACATGATCTCCGGCGCGGTGGGCGGCCCTGCGGGCACCAACTACGGCGAGAACATCTCCACCATGGCCATCACCAAGGTCTTTTCGGTGCCCGTCATGTTCGCGGCCGGCATCCTGGCCATGGCGATCTCCTGCCTCACGCCGCTCACCAAGGTGATCTACGGCATCCCGCAGGCGGTCATCGGCGGCCTTGAGATCTATCTCTTCGGCGCCATCGCGGCGCAGGGCATCGCGATCCTGGTCGACAAGGGCGTGAGCATGTTCGACTCCAGGAACATCGCGGTCATCGCGGTCATCATGACTTTCGGCCTGGGCGTCAACTATGGCTTCGGCGGCAACATCAACATGTTCGGCCTGAACGTTCCGGCTATCGCGGGGGCCGCCGTCCTGGGCATCCTGGTCAACCTCATCCTCTCCGTAGGGGACCGGAAAGGCACAGCCGTCACTGACAAATGAGCCTTCACCTGCTCAAGCCCGCCGCAAGGCGGGCTTTTTTGTTCCTGAAGGACGGAGGAGGCCGGCCGCAGCTCCGGCCTCTTCAAGAATGGCGGAAAGCGGTGTAAACTGAAGCAAGGAGGGCATAGGAATGACAGAATCATTGTTTTACCGCCTCACCGCCGGCCAGACAGAGAAGGTGAGCGAAGAGCAGTTCATTCAGGACGGCGCGGGCATATGCTACCTGAGCCTTGAAAAACTGCGTGGATTCCACGACCGGCTCGGGATAGCCGGATCCACCCTCAATGAGATTTCTGCCGGAAACGACAGATTCAGAAGCAGCCTGGACGTATATGGTGACATGAGCGTCGGCTGCATCAACATCATCAATGTGGAAGATCTCGCTGCGGAAATGGACAGCGTTGGATTCATCCTCAAAAAGGACCTGCTCTGCCTCGTCAGGATCAGGGACGAAGACGGCAGCGAACTGGCGACCATTCAGTCCATCCTCGCGCAGGACCGTGTGAATACCAGCATACCGAAGATATTCTGCAGTTTTCTGGAACGCCTGCTCAAGGGCGGAAACCAGATGCTTGAAACGACCGAGGGTCGGCTGCTGGAACTGGAGGACGAGGTCGCCCACGGACGCGGGGATGCGGGGCTGAACAAAGTGATCTACCAGTACCGGAAGCAGCATTCGGCTGTCAGGAATTATTACGAGCAGTTTGTGGACATCACTTCGGAGATGGAGGAGAATGAAAACTCGCTGTTTGAAGAGAAGGACGCCGCGTATTTCCGGGTGCTGACAGCCAAGGCGGAACGGCTGGTGCTTGGGGTGCGGTCGCTGAGCGAGAACCTGATGCACCTGCGGGAGATGCTGGATGCGGCGCTGAATTACAGTCTGAACAGCATCATGAAGTTCTTCACCATGATCACAGCGATCTTCCTGCCCCTGACGCTTCTGGTCGGGTGGTATGGGATGAACTTTCAGCACATGCCCGAACTTGACTGGATATTCGGTTATCCCATGGTCATTGCCCTGAGCGTGGCCATCGTGCTGCTGATCCTGTATCTGTTCAGGAGAAAGAAACTGCTATGAAGGGCTTGGGGCATTCCCTTTGCCTGGATTTTCCGCCATTATCCCTTGCTCCATCGCCAGAGCCAGGTTTTCCAGCGATGAAATGGCGTCAAGAAGCGCTTCCCGTTCATCCATCCCGGGCTGCCTGATGATCATGGAGATGCGTTTTCCCGCGGTGAGGCTCATCCGGTTTCCTGTCTTGACCAGGGCCGCGTACAGCCTGGCCGGATCGGTGGCGTATTCGGGATGGAACCGGAGGATCATCATGTTCTTCTCATGCCGGACCAGATCAGCGCCCAGGCTGTTGGCCAGCGCCCGCAGGCGGGAGATCTTGATCAGGTGGATGACCGGGTCTTCCGGCTCGCCGAAGCGGTCGATCAGGTCGTTGATCAGTTCCACTTCTTCCGCTTCGTTTCTGACCATCGCGATGCGCTTATAGATCTCTATCCTCTGCGGCTCACCGCGTACGTAGGATTCCGGAAGATATGCGCTGATGAGGATCTCGACCCTGGTTTCCAGTTCGTTCTCGCGCAGGGAGGAGTAATCCCCCTGGGCCTCCCGGATCGCCTCCTCGATCATTTTGACGTACATGTCATAGCCGACGGCCATCACCTGGCCGGACTGCTCAGGGCCGAAGATATTGCCCGCGCCTCTGATTTCCAGGTCCCGCATCGCGATGCGGAAACCCGCTCCGAAGGCGGTGAACTCCTTGATGGCGGCCAGACGCTTCTCCGCCGTTTCGCTGATGACCTTATCCCGCCTGACGGTAAAGAAGGCAAAGGCGGCCTTGCTTCCCCGACCCACCCTGCCGCGCAGCTGGTAGAGCTGGGAGAGACCGAAATGGTCCGCGTCATATACGATCAGCGTGTTGGCGTTCTGGATGTCCAGCCCGTTTTCAATGATGGTGCTGCACAGCAGGACGTCATACGATCCGTTGTAGAAATCCAGCATCACGTCTTCCAGCGCCTGTTCCGCCATCTGCCCGTGCGCGACCGCGAAACGCGCCTCCGGGACCAGCCGGCGGATGGAGGAAGCCATCCGGTCGATGTCCCTGACGTGGTTATAGAGGAAGAACACCTGGCCGCCTCTTCCGATCTCCCGTATGATGGCGTCGCGGATGAGGGAGTCGCTGTATTCCACCACGTACGTCGCGACCGGGAAGCGTTCCTCCGGCGGGGTTTCCAGCAGGCTCATGTCCCTGACGCCAACCATGCTCATGTGCAGCGTCCGGGGGATCGGCGTCGCGCTGAGGGTCAGCACGTCGACGGTCGTCCTGTAATTCTTGATGAGTTCCTTGTGACGCACGCCGAAGCGCTGTTCCTCATCAATGATCAACAGGCCAAGGTTCTTGAAGCCCACGTCCCTGGACAGCAGCCGATGGGTGCCCACCAGGATATCCATCTGGCCGTCGCGCGCCAGCTGCAGCGCCTTGCGGTTTTCCGGGGGCGACTGGAAGCGGCTGACGTATCCGATCCTGACGTGGAATCCTTCAAAGCGGTTGGTCAGCGTCCGCATGT
>MTKZ01007927.1_pt1 | contig 10373 bp, 9 predicted proteins | sample 1042781 | NCBI WGS metagenome assembly MTKZ01 (sample SAMN06212207, study PRJNA360539) | anaerobic digester metagenome | biome: Wastewater treatment plant; material: sludge; isolation source: anaerobic digester fed with sludge from wastewater treatment plant | place: Denmark: WWTP Viborg ...
ATAAATACGCCACCAGATCATCCGAGGCATTGTTGATGATATCCAGCTGGCAGCGACCGGTCAAATTCGACTCTCGAATCAATGTCCCGCTCTGGGGGCGATCGGCCTCTGCCAGAGCCAAGCCAGCGGCAAGGCAGACGATCAGGGCAGCCAGGATGGCTGAAATCAATATGCCTGAAATCACTAATCGATTATGAAGCATTTCATTCTTCATATATGGAATATACCTTGTCGCAGTTATATCAGCCTTATCCGGCTCGGCAAGAAAACGGCATCATGCACAGAGATTTGCCTTGCCAGAGCAACGCCGCTCCAGAACGAAAAGCACCAGGCAGCCCACAATGCAGAGCAGCCCGGCCAGGAGGAAGGTGGCGGAGAAGCCCACCTGGCTGGCCATTGCTGCTCCGCCTGCACCTGTGGCTGCTGTGCCCACCCCGGTAGTGGTATGATAGATGGACCACTGGAAGCTCTCTCTGCCACGGTCCAGATTGACGGACCACAGGCCCAGCCAGGTGGGATAGGCCAGGCCACTGCCCAGTCCATAAATCAACTCCGCCAGGTAGATCTGATAGATGCTGCTTGCCGATAGGTAGATTATGGGAACGGCGGCCATAAGCAGCGTTCCCAGGATCAGCCACCGCTCCTTTCCGGCCTGGCTGTCAACATAGTGGCCGAAGGGCAGCTGAACCAGGGACTTGGTGAGAATGAAGAGGGCATTCGCCATGCCTGCGGTGAGCATCGTTCCTCCAGTTACGCCTCCATCGTTGATGTAAATAGCCAGTATGGGCTGGATCAGCCCGAATCCCGTCAGGACGAATATGTCCGAGAGCAGGAGCAGTTTCATTGTGCGATTCATCAAAGCGAGTCACCTCCGAATTTTATGTTATGGTATTTATACTAATTTCTGACGAAACGGTCTCCGGCCTATGATCCAATGTCATGCAAAAATGCCAATGCTTGGTGGCTGGCATTAATGGATAAGGATGTCAAAAGCCCAAGCTAAGCTAGAAGAAGGTCCGTTCTAAACCAGATTTTAAGTTGATGCAGTAGATGATGCTTATCTCCATCCTGAATTTGCAAGTTAGGTGACTATATAAACATATCTGCATGTGCTGGCGGCTCTATCGCATTTTGGGTGTTGGATTGTGGCATCCCCGCCTTTCCGTGATATTCATAAGCATGAAAGACAGCCACCATAAAGATGTCTCCTTTGCCTCGTCCCACTTTAGACCAGTACTTCATGGAGATCGCCGCCGTGGTGGCCAAGCGCTCCACCTGCCTGCGAAACCAGGTGGGAGCGGTCTTGGTCAGGGACAAGCGCATTCTATCCACAGGCTACAATGGCGCTCCGGCGGGGCTGGAGCACTGCGATGTGGTCGGCTGCGCCAGAGAGGGAGTGGAGAGCGGCACCCGGCATGAGCTGTGCCGGGCGGTTCATGCGGAGCAGAATGCCATCATCCAGGCCGCTCTGCACGGCATAGGCATCGAAAGGGCGACTTTATATTGCACCCATCAGCCCTGCATACTCTGCGCCAAGATGATGATCAACGCCCGCATCTCCCGGGTGGTCTATGCGGAAAGGTATCCGGACGGCACGGCACTGCAATTTCTAGAACAGGCGGGAATTGAGGTAGAGAGAATAAGCCAGCCTCCGGGATAAGGACCTCTTAGGAATGCACTTTTTGCCTGCATGGAGCGGGATATTCTGGAGAGAATATTTAAAGATGCAAAGCAATAATAGCAGCATTAAAAAGACCCATGAGGCGAAATAATGACCAGCATTGTTCATTTTGAGATACCTGCTGATGATCTCAAGCGGGCAAAGGAATTCTACACAGGCCTATTCGGCTGGAAGATTGAGAGCTTTCCTGGTATGGATTACATGATGATAGACACCTTTGGCCCGGGAGGAGGTATGATGAAGCGGATGCATCCGGACCAGCAGATCACCGACTACTTCGGAGTGCCGTCCGTGGAGGAGTACGGGGCCAAGGTGGAGAAGCTGGGAGGAAAGATATTGGTCCCCAAGATGGCCGTCCCGGGCATGGGCTATTTTGTGATCTGCCAGGACACGGAGAATAATGTATTTGGATTATGGGAGATGGATATGGGCGCCAAATAGCACCGCTATCCATTTCCCATAATTGCGGCTCTGAAGCGGCAGCTCTAGTCCAATCCGATTTGGCTGCCGGGGGTTCGCCCGTTCCTCTCCCGGCAGATGAGCTGTTATCTTGATGCTGCCTGCGCCATGCCATCATTCTGGAGCAACCTTCTAATACCATCAATCCCCACCATTGCCCGGCACGGTTGGCATGTCGGCGATTAAAATCAATATCGATTTGACTATTGCGAGCTGGTTGAGGCTCGATTCAGATGCAGCCTGCATGCCAAGGCCAGGACCACAGATAAATNNCTGACCAATCCAGCCCTGGACCCCATAGCCAAGATACCCGAGCTCAAGGTCTGTGCGGTGAATATGAAGAAGATCAGAGGAGAATAGAAGAATGTACGAGATAGTCAAGAATGAGACTATTGTTCCCAATATCGTCTTTATGAGCTTTCGGGCTCCCAAGATCGCCAGCACCGCCCGCCCGGGACAGTTCGTGATCATCAGGGCTGATGAGAGAGGAGAGAGGATACCCATGGGCCTGGCAGGATGGGATGAGAAAGAGGGAACCGTGGATATATTGTTCTATGTTCTGGGAACCAGCACAGCCAAGCTCTCCACCCTGAAGGTGGGCCAGAGCGTGGCCAACATCGCCGGACCCCTGGGAAAGCCCACGGAGATAGAGAACTTCGGCAGAGTCATCTGCGCCTGCGGCTGCTTTGGAGTTGGGCCCACCCTGCCTCTGATCAAGGCCCTCAAGGAGAAGGGCAATTATGTGGTGACGGTTGTGGAAGGCCGGGGTCCGGCTTTTATCTTCTGGGTGGACCGGCTCAAGGAATATAGCGACGAGGTCCATGTGGTGACCGGCTGCGGCAAGACCGCCTGGGCCAATGAATTCATTGAGCAAGAGCTGGCATCGGGAGAGAAGATCGACCGGATATTCGCTCATGGCTGCCCCTTTATGATGAAGGTCTCCTCCGAGGCATCCAAGCCCATGGGAGTGGAGACCATTGTGAGCTTGACTCCCATCATGGTGGACGGAACCGGCATGTGCGGAGCCTGCCGGGTGGAGGTAGGCGGCGAGACCAAGTTCGCCTGCGTGGACGGCCCGGATTTCAGCAGCCATGCCATCAACTGGGACGGACTGGTGCTCCGGCTGCGCCAGCTCATTCCGGAAGAGGATAAATCGTTCAATATCTGGGAGAGGGACAACTGGCATAAACTCATGGACTGCCGGCAGAAGAAGAGCTTCAATCCGGCCAAGAGAAAGCTGATAGCAGAGCTGGAGCACGAGGAAGGTAGCTGCAAGCTGGCGGGAGCTTGATCCATCACTCTTTTTCTCGGAAAGGCATTTCATGCACCCATTGACCTTTCTGCCTTCCCATCAATGAAGTGCTTCTGATGAGCGAAATCTAAGGGGGATGGCCCTGCGAATAAGGCGGGGCCAGAGAGAACGGTTGTGCCTCTCGGATCTCTGCAGTAGCTTCATATCGGTTTTAGAATAGACAATCCTTATGCTGTATTCAAAATCAATGGGATTATCAGGATACCTCCTCGGGCCCTTATCCTCGCCCCAGCTTTTCATCCTGGAATCCTTATGCTGGGCCAGAAATTCCGTCTCCCAACAAGCCCGGCATAGCCTGGACTTCTGCGCCCTCTCTCTGCCTATATCCACAATTTCCCTGGAGTAGCCCCTGCGAGGAACAATGGGGCTGTATATGGTAAACCAGGATGAACAGATGGTCTTAATCCCCAGGTTGAGCAAAATTCCTATGGCCTTGAGAGCCGCATTTCCCGCAATCCTATGGTCCTCGTGCTCATCACAGTTCCAACATACTGCATCGCTGCCGTGAGAACTGATATAGACCAGATCTCTGGAGTAGCCTTGGGCGGTGATATGGCCATAGATCTCCCGGGCCAGGCTTTCCGCTATGCTGCTGGTGAAGGCCTCTTCCCTCTGCCTTAAGGAGCCGTCCGGATAGAGAGACCCACCTCTATAGCATAGCTGCCTTGCCTCTACATCCCTGCCGATCAGATCCGCCACCCTGGTTCTCCAGTCAACCTCCTCCCCAAATGAGGATGGATGCCTGGCAGGATGCGGTTCCCATCCGGAATCATCAAATTCTATCCCGCAGCGCTTTGCCACCAGATCTCTTGAATAACTGTTTCTAGTCAGCTCGCCCCCGTCGGGAGTCTTCCATTTTACGGATTTAAGATCATCGATCTTCAGCCACGGGCGACCAGACTTTTGATCTTTCGCTGATTCATAGGCATACTCTACCTCATCTGCACCGCCGTCGGTAACCACGATCCACATGAGGGGATGCCTTCTAAGGTTTAATTTGAACAAGGATCCCGACATGCCCACATCGATATCATCAGGATGAGCCCCGATGTACACTGCTAGCCGGTCGTCCATTCGTCCTCGCTGATATCTGGAATATCGCTCTGCTTTATGATTCCAATCGGTTGGCATTTAAATATTTGCAGCTCAAAATTAAATTGGCAGGGACATATAAAACTCACCCCCGAATCCGATCAGTAGCGCTTAGGCAGGCTCCCTCACATAAGCCTGAACGAAAGGTACTTATTTGCCTGAAAACCTGTTAGCAGAATAGGAGGGCACGAGATGCAGTTTGCAGAGTGGACTTATCCCCTGAGGAAGTTTGACGACATATACTATACCATCGAGCGGATAGTTTACGGCAAGGGCGAGCTGAAGGGCTTTAGCACAGATGATATCTACGACAATCTAAGGGATAAGCGCTTTTTCCAGGATGCACAGGATCTGGATCGCTATCTTATGGGCAACGGCGCTAAATACAAGATAAGAAAGACGGAAGGAATCTGGGAGCGCTATTATTAGGTATGCCAGCGCTGGCGCAGCATGCTAGCGCTTTAGCGAGACTTTTTCTGCAAAATAAATATTCCTTTCATCGGTACCCAGTTCCGCAAATCTGCCGGTGGCCAGGATGCTGTGGCTGTGCTTGAGAGGAGCGACCCGGACTCCGGTTGAGACCACCGAATCCGAGGGCAGATTGACATTCTCGCCTATTACTGCCACCAGGGAGTCATTTGTGTCGCTTCCCAAGACGCTATGCTCTTCAATGGTGCAGTGACGACCTACGATGCTGCGGCGGATGCTAACCATATGTTCAATATGAGAAAAGCTCATGATCATGCTGTCTTTGACCTCGGCATTCCTCTCGATTAGGCTGGTGTGTCCGATATGGGAGTTTTCCACCGTCACTCCCTTCTCCAGCTGGCAGTTCCGGCCAATGGAGACATTGCCAATGAGCTTGATCTCTCCCGAATCCAAGAGCGGCTTTATCTTGGACAGTGTGCTGGGATGGATCCACTGATTGGGCTGGTAGTGGTACTTGCGGTCGAAGTGGCGGACGGCCCCGGAAAGGCAGTCCATGGCCGCCTGATGCAGCCGCTCCGGAGTGCCTATATCGATCCAGTATCCCCGGATGGGATAGCCATAGACGGGATATCCGTTCTCGGTGAGGTAGGGAATCAGGTCGCCTCCTATATCCCGGGCCCGATCTCCCATCTCCGCCAAGACCTCGCGAATGCGAGGGGAGAAGAGGTAAAAGGCGGTGTTGATCATGCGACTGGGCTCGCTTCCTGCCTTGGGCTTCTCCACGAATCCCTTTATGCGCATGTCTTCATCAATACGGGCCACTCCGTACTGGGAGATGCTCTCTCCCAACGGCATCTCCTTGAGGGCGACAGTCAGCAGAGGCTGATGCTCTCTGTGAAAATCGACGAAGCTCTTGAGGTCTATGTCGATGAGGTTGTCTCCCGAGACCACCAGGAGGTCGTCTTTGATATCGAAGTAGCTCAGGCAGTAGCGCAGAGAGTCGGCGCTGCCCTTGTCGTCGTAGAGGGGCTGATAGCTGAAGTCCTGGTGATCGGTGATGCCCAGGCGCTTGAAAAAGCCCTCCCCGGCTTTGAAGTAATTGCTCAGGTTGAGGGTATTGCAGGCCCCTTTGCTGCCCAGGATGAACCTGCGGCATCCCTGGCTGGCTAAAACCCGAAAGAGGTTGGCGATGATGGCTGTGTCGCATAGCTCCACCAGCGGTTTGGGCTGGTCCAGAGTAAGTGGATATAGACGAGTTCCAGAACCGCCCACTGTGGCTAGAACTTGGGGAAACATGGTTATAGATTGGCCTGTGCAAATATTAAGCCTGTCGCTGCCGACTTGTAGGCCCGATAAGTCGTCTATTTCTCGCTCTTCTGCTAGTAGCCGCGCATGATCTTCATGATGATGCGGGCGATCATGAAGGCGAGCAAGAATAAGATGACGTAGAAGGCTATGGTCATTATGTCCATAAGGGACGGGTTGGAGTTTCTGGTTTATAGATTTGATCCAGTCTCTGTCCTCTCGGTCTTCATTGCCTTCGTCTCATCAATACACAGGATTTGATTCTGTAGGCTTGATTCTGCAAAAGATTGATCTTCCATCACCGCACCTACCCCTGAAGATAGCTCAGAGGATCAGGTGGAGACATGAATCACAGCGAGGCCATAAAGAAAGCGAAGGATCACTTCGCAGCGCTTTTAGAGGCGCAGCTGCTGCGCGTAGATCAGATAAAGGCGGGAGAAGACTGGGCGGACTACAGCAGCCTCAAACCCATAATCATCGGCGTGGTGGGAGGCGACGGCATCGGACCCTACATCACGGAGCAGGCGGTTCGGGTGCTCAAGTATGTTCTAGCGGAGGAGATAGCATCGGGCAAGGTACAGCTGCGGGATATTTCCGGCCTGGACATTGAATCGAGGGTAAAGGTGATGAAGGCCCTTCCCGAGGATGTGCTGGCTGCTTTAAAGGAGTGCCATGTCATATTGAAGGGGCCGCTGACAACGCCAAAGAAGGGAGACAAATGGCCCAACCTGGAGAGCGCCAATGTCTCCATGCGCCGGGAGCTGGACCTCTTCGCCAATGTCCGGCCGGTCAAGGTGCCCGACCAGGGCATAGACTGGATCTTCTTCAGGGAGAACACCGAGGGCGAGTACGTTTTAGGCAGCAAGGGCTTCCACGTCACCGATGATCTGGCGGTGGACTTTAAGGTCATAACCACCCCCGGCTCGGAGAGGATTGTGCGCCTGGCCTTTGAGTATGCTAAAAATAACGGCATCAAGAGGGTATCCGCTGTGACCAAAGCCAATGTGATCAAAGCCACGGACGGCAAATTCCTGGAGACGGCCCGGAGGGTAGCGGCGGAATACCCTGACATCGCCTTCGATGACTGGTTTGTGGATATCATGGCCGCCAAGCTGGTGGATGAGAAGCGCAGGCGCGACTTCAAGGTCATAGTTCTCCCCAACCTCTATGGCGACATCCTCACCGATGAGGCGGCGGAGTTCCAGGGAGGGGTGGGCACCGCCGGAAGCGCCAATATAGGCAAGCGCTATGCCATGTTCGAAGCCATTCACGGCTCCGCTCCGCGCATGGTGGAGGAGGGCAGAGCCTGCTATGCCGATCCGGCCAGCATGATGAGGGCCTGCGTCATGCTGCTGCGCCATATTGGCTTTGCCCAGCATGCGGCCAGGATGGAGATGGCTCTGGATATCTGCGGCCAGTTCGAGTGCAGGCTGGCTTTGACCGGCAGGGCGGATGGGGCGACCTGCGAGCAGTTTGCCGATTATGTCATGGAGACCCTCGAGGACCCTAACCTGGAGGGCCGGGCCAGAAGCTATGCAAAGCTTTAGCTAAATTGATCGCCCATTAGTATTCGTGGAGAATTTAGCTCTAGCATTCTTGGGCCTGAGCCGAGAGGAGCGCTCCCTGCTCAGTGCCATTGAATCCGGGATGAAGGCCCACCAGTGGGTCCCATCCTCTATTATTTCCCAGCTATCCGGCCTGCCCGCCCGCAAGGTGGATTTTCTGCTGGACCGGCTTTTTGAGAAGAAGCTGGTGGAGAGGGAGAGCCTGCACTACCTGGGCTACCGCATCGACTTTGATGCCTGTGACCTTCTGGCGCTCTCAGATTTGGTGGCAAAAGGTGCATTGAATGCCATCGGAGAGAGGATCGGGGTGGGAAAGGAGTCTGTGGTCTACCAAGGCTTTGGCGATATGCCCCTGGCCCTCAAGTTCCACCGCCAGGGAAGAACCAGCTTCAAACATGTGCGCCGCCTGCGCCATAATCTCCCGGATAAATCCAGGGTGCCGTGGATTTATGCTGCATCGCTTGCCGCCAGGCACGAGCACCTGATCATGGAAAAGCTCTGGCCAGAGGTATCCATTCCCAGGCCAGTTGCCGCCAGCAGGCATGTTTTGGCCATGGAATTTGTGAGCGGCCCGCCTCTCAATCGGATCACACTCTCCGATCCGGTGGACGGACTGGACCAGATCCTGGCCGAGGTGGCCAGAGCCCTAGGCATGGGCATAATTCATGCCGACTTGAGCGAGTTCAATATAATGATGGCCGAGTCCGGCCCCAAGATCATCGACTGGCCCCAGGCGGTGGAGGTCACTCACCCCCATGCCCAAGAGCTATTGGAAAGGGATCTGGCCAATGTATTGCGCTTCTTTCAGAGAAAATACGGAATCAACTTGCCTCTGGAAAAAGCCCTTCAGAGAATAGGGGGTCGAGAGAGGATTTGAGCACATTCGGGGTGGACATAGCCAGCGGCTCGCCCTCGGGCAAGAGGCCTCCCAGCTACTCCCTCTTCATATTGGATGGGGAAAGGAGTGCCGGATTTCACATGATCAGCCGGCATAAACTCGTCCGCATGATCCGGGAGAGACAGCCGGAGATGCTGGCCATGGACAATATCCATGAGCTGGCGACGGATAGAAGAGAGCTTATTGGTCTGTTGCACCGCATGCCCCCTTCTACCAGGGTGGTTCAGGTCACGGGAGGAGAGAAGCTCGAGTCACTGGTAAAGCTGGCCCGCTACCACGGCATAGCCTTCGACCGCACCGATCCCCTGCAGGAGGCGGAGGCCTGTGCCCGTCTGGCGGCAAAAGGGGTAGGCTCAGTCATATCCGCCTTTGAGGAGAAAACCTGGATCAAAGTCAGTCGCCGTCGCTCTCTAGGCCGGGGCGGCTGGAGCCAGAACCGCTACACCAGAAAGATCCATGGGGCGGTGATGGGGCTAGCCAGAGATATAGAAAAGCAGCTCCGAGAGGCGGGGCTATCCTATTCCTCTCGCGCTGTGGAGGGCATGGGCGGCTACACCCGGGCGGAGTTCGTGGTAGAGGCGCCACGGGAGAAGGTGCACATCAGCCCCGGCTACTCCAGCGATACCCAGGTCGTGGTGCAGAGCATAGAGCGGGCCGAGCTGCAATTCAAGCCTCTGCAGCAGAGGCGGGGCTACATCATAGTGGGCCTCGATCCGGGAACCACCACAGGCATAGCCGCTCTGAGCCTCTCGGGAGAGCTGGTGGATCTGATCAGCTCCCGGGCCATGTCCTCCTCAGAGGTCATAGAATGGATAGCGGCAAGGGGAAGGCCTCTGTTGGTGGCCACGGATGTCTACCCCACACCCGGAAGCGTGGAGAAGGTGAAGAGGGCTTTTAATGCCGTGCTCTTCTCCCCCGGCGCAGATATACCGGCGGAAGAGAAGATCGCCCTGGGAAGGGAGTTCGGCTACAAAAACGACCACCAGAGGGATGCTCTGGCTGCGGCTTCCAGCGCTTTTAAAAAATATAGAAATAAGTTTCTGCAGGTGGAGAGGAAGGTGCCGCCAGAGATCGATAAAGATGAAGTCAAGGCACTGGTGGTGAGGGGCTATTCCATTGAAAATGCCATAGCAGAACTGCTCTCCCCACCCCACCTCTCTCCACCGGCAAGGCCCATTCAGGCGGAGGCGGAGTCTTTGCAGGATCTCTCTCCTGATTTGGCTGCCCTCCGGCAGCACAGCCAGCAGCTGGCGGAGCAGGTGAGAATCCTGCGCTCCTATGTGGATGAGCTGAAGGCAAGCTTGAGAGAGAAGGATGCCGCCCTGGCGGCTATGAGCGGCAAGCTGGAGCGGCTGCGGGATAAAGCTGCTCGGGAGATCAAGAGGCAGCATGAGATAAAGATCAGGGACAAGGAGATCGAGCGGCTGCGCTCTGTTCTGCGCTCGGAGAGAAAGCATATCAAGAAGCTGAAGAGGGCCCTGGCCCGGCAGAAGAAGGTGGTGGCCATAGAGGACACCAGAGGGCTTGTGCCTCTCAAGCCCCTCTCCGCCTTTTCCCGGGAGTCGGTGCTCCTGGGGGCAGAGCAGTTAGGATGGCAGAAGGGGGACCTGGTTTTCCTGGAGAAGGCATCTG